>Ga0209992_10003529_pt1 | contig 13081 bp, 8 predicted proteins | sample 2SBtaG_2_FD_182564 | JGI IMG/M metagenome (GOLD analysis project Ga0209992, IMG submission 182564) | Deep subsurface microbial communities from Kolumbo volcano to uncover new lineages of life (NeLLi) - 2SBTROV12_ACTIVE470 metaG (SPAdes)... | ecosystem: Environmental > Aquatic > Marine > Volcanic... | reverse complement strand
AATCCAAAATAAAGATAAATAACAAGCCTTTCATCAGTATCTAAAATACTTTCTATTTCTTTTTGATTAGGTATGAATATTTCGCTCATCTTTATAAACGTTAATTTAAAAAATCTCTCATAAATTGCAGTCTTGGGTTGCCACGCATTTTCTTTAATGCTTTTGATTCTATTTGTCTTACACGTTCACGGGTTAAGTTTAAATTTTTACCAACTTGTTCTAATGTCATTGAATCGCCAGTAGCAAAGCCAAAGCGTAGTGCTATGATTTCTTTTTCACGCTGACTCAATATCTTGCTCAGCACTTCCCTTCTTTTTTCCTTTAAGGTTTGCTGTCTGTTAACGGTATCAAAACTTGTAGCAATTACAACTGTATTGATATTATTGGCACTTTCACACCTTGAACTCCACTCTTCATTTGACATCATAAAAACCTCCTTTTTTTTATTTTCTACACCTTAACTATATCACAAAAAATTAGAAATGACCCAATAGGTCAAAAAGAAATATTTATGCTAAATATAATCATATTACATATATTTGTTAAACTTAAAGTCAATATTTATTTAAGGTTAGTTTTGTAATTATATTTTGTTAATTAATGGGGACGGTACCCGTTAACTTATGCCTAGAGAAGGGTGAAAGTAAAAATTTGGTAAATTTTAAGAATGAAGTTTTATGAGCTATAATTGAATAAAACATTTGAATTTTTTAGAATATGAAAAGAGCAATATATTTACCAACAAATACAAATACAGTTATTACTAATATAGTTGATGAAGATTTTGCAGAGATACTTATTGATGGTGAGTTTAAGATAGTATCTAGGAGTGAGATTGGAAATATTGATGAGCAAGAGAACATGGTGTCTTTTGATCAGTTTAATCAATGCATGCTGGCGTCGCTAATTAGGAAGCCGAGTTCAGATTTGCTTTATTCTTTAAATACTAATAAATTAACGCCAGAGCCACATCAATATAAACCTTTAATAAAATTTATCAATTCACAAAATAATCGACTTTTAATTGCCGACGAAGTAGGTCTTGGAAAAACTATTGAAGCGGGGATGATTTATAAAGAGATTGATAAGCGTGATGATCTATCTATATCTTTGATTGTGGTTCCTTCTTCGTTAACTTTAAAGTGGAGAAATGAACTATTACTGAGATTTGGCGAAGATTTTAAAATATTAAGAACCAATGAATTTAAGGATTTCCTTAAAGAATATGAAATATATAGTGAAAGCAAATCATTTCGCAAACAAATGATTATTTCATATCATGCGTTAAGGGATGATGGAGTAATAGAGTTATTAGAAAACAGCTCCATGACAATTGATTTTCTTGTTATGGATGAGGCACATACATTTAGAAATGCAAATACATCAACATTTAAAGCGGCTTTTTCTGTCACCAATCTTGCGGAATATGCCTTATTTTTAACCGCAACACCAGTGCAAAATTCATACGAAGATTTGTTTAATGTATTGTCATTATTAGACGACGAAACCTTTTTAGATTTTGATTATTTTAAAGATTTAATCAAGCCAAACGAGATTATTCATAAAGTAGTGGCAATGCTTAAAAATGGATCTGATTTGAATGTTATCCAAAACTATATTGCAGAAAAAGATTTTGATTTTCATCAGTTAACTTGGCCACAAAAAGATATTTTTGAAAGCTTTATGGTCTTAGGTGAAATTACACGAGAAGATCGTGTGGATTATATTTCACAGTTTACAAATAGTGATAATTTAAGTTACATTATTAGCAGAACTAAAAAGAAGGATGCTGGAAAATTTATTCCAAGAGAGGCGCATAGTAGCAATATCAAAAGCACAGAAAACGAACAAATTTTTTACAATGCGGTTGTGGATTTTGTTGTTTATCTGTTTTCTTTAAAGAATCCAAAAATACCTACCGGTTTTATAACGGTAATGCCGGAGCGTATGGCTAGTTCATGTATGTTGGCCTCACTTGAAAGCTTTAAAAACATGAGAGCAACGAAGAAATTTTTTGTTAGTGAGATTGATGATATAGATAGCGAATATGATGACTTTGAGTTGGATTCTAAAATTATTGACAGACTAGACAATCTTATTGAAAAAGGCTCGTGTATTGGTGACTGCGATAGCAAATATGATAGATTTATTGCAGTTTTAGATGACCTTAAAAATCAAAACATTCAAAGAGTCATAGTGTTTTCATTTTTTAAGAAAACCTTATCGTATTTGGAAAGAAAGCTTATAGAAAGTGGCATCAAGGTTGGAAAAATTGATGGAGATTTAACGCCTGATGAAAGGTTTGAAAAAATAGATCAATTTAAAAATGGCAAGTTTGATATTTTATTGTCTAGTGAGGTTGGATCGGAAGGGCTGGATATGCAATTTTGCAATGTTGTTTTTAATTATGACCTTCCATGGAATCCAATGAGGGTTGAACAAAGGATAGGTAGGATTGATAGAATTGGGCAGCAAGCTGAAAAACTATTAATTTTTAATCTTGTTGTTGAAGGAACTATTGAAGATAGAATTTACTCTAGATTATATGACCGACTTGGAATATTTGAAAGCTCTATTGGAGAGTTAGAGCCAATTCTTGGAGATATTCAGCAAGATTTTAAAGTTCAAGATATTATTAAAATGTCTCAACAAGATATTGAGAAAAAATTAGAAATAGAAGAGCAGTCCTTAATTCGTAGAGCTAAAGAAATTAAAGATCATGGTGATGAATTAGATGCAATGTTTAACGAAGATTACAATAAAGAGTCCGACAGTCTTGATAACGATGCAAAAAAAACTTTTATATCTAGAAGTTGCGAACAGTTATTTTTAGGATACCTTAATGATCATTCTATTGCGTATAAAGAGAATAAAGGTATTTACACTTTAAATAAAGATGAATCAAGGAGGTTGTACGAATTGCTACATGCATTAAAGTATCAAGGTAAAAACGCATCAATAATTATCCAACAAAAATCTGCTTTGAGAAATTTAGCCAAGACTGATAAGTTTAATATTTCTTTTGATCTATTAGATAATGACAAAAAAAATGTACAGCTTATTTCTATATCTCATCCGTTAATGAAAATAATTTCAGATGATTATCAATGTGATTTTGACAATTTTTCTTCTGTAAGCTCAACTATGGATGGCAGTTTTGCAGTTGTTTACAAGACTGAATTTAAATCATTCAAAAGCTCAATAAATCACAAGGTTTTGATACTTGATAGCGAATTTAATAAGTTGCAAGATACTGACTATTATACTTTTTATGAAAATAGTAAAAGCGTTGATAAGCATTCTGATTTTTCAGACTTGAGACAAGTTAAAGAATTGTCTCAAAAAACAATATCTGAAGATTTTAATAAATCGTTAGAGTATGAAAAAATGATGGCATCTGAAACGTTAAAGAAAAAGAAAAGTGCCCTGTTAAAACATTTCTCAAAAAAACGTAAAATTGCTAAAACAGCAGAGAAAAAGGCAATTCAAACAGATATTATAAGAATGCGGCAATCTCAGTTGGATAATGTGAATGACCTTGAAAAAAGCAGGATTGCACGGTTAGAGAGTAAGATGAAAGTAAGTGGAAGTTTTCAAATATTATCTGTGATAGGAATGGCTTGATGATTTTAGAATTGCAAAGCATTAAGAATAAAATTGATTATTCAAATGACCAATATTTTGATGATAATTTTCTTGAGAATATAAGAAAAAAAAGGGTTAATTATATTAAAGCCGCTCAAGATAATGATTTTACAGATGGCTTGGAAAACCTTCTTACTAGGCTATATCCAGATAATGCACATTTTGTTTATGAGTTGCTTCAAAATGCAGAAGATGCAAATGCTACAAAAGTGTATTTTTCTTTACAAGAAGACTGTTTTTACTTCTTGCACAACGGAAGTAAAAAATTTTCCATTGATGATATTAATTCAATTACATCTATTGGAAAATCCCCAAAAGTAGAAGATACAAATAAAATTGGAAAATTTGGCGTTGGGTTTAAATCCGTATTTTCATATACAAAGACACCAAGCGTACATTCTTCTAGCATATCTTTTCTAATTAAAGATATGTTGATGCCAAGTAAGTTGGAGTCTGAAGAAATACCAGGCCAATACACGACATTATTTATTTTTCCATTTAATAATTCTGACAAGCCTAAACGCACGGCTTATGATGAGATTTTTCGATTATTTAATAAATTATCAAACAACACACTGTTATTTTTAAACGGAATACAAGAAATTAATTGGAGTGTAGGTACGCAAGATGATAATTCAATAAAAAGAAAGAATAAAGGTGATTACATTGAAATATGCAGCACATCTGAAGATAGTAGCTATTGGTATGTTTTTACAAAAAGCATCAATATTAAAACTAACGATGAGAGTGGTGATTTTGATGTGAAGATAGCCTATGCTTTTGATCAAGATGAGGGTGCTATTGTTGGGACTAGGGGTGGTGTGTCTATATTTTTCCCAGCTGATAGTGAAGTCAGTGAACTAAAGTTTCATATACATGCACCTTTTTCCTCGACTGTTGCTAGAGACAGTATCGTTAAAGATAATGAGGAAAATCAACAACTAATTAATGGTATTGCTGAGCTCTGTTGCGAGAGTTTGCATGAGCTCAAAAAAAATAAAATGCTTAACACATCTTTTTTTGAAGTTCTTCCTAATGAAGATGACGGGTTGAGCGAGACATACTTACCTATTTATGAGCGAATTATTGAAGAATTTGAAAATGAATTCAATGACTTAATCCCGCTTGGTAATAACAAGTTTTCCAACCTTAAAAACTGTAGATTTACCAAATCAAACATAAAGAGTATTTTTAACAAAGATGATTTAAAAGTACTTTTAGATAATGATGACATTCAAGGATTTGCAAGTAATGCCCCTCAATTGAATAATCGTGCTGATAAATTTTATCAAGGCCTTGATCGAAATTTTTTTAATGAAGACAATCTAATTGATTGTTTGGGTGATTTAGACTATGACGTAACAGATGAACAAATGGAAAAAGCGATTGATTATGAGGATGATGAGCGTATAGAGGAAATTAATCTCAAAAGAAAATGGCTTGAAAGTAAAAGTAATGACTGGCTACAAAGCCTATACGCTCTATTGTTTGATTTTAGTGAGTCGTACTATGATGTTTCTGATTTAACCTCGTTAATTAAACTTAGTGATGATTCTTTTAATTACGCTAATGATACCGTGTTTTTTTTAGAAACCGAGCAACTGGATTCTGAATTTAAGTTTGCAAACCAAGCCACTTATTTGTCTGGAAAAAAAGAGAAGCAAAAGCAGAAGTCTAAAGAGTTTCTTGAGTATGTTGGCGTTCAAAATCTTGATGAATCTGTTCACATTAAACTTTTGTTTCAGGATTATGAATTTGAATCAGAAGAGCAACATATAAAAGACATTGATATACTTGTTCAGTTTCATGTTGATGAAGGTGATATAGGTAGTGAATTTAATGATTTTAACTTTATTTACACTAGCCAAAAAAACATAACCAAGCCAAATAAGATTGCAATCGATTCACCTTTTGAGTCAACTGGATTGCAATACGTTTTAAATTACCAAAGCGCTGAATTACTTAACCCTGTATATCAAAATCTAAAAAATAGTGGTGCTTTTTTAGATTTAATAAAAAAACTAGGGGCAAGAAACAGATTAAACATAGAAAGAGTAAATAATGTATATGGTAATCCAAATTATTCTAGCTTAGTGAGTGGACAGGGCGGTAGGCAAACTTGCAATGGTATCAATGAAGATTGGATAATTGAAGATTTGGAATCTATTCTTGTCGAAGAAGAAAATCGTTTTGAAATCTCTAAATTAGTATGGAATACCATGTGCAATTTTAAGCAAAAGCAGTACTGGGGATCTGTATTTGAGGCTAGTTATAGGTGTAATGGTGAATATCCAACTAATACAACCAAATCCCAGTTAGTGCATATTCTTTCTGATATTGATTGGATTCCAGGCAAGGATGGAGGGTTTTACAATCCTAAAGACATTGACAAAGAGTCTTTACCATCGGATTTTATTTATAACAATGAAAATGGATGGTTAGATCGCATTGAATTTGGCTTAAACGTTCAATTTACTACTGACGATCGTAGAAAGGCCGAAGATCTGATAAAGAGTAAAACTGGCATGAGTGTTGATCAATTAGAGCAATTTAAGAATATTGGCATATCTCCCAAAAGACTGTTGGAATTGGCAGAAGAGGAAAAGCAAAAACAAAAACTCCGAGATGCAATGATTGAAAATCAAGGATCGGGCGAGACTAATGGTGATAATAAAAATGACGAGACTGATGAGATTATAATTGATGATGGTAAGCTTCAGGGCGATATAGCTAAGGAAAACAAAGAGGTGATTGATACCACTATAATTACATCAGTTAAAAGATCTAGGCAAAATCCAGAAGAGTTAAAAAAAATAAGAAGTTTTTTATACAAGCAATACAAGGGTCATTGCCAGGTTTGTGGCGACACCTTTTCAAATTCAAAATCTGAAAATTATTTTGAAACCTTTTCGTTAAATAGGGGAAAGGAAAGAGATGTTAATAGAAAAGGTAATACCTTGAGTTTGTGCCCAAAACATCATGCAATTTTTAAAGAAAAAATGCATAAATTCTCTTTTATCAATGAAATACCAGAGGCTGACTTGACCATTGGCAAAATAAGAGAGAGGTATAGCTTAAGATGGGGGGTTGGCAAGGCCGATGTTATTAATAAAAATGACGGTTTTTTTGCTCAAGACGATGACGGCCTCTTTGAGAGGGATGTATTTCTATTGCCAATAAAAATCTTTAATAATAATTTTTATCTCAAGCTTACTCAAGAACACATGCAAAATTTTATTGAAGTCTGGAATAACAATTAACAATTAACAATTAATAATTTATCAAATTTTAAGAATGAGGATAAAAATGATATTTTTTATTTTTAAGGTATATTAAGCGCTTTATCAGCATTTACTAAAGAGCTCTAATGAGTGAAGAATTTAAACAAGACATAGACTATGCATTAGTAGAGTGCACAAGACCGCCTATATATAAAGCTATGAAATATTGGGGAAGAAAGCCTCATAACATTTGGAGTGAGTATATTAGCCGCTACACGCCAAAAGATGGAGTTTTTTTAGATCCGTTTTGCGGCAGTGGGATATCTATTTTTGAAGGCGCAAAACTAGGGATAAAATCTATTGGATTTGATTTGAATCCATTAAGTTCTTTTATTATTGAGTCCACTACATTAGACTTTGATAAAGTTCAGTTTAAGAATGAGTTAAATACTATTATTTACAAGGTAAAACAAGATGCTATATATAAGAAATTTTTCTATACAAAATCAAGATACAGTAATACCGTAGCAGAAGTTCAAAATTTTAAATGGGAAGGTAATAAACTTTATGAATTAGGGGTTATTGCAAATAAAGAAGATTCTATTGAAAGGAAAAGATATATTAGCTCACCACTTGCTTATGATGAAAAATTAATTGAGGAATTTAAAGATATAAAGTTAGCCTACTTATATCCAGACGAACCCTTTCCTAACACTCCATCATTTAGTGCAAATTTTATAAAATGTGTTGGAGGTAATAATTTTAGCAACTTATGGACAAAAAGAAATCTTTATATTATTTCTTTAATATTTGATCTAATTTTAAACGTCCAAAAACATGTAATAAAGCAACAATTGTTATTTGGGTTTATTCAAATGTTACATTTGACTACCAAAATGAACGTACCCAGGAGGGCGTCAGCGAAAAGAGCGTTCTCTACAAGCTGGGGTAGAAGCGCCTATCTTTGTAGTAACAGGCAAATGGAAATGAATCCCGTTTTAACTTTTCTTAGTAGCTGTCTTGGAAAGCAGTCAGTAGAAAGTACTTCAGAAAGCGCTAAAGAATATTTTAATAATAAGAAATTAAAGTTATCACATGTATCCATGTCAAATAAAGAAAGAGGAAAATTGAGTGGGTTTGATATCAAGTATGGAGTTGTAGATATTAATACAATAGATGATTATATAGAAGATAAATCAGTTGATTTTATTATGACTGACCCTCCTTACGGAGGGCTGGTGCAATACCTTGATTTATCATATATATGGTTAGGCTGGTTAAAGCTTTTTGATAAAAAATATATCCCAAATTTTGATGCAGAGATAACGATTAAAAAAAACATTATTAATAGTAATCTATATAAGAGTAGATTCACTAGTGGACTTAAAAAATTACATAAAGTTTTAAAAGACGACGGGAAAATAGTTTTTACTTTTCATAATAAAGATATACAAGTTTGGAATATATTTTTAAATTCCATTAAAGAAGCTGGATTTAAAATAGAAAAAGTAATTCATCAGCAAAATAAGAGAAGTGGTGAGAGTGTGGTTGCCAACCCTTATGGAACAAGTGGCACAGATTTCTATATTAGATGTTCGAAGCAAAATGAGCAGTATTCAAAAGATAGTTATGCTGAGTTTGAACATATCGTGCTACAAACATCTATAGATCTTATTGCTAGACGAAATGAGCCAACTCCTTATCAAATACTTTTCAATGGTATTTTGTCTGAAATTTCAAACAAAGGGTTTGATGTAAATGAATTTGACAAAAATATTGAAGACATTCTTAAAAAACATATTGAAAAAATATTTGTGTTACGTGATAACAATTTTTCAACATCTGGTAAGTTTTGGTGGTTTGTTGATCCAAATAAATATATTATTTATCCAGATAGAGCGTTAAGTGATAGAGTTGAAGATACAGTTTTACAATTTTTAAGAAGAAGGCAGTCTATAAGCCTGGATGAGGTGTTAGGCGAAATTTTTATTAAATATCCTAATGGGCTAACTCCTGATACAAAATCAATAAGATTTTATTTAGAAAAGTATGCAATAAAGTCTGCTGGAAAATGGATATATAATTCTCAATTAATTGAGAGTAAGATATCTAATCATACAAAAATTTTAGCAGTTTTAGCTAAAATTGGAAAAAAAAGTGGTTTTGAAATTTTTATAGGAAAAAGGGAGCAGTGGGAAAAAATTAAAGATACCACTTTGGCATCTTATGCAAATCACTTAGAGTTGGATTTTTTAAATTTAAAAAAAGAAATACTTGATAGGATTCATATGATAGATATGATTTGGTTAAATAATGAAAAAATAGAGATTGCGTTTGAAGTTGAGAACTCCACAAACTTGATATCTGCTATTAGTAGGGGAACCAACTTAGATAAATCTATATTAAAAATAATGGTAATACCAGATAAGAGAGAAAGAGAATTATTAAGACAAACAGATAGGCTATTTGTAGAGCAATTTAAAGTAAATAACTGGAAATATTTACTTTATAGTGATGTTGAAAAATTAAGCACATCTAAACAACAAATAGATTTACTTATTAAGGATTATTGAGTCGTGATAGAACTTGAGATTCCAGTAGAATTAGTTTTAGAGGCTGAACGGCACAGTGTAAATAGAATGTCGTATGAATATGATAGGTTTGGCTTTAAAGATAATCAAAGAATGACAATGATACTGATTGGAACCATAGGTCAATTGATTTTAAAAAAATATCTAGAAGAAAATAAAATTGTATTTGATTTTGAATATCAAGCTGGACAGTATGATGAGATGGATTTTTCCATTAATAATGAGATAGTAGAGGTGAAAACTAGCGGATACGGCCAAGGAGGCTTTAATAGGCTAAATTTATTATATTCTGAAGATCAGTTCCGCGCAGGTTTAAATAAGAATTTTGCTTATTGTGTGCAAATATTTATCAATGGCTATAATAGGCAAGCCAAAATTTTAGATAAAGAGTTATGTGATTCCGCCACAATTGCTGGATATATGCCATTTTCAGATATAGGGAATTTTTGGCAAAAACGCCGATTCTATGGCGATGATTACAAGGTTCCTTTAAACAAGTTAATAAATATTAATAATCTTATAGGTATAGATTTATGAGTAAAAGCGAGGGAAAGTATGATCAGCGTAATAAATTAAATGACTTGACAGGCAAGGAGTGGCTACAGTTTACAAAAAGCTTTTGGATGTCTGAGAAATGTGCAGATGATAAAGTTGCAATGCAACACCCGGCGCCTTTTTTGATAAAAGATACGCAAAAACTTATATCTATGTTTACAAAAAAAGGAATGACTGTATTTGACCCTTTTTGTGGAAGTGGAACCACTTTGATTTCTGCTTGCAACATAGGAAGAATGGGAATAGGAATCGATTTAAATAAAAATTTCTCTATGTTGGCACTTGAGAGATTAAATAATCTTGGGTATAAGAAAAATAAGGATTTTAAATATTTTGTCGGAGATTCTTTTAAAGAAATAGACTTAGTAAATAGTGTTGATTATATTGTCACCTCGCCACCATATCACAATATACTGAAAAATAAAGGCAAAGGTATTCGTGAAAATAAACAAGAAAAAGGCTTTAGGCATGGTGGAAGAGTTGGTGTTGAATATTATTCAGACGATGATGAATATGATTTAGGCAATAAAGAAAAATACAGTGAATTTATAAATGCTTTAGAAAAGATTATGCACAAATGTTATTTGAAGCTTAATAACAAAAAGTACTGCACAATTGTTATTAGTGATTTTACCGTCAATAAAAAAGAAATAAGTGTTCAGGGCGACATTGTAAAGATGATGGAAAGGGTTGGTTTTGAGTTTAGTGGGACCACTATTTTGCTACAAAATAGTAAACCTTTATATCCATTTGGATATCCATATGCTTACAAAATAAACCACCATCATCAAAACTTAATTACATTTAGAAAGGTTGTTGAAAGCGAATGAGCTTAAAAGAATTTGAAGACTTCCACAAAGAGGTCCTTAACCTGCCTAGAGATAGTTTTACAAATTTTGATATTCAAAAAATAAAATCGTTGGGTGAATATTTATTCTCCATAAAAAGATCGTTCCCGCATGATGGAGGATTAAAGTTAACTAATATTTATATTGAAATACATATTTACTTAAAGAGCGCTACTATTGCCCATCCAAATAATGATTTTGAGTCGTTGTTTAATCTAAATTTAAGTGAAGTTGAAAGTGTTAAGCAGCACTACACGAAAGTTGGTAGAAGATTTAGACACTGGATGGAGCTTGCGAGTTTATTGGGTCTTCTTATGAATGCTAAGAAAGGATCTGGCAGAGTTTTATCTGAATTTGCTGAAGAGATATATTTAATACCTAGCACCAGTCTAAAAACACTTCTCAGAAATAAAATACTTTCAATTAATGTTTTGGATAACCCTGGGTTAAATAACTTAAAAAGTTCTTATTTGTATAAAAATTTGAATTTTAGGCCTGCTATGGCGATTATAAAGTACTTAAGTGAAATGGCTAGAGAGTGCACAAAATTTGAGCTTTCAATATTTTTTGGTAGACCGAATTATTTACTTAATTCAGAGGATGACATTGTTAAAAGCGCTTTAGAAGTTGGGAAAAAATTTCCTTTGAATCAAGACAAACAGATTCAATATTATTTTGATTTGCGTGGGTGGAAGGATGAAGATGGATATATTTATGAATATTCACCTTCGCAGCAACCATATTTTAAATTTAATGCATTTTTTATATTAATGGAAGCTGTGGGATTGGTAAGGCTTGGCCTTAAAAAAGGGGTGATTATTACAGATTTTTCAAAAAGTTTATTTTCAACATCTTATGCACCTGAGTTGGTTGAATTAGAGGCATTAATTGATGAAGTTGAAAAGATAGATTCTAACGATAAAATTGCTAACAAGATAGCGAACAACAGGTCTAAAATAATTGGACAACTTTTACAATCTGATAAAAAATTTTTAGAGAGGGTAAATCTTAAGGCGAGTAATAAATCTGGATTAATTCAATCTCGTTCTTCTGCTACTAATAGACTAAAACGAGACACCCTGATAACTGAAATATCTAAAGAGCAGGTGAAATATACTTGTCAAGGTTGTGAAATACCTACATTTCAAAACAAAAATAATAATAACTATGTGGAGTCTCATCATATTATTGAGTACAACAAAAAAGAAGAGGGCCCCGATGTTCTACAAAATTTATTAGTTTTATGCCCCAACTGTCATTCCAAAATTCATTTTGCCCGTCTTGATGTTGTTGATTCTTTTTACAAGGGATTAAGGGCAAGTAATGCAATTACATTGGATCAATTTAAAGAAATTCATACTAAATTTAGTATGTTAAAAATAAAGCATATCAATATACTTAATGATAAAAAAATAATAAACAATAGTGAAACAAAAGAATTACTTGATTTGATTAAGTAATTAGAATTAATGGGGATGGTGCCCGTTAACTTTAAGATTTAGACGGTTTGTTTTGATTGGGAAGAAAAAATGAATGAAAACAACTGTCCAATTAGCAGAAAGAAAATCAGAAGTCTTACTAACAGGCATATCAAAAAGAAGTTTCCATACACATTAGATTTTATTAAAAGTCTATCGTACAAGGACCATAACTACTGGTTCTATAGCTATCTAATGGAAGGGCATAAGAAGGATGGTAGTTATGCTTATATCAGGCAGCAGATTTATATAGTGCAAACACCTGATGGCGAAGCTCATTATGAATGGTCAAGCATTCCATACGATGCCACTATTAACCCTGAAGAGGTTGCAATACAAGATGAAAAGGATAGGGCTCAAAAAATAAAAAAATAATGTCTATTTTGGGCTGCTAGACAATATAGTTGGAACAAGTTATACTTAAATTACACTCGGTTCTTCTTTTTAACTAAGACAGCGATAACTAAGCTTCAAAGATTTAACAAATAAGATTGATCCGCTTGTGTATTGACCACAAGGCAAGGCTGATTAACAGCGTAATGGGTAATATTTAACCTGATTTAAGAATTTCAAGATGGTTGCAATAGCAGCGTCTTAGCGAGGTGTATTGCTACGTCTGTCACTTTGTTAATCTTGGAATATTTAACCAATAATACAGGAGCAATAAATGAATAAAAATACATACCAATTAAAGGGGGTTTTCTTATGACTCAGAGCTATACAGGAATCAGTTATGAATGTAA
>Ga0209992_10003527_pt1 | contig 13086 bp, 10 predicted proteins | sample 2SBtaG_2_FD_182564 | JGI IMG/M metagenome (GOLD analysis project Ga0209992, IMG submission 182564) | Deep subsurface microbial communities from Kolumbo volcano to uncover new lineages of life (NeLLi) - 2SBTROV12_ACTIVE470 metaG (SPAdes)... | ecosystem: Environmental > Aquatic > Marine >... | reverse complement strand
TTCTCAGGTATGTATAAACAGAAGCTTTTACTTCGTTGGTACCACTGCGCGTAACAGTGTTCACGCCGGCACCCGAGAAACCGCCTTGTCTTACGTCGTAAGGGGCAATGTTCACCTGAATCTGCTCAATAGCATCGAGACTGATGGGTTGTGAATTGGTTTGTCCTCCTAATACACCTGACAATCCAAATGCATTATTGAAGTTGGCACCATCAACAGTAATGTTATTATATTGACCGCTGCGGCCACCAAAACTCATAAAGCTACCTGATGAAGAAGGAGTTAATCTGGTGAAATCCTGCAAACTGCGGTTGATGGTGGGGAGTTTTTCAATCTGAGCACGACTTACCACTTCCTGGCTACCAGTTCTGTTGGTATTGAAAACCTTGTCCTGCCTGCCGGTAGCGGTTACCACTACTTCAGCCAGTGTCTTGGTATCTGTCTTCAAAGAGAAATCGGCTTTGAATTCCTGGCCCAGTACCAAAAACACATTTTCCTGTTTTTGTTCTTTCTGGCCGAGATAGCTCACGGTAATAGTATAAGGGCCTCCCACTTTAAGGTTAGGCAGGTTATACCGGCCGTCTTTACGGCTGGTAGTAACATATTTTGTACCTGAAGGGAGGTGCAACGCTGTAATCACTGCGCCGCTGAGTTGACCATTCTCGCTGGTAATAGTACCTTGAATGTCAGAAGTGGTTTCCTGCGCCCTGGCAGTCAATACGCTTATGCATACGACTATGAGCAGTGCAAACATGGAACGCATGGTTCTTCTCATAAATTGTTAAAGTTTAGTTTGATTTGCAAAAATATCCGCATGTGTACCTACGGGGCTTAATTCTGCATTAAATGATTGTTACCGATGATGAAAACTGTTAATAACTTATTATTGACAGCTTATTTGAAAAAAGTAGCTATTTCAAAAAAAAGAGAGGCTGTCAAAAGGGCAGCCTCTCTTTTGTAAGTTTAGAAGTTGAAACGGACTCCCACCTGACTTATCCAACGGTTTGCATAAGCTGGCGTTGCGGTACTATTGAAGTTCCATGGCTTGGTAATGGTAGGATTGAATTTGTATTGTGGTGTAAGATCAGTAGCGCTCTTATAACCAACAAAATTGATCAACCCAAAAGTGTTAAAGCTGGTAAAGTAATTATGTCCCCAATCCCTGTTCAGGAAGTTGGTAAAGTTGAACATATCCCAGGTCAACTGCAACTGGTAATGGCGACCACCCAGTTTTACGTTGAAATCCTGTGTGATTTTCAGGTCCACCACATTTGAAAAAGGAAGTCTGGAACCGTTTCTGTCGGCAAACTGGCCGCGATTGTTCCTGAGGTAAGGATCTCCCTGGATATACGCTTCCAATGCATCTTTTTGCTGTTGGGGTGCATAGGTAGTGCCACCAACTGTATTGGGCAGGAAAGTCATGTTGCTGAGGTCACCGGATGTAGGTATGTAAATAAGATCGTTGCCCCCACCTGAACCATCATCCCTTGTCATACTGCCGACGCTATATACATAGCTGAAAGGAGTACCGCTCTGTCCTGTATATACCAGGGAAACAGTAGTGGCCATTGCATTGTGCGCATAAGAGAATTTTTTACTGACAAAAGCAAAAATGCGATGCCCCTGGCTGAAGTCAGAGATATTACGAGTCAGGAAATTCCTGCCGTTCACTGTTTGGATAAACCTCCATTGGCTCAGGTTTACAGAGCTGGTCGCCTCATTCCAAACAAGTGAGTTGCCAAAAGCATAGTTGACATTGAAATTGAAGCCGGTTTTTGTTTTTTTATCTATGGTCAATGCCATGTTATAGGAGAATCCCTTTTGCGGGTCGTCGTTATTGGAAACGAGGATGGCGTTGTCATAGGGATTGGTGCCATTGCTTCTGATAGGTATCCTGGCTGCAGTACTTGCACTTTCAAAATTATATACGTTCCGGGATCCGGGAGCTACAGAAGTGCCTGCAGGGGGCAGGATGTTGATGTTGGTATAGTTGATCTCATTGATATTCCGGCTGAACATTCCCTCCAATGTTGCACTCCATCCATCGCCGAGTTTTTTATCTACGGCTAAAGATGTACGTAATAACTTGGGCATCCTGAAATCCTGGGAAATTAAGTTCAATGGCCCTTTTGTCAAGGATATTCCAAGGTTGTTGGCAGTCCAAATGCTGTTATTAATATCATTCGGGTTCCAACGGAAGCGCACCTGGCTCAATGCTGCGCCGGAAGCAGTAAATCCACCTACGAAAAGTCCATTATTGTTGTAAACGCCACCCGGCCATACCAATGGCATACGGCCGGTAAACAGACCAATACCTCCTCGAATGGTAATATTTTCTTCAGGTATTTTGTAAATGAATCCAAACCTGGGAGAAAAAGAAATAGGGAAGTTAGGGCGTTGGCCTGATCTTGCACCTTTCAGATCATAATACTGAGCAAATTTAGATAGCGCGGAATCATTCGTAAATTGGTCAGTAGCGGGGTTGGACAAAAACTTCCAGTAATCAGCCCTTAAACCAAAATTTAAAGTAAGATTTTCAGAAGGCCGCAATTCATCGGTCCAATAGAGTGCACCTTTGGCTACTTTGAATTTGGCATTGGCATTAGTATTTGTATTCAATAAATTATCAGTCAGCGGATATCCTACCTGGTAAGAGCCAGGTGCGGCATTATTAGCCATAAATGCGGCAACAGAGCTGTAGCGATAGTTGCCATAAGTGTTTTGGATGAAAACATTCAAATCATCAAAATACTCATAATCGACACCAACAGTCATGACATGTTTACCAACATTAAATTTGAAATTATCAACCAGGCTGATATTCTTTTGCTTGAGAAGGTTTTGCGTAGAACTGTTGTCTGATCCGAAGTTGAGGATACCACTGCCATCGGTAATGGCCACGCGTGGGAAAGGGTTACCGAGAATACTTCTTTGATCCAATACGCTCGTATAAGTGATCAACAATTTATTGGATGAATTTCTGCCAACCATGCTTTTCAATTCTCCTGAAAAGGAAGACGTGGTACTTGGGAAATACACACCTCCATTATAAAAGTTAATCGAGGTGCTGGAGCTGCCGCTTGGTGTAGTGGAAATCGCCTTATTGTAACGATAACTTAACGAAAGCTTTTGCCTTGCATTGATATTCCAATCTATCTTGGCTACAATCCGGTCTGCATCAAGCTTCCTTTTGGTACTAATGTAATCTCCCATATCGTATCCATAAGAAGTCTTCACATAATCGACAAGGCTTTGAATACCTGCTGCTGTATTCGTATTTCCTTTGTAGGTTGTAATATCAAAGGGTTGCGGGGTTTGGTCTCTTTGTTGTTCCAGACTCAAAAAATAAAACAATTTATTCTTAATCAATGGGCCACCCACTCTTAAACCATAAGTTTTATTTTGAAAATAGGGGAAGCGGGTCGCGGTCTCTTTGGGTGCTACAGGATCCTTGCCTGCCAGGTTCTGGTTGCGATAAAAATAATATACAGATCCTTCGGTCTTGTTAGTACCGGATTTGGTAATGGCATTGATGCCACCGCCTGTAAAATTACCTACGGATGCATCATAGGGCGATATGGCTATTTGAAACTGATCGATCGCATCAATAGAGATCGGAGCTGCACCGGTTTGTCCGCCGTTTGTTCCGGAAGCAGACAGACCGAATACATCGTTATTGATAGCGCCATCTATATAGAAAGAATTATAACGGTTGTTCTGACCGGCAATGGTTACAGCGCCTTCGGAGCCAGGGATCAATCTGGCCTGGGGTACAGCGCGAAGGTAGTCATAGATATTGCGTCCTACTGTAGGGAGACCAGCCATCTTATCGCGTCCTATAACAGACTCGGTACCGCCTTTGCCTGAACTTTCAGTGGTTTTCCTCACACCAGATACAACCACTGTTCCCAGATTAGCGGCTTTAGCTGAAAGTACAAGGTCAACTTTGAATCCTTCACCCAGACTTAAATAAATATCAGTTTTCTTTTCATTGGCAAAGTTGATAAAAGAGGCTTCCACTGTATATGGGCCTCCGGGATTGAGGTTGCTGACGTCAAAACGGCCTCCAACACGGCTTTGTACGCGATAAACAGTACCGGTTGGTTCATGGGTTATCGTTACAGTAGCGCCCACCAAAGGATCTCCGGTAGATGCGTTTACAAAACCGCCCAAACTACTGGTAGTGATCTGGGCGTTTACCAGTGCCGGGCATAGCATTAGCAATACAATAAAACATTGTAGGATTCTCTTTTTAAGCATAGGTCGAAATGTTAGTTCGCACAAAGAAAGTAAAATATCTCTGTGTAATTACAAGGGGATGTTAACAAAAGGTTGCCCGATTTGAGCATTTTGTGCAGTTATCCGCCGGATTGTGTATTTTTTGTTCAATTATTAAGGTGAATCTATGCAGCTTTTTGTATAATATTCAATCCGTTTTATATATCTCAAAACTTAGTTTAGGCTGTTACCCTTCAGGAGCCGTAATTTTGCAATTCAAAAATCAGTTATGCTCGATAGGATCCAGGATGCCATTGATGATATACGGGATGGCAAGATGATTATAGTGGTGGATGATGAAGACAGGGAAAATGAGGGCGATTTTATCATTGCGGCCCGTCATGCTACTCCGGAAGTCATCAATTTCATGAGTAAGGAGGGCAGGGGGCTTATCTGCGCTACCTTAACGGAAGACCGTTGCAAGGAATTAGGCCTCGACCCGATGGTGAGTTCCAATACCTCTTTACATGAGACGGCTTTTACCGTTTCGGTAGACCTGCTCGGGCATGGTACTACTACGGGTATTTCGGCGCACGACCGGTCCAAGACCATATTGGCCCTGGTTGACCCAGAAACCAAACCTTCCGATCTCGGACGCCCCGGGCATATATTCCCTTTGCGTGCTAAAAATGGTGGCGTATTACGCCGTGCCGGCCATACAGAAGCTGCGGTAGACCTGGCGAGACTGGCCGGACTGGAGCCTGCCGGTGTACTGGTAGAAGTGATGAATGAAGATGGCACCATGGCGAGACTACCTCAACTGCTGGAGATAGCCAAAAAATTCAGCCTGAAGATCATTTCCATCAAGGACCTGATCGATTACCGCCTCAAAACCGACTCTCTCATAGAAGAATTGGTTAGGGTGGACATGCCTACCAGATATGGTCATTTCAAACTGGTGGCTTTCAAAGAAAAAGCTACGGGCGGCGAACACCTGGCCCTGATCAAAGGTATTTGGGTGAAGGACGAACCCGTACTCACACGTGTGCACAGCAGTTGTTTTACCGGTGATATCCTGGGCAGTTTCCGCTGCGATTGCGGCGAACAATTGCACAAAGCCATGTCGATGGTAGAGAAAGAAGGCAAAGGCATCATATTATATATGAACCAGGAGGGCCGTGGCATTGGCCTCATCAATAAATTACGTGCGTATAAGTTGCAGGAAGAGGGCTTGGATACCGTAGAAGCCAACCTGGAACTGGGTTTTGACAAAGACGAACGCGATTATGGCGTAGGCGCACAGATACTCCGTTATTTAGGCATCAGCAAACTCCGCCTCATGAGCAATAACCCGCGCAAGCGCGCCGGATTATTAGGCTATGGTCTGGAGATAACAGAAGTAGTGCCCATTGAAGTGCCTGCCAATCCGCACAACGTAAAATACCTCGAGACTAAAAGAGACAAACTGGGGCACAAGATATTAGGGGAGTAGTTCAGCCATTTATACGTCATCCTGAGCGAGCGGAGCGAGTCGAAGGACCTGCTTGAAGGTTCGGTCAGATCCCTCAGCTGCGCTCGGGATGACGTATAAATTAGTGTCTAATTTCTTGTTCTTCCTTCTCCTTCTCTTTTTCGTAGGCTTTGATGATCGATTTCACCAGCTTGTGACGCACCACGTCTTCTTCATTCAGCTCAATATGGGCAATGCCATCGATGCTTTTGAGTATACGGGTGGCTTTGGCCAGTCCGCTCCGCTGGTTGCGGGGCAGGTCAATCTGGGTAGGGTCGCCCGTGATGATGGCTTTGGCATTGGCGCCGATACGTGTAAGGAACATTTTCAACTGTAAGTCGTTCGTGTTCTGCGCCTCATCCAGGATGATGAATGCATTATCGAGGGTGCGGCCACGCATATAGGCCAGCGGCGCCACTTCAATGGTACGCGTACTCATATAATAACCCAGCTTATCGGCCGGTATCATATCGTCCAGCGCATCATACAAAGGCCGCAGGTAGGGATCAATCTTTTCTTTCAGGTCGCCGGGAAGGAAACCGAGGCTTTCGCCTGCCTCAACCGCAGGGCGGGTGAGGATAATCTTCTTCACGACTTTGTTCTTCAATGCGCGCACGGCGAGCGCTACAGCGGTATAGGTTTTACCTGTACCAGCCGGGCCTATCGCAAAGACAATGTCGTTCCGGTCGGCCGCCTGCACCAGCTTTTTCTGGTTTTGCGTGCGGGCGCGGACGGTTTTGCCATTCGGACCGAACACGAGCACATCGTTGGGATGGCTCTCAACGAAATTGTCTACGGTTTCGCCGTCATCACCACCCAGTATCTGTTCGAAATAGTTTTCACTGAGGTGACCATTTCTTTCCAGGTACTGTATGATGAGGTCTATTTTCTCCCGGGCAGATTCGATCTGTTCGGGGGCGCCGCTTAGTTTCATTTGTGTTCCGCGTGAAAGGATTTTTAAAAGGGGGAATTTCTTTCGCAGCAGGTCCAACTTTCCGTTGTTTACTCCAAAAAATTCAATGGGGTTAACAGTCTCGAGGTTAATGATAGCTTCTGTCAATCTGTTCAGTTTAATGTATGACGGAATAAATTTGATACTTACCCTTGCATCTGTCTCAAATTTAATTGGATATATCTATCAAATCCTAGCATTTGTTATGCACAGGGTGTGGATAGAGATTGTTAATTATAACGCTTTGAGCGCCTCAATTGTTTTAACGGGATCGTCAGATTTAAAAACGGTATTGCCTGCTACCAGTACATCGGCGCCGGCATGCACAATGGCAGCTGCGTTTTGAAGTGTTATGCCGCCGTCGATCTCTATCAGTGTAGGAAGGTTTCTGTCTTTGATCATGTGCCTGAGTGCACGGATCTTATCAATGGTATGCGGAATAAATTGTTGACCACCGAAGCCGGGGTTCACACTCATGAGGCAAACCAGGTCAATATCACCCAATACATCTGAGAGGAAATTAACAGGTGTATGCGGGTTCAGGGCTACGCCTGCGCGCATGCCCAGGCTTTTGATCTGTTGGAGGTTGCGGTGTAAATGCGGACAAGCTTCATAATGAACAGTCAATATATCGGCGCCGGCTTTCTTGAATGCCTCTGCATATTTTTCAGGCTCTTCGATCATCAGGTGCACATCGCATATCTTTTTGGTGGCTTTTCTCACGTGTTCAATGATGGGGAACCCAAAGCTGATATTGGGTACAAAACGTCCGTCCATCACATCGAGGTGGAACCAGTCGGCCCGGCTTTCATTCAACATTTCACAATCCTGCTGCAGGTTCAGAAAATTGGCGCTTAATAAAGAAGGGGCAACGATGGGCATGATGCTTGTTTAAGGATGCGCAAAATTATTGCAATTATTTCAGTTCACTCCCAGCTTTTTTAATGCGGCCGTAGCCTCGGTAATGCCCGGGTCGAGGGCCAGCGCCGTTTGGTAACTTTTGATGGCCCCTGCACGGTCGTTCTGTGTTTCCTGGCATTTGGCCAGCCAGTACCAGGCATCGGCATAATTGACCCTTACAGAAGTGGCTGTTTCAAACACTTTGCGGGCTTCCTCCGTTTTCCGTGCATCGAAATACAGGAATCCTTTCTCCATATAGGCTTCCATATAAGTATAGTCGTTGGCAATACAGCGATTGAACAGGTCAATGGCTTTGGAAGCATTTCGGGTACGGGCATAATACACGCCGCTGATAAAACTGGTATGAGCGGTGTACTCCCTGCCCAATCTCATCGCATCTACCTGCGCACATAAAGCAAGCGCTTTGTTGTTTTTCTGTTCGGCATACAGGTTGGCCATGGCCAGCAATGCATCGGGAGAAGGATAAATACGGGCGGCAAAATGGTAAGACTGCAGGGCGCCGCTGGTGTCTTTGGTATGTTCCTGCAAAGTGGCTTTGCGAAACCAGAGTCCGAAATTGAGACTGTCTTTCCGAAGCAATGAATCCATCTGCTGCAAAGCAGGCCGGTAATCACCGGCACTGTCGAGTGCATTCACCAGCAGCAGGCGCAAGCCAATGCTGTCGGGATAGCTGGCAACACTTTGATACAATCGTTTAACCAGGGGTGATGGTTCCTGTACCCTGGATGTTGCTTTGGGAGATTCTTTTGGTTCATGGTTGTTACACGCAGCAGCGATGCTAACCCACAACAGAAGGAAGTGCCAACGTTTCATGTTGCGAAAATACAGATTGTGTATTTGTTAAGTGAATACATGAAAAGATATGCAGTTGAAATAGCGTTACTTTGTGCTCTTTAAAACCAATCATTATGGATACAGGACTTCTGCATTTACACAATTTATTGCGTTGGGTGATCTCGATACTGCTGCTGTTGTCTATCTACAAAGCTTATACCGGGTGGAAAGGCAAGAAAACTTTTTCTGCCGGTGATCGCAAAACATGGTTGTTCACGTTGATCAGTGCGCACATCACCTTGCTGATCGGGCTGTACCAGCTTGCAGTAGGGCGATACGGTATTTTCAAAACGAGCCTGCCGGAAGGCGAGTCGCTGATGAAAAATCATTTTTTCCGTTTCTATTGGATCGAACACCCGGTAGCGATGATCTTATCGGTGGTATTTATCACGCTTGGTTATGGCATGGCCAAGAAAACCGTAGCCGACGAAGTGAAGTACCGCAAAGCATTTATCTTCTTCCTGCTGGCCCTGCTGCTGATACTGGCTGCTGTTCCCTGGCCCTTCCGCGCCGATATAGGAAGACCCTGGTTCCCGGGCATGAATGCATGAAACAACGTCACCCCGATCTTTTATGCGTCGTCATCCCGAGCGCAGCCGAGGGATCTGCTCGAACGTTCAGCAGGTCCTTCGATTCGCTTCGCTCACTCAGGATGACGCGGTTTAAAGTAAACAAGTGATAATTATATACGTATCTTTGATGGAGATTGTTTTGCTATGCCATTCCATCGGAATTTCACATATTGGATCGATAAGCGCGTATGGAAATATTATTTCCTTATGCTCTCTCTTCAATTGGCAAAGTGTTGGGAAACACACAACCATTATTCGTCACCCCGAGCGTAGCCGAGGGGCCTCATCAAATCCTTAACAGCTCCTTCGACTCGCTCCGCTCGCTCAGGATGACGTGCAGATTATTTCTTTACTACAATATTGCACAGACATGCCTCACTATCATAGCTTAGGAACCATTCCTCACAAACGCCATACCCAGTTCCGAAAACCCGACGGGACCCTGTATTCCGAACAATTGTTCTCTACCGAAGGGTTCAGTAACGATTATTCGCTACTGTACCATCACTGGCCGCCAACGCAGATCATTCATACAGATGAACCAGTGCCTGCAATGCCCGGCGTAGCGGAAGAAAAAATGCTCAAGCACCGCAGTTTCGAAGGGTTTCATATACGGCCCGAAGCAGATTTTTTGACAAGTCGTAAACCCATACTGGTGAACAATGATTGTCATATTGTACTCGCTGCACCGGAGGAAAGTATGAAAGGGTATTTTTATAAGAACGCAGATGCCGATGAACTGATCTTTATTCATGAAGGAAGCGGTATCCTGCTTACACAATACGGACAAATACCTTTTGCTTATGGCGATTACCTGGTGATACCCCGCGGAACCATCTACCAGGTACAATTCAACGACAAGCATAACAGGCTGCTGATCGTTGAAAGTTTCAGTCCTATCCGCTATCCTAAAAAATACCTGGGTAAATACGGACAATTACTGGAACATTCACCGTATTGCGAACGGGATATCCGCACCCCTCAACAACTCTTAACGATCGATGAAGCGGGAGACTTCCTCATCAAAACCAAAAAGAAAGGGGTACTGTATGGTCTTCATTACGCCCATCACCCCTTCGATGTGGTAGGATGGGATGGCTATTGTTATCCTTTTGCATTCAGCATACACGATTTTGAGCCCATTACAGGGCGTGTGCACCAGCCACCGCCTGTCCACCTCACTTTCGAGGCCCATAATTTTGTGGTGTGCAGTTTTTGTCCGCGCCTGTACGATTACCATCCCGATGCGGTGCCTGCACCTTATAACCACAGTAATATCGACAGTGATGAAGTGTTGTACTATGTAGCGGGCGATTTCATGAGCCGCAAGCATGTTACCAGGGGGATGATCACTTTGCACCCAGCCGGTATCCCGCATGGGCCGCATCCCGGCGCCGTGGAAAAAAGCATCGGCAAAAAGCAAACCGATGAGCTGGCGGTGATGATCGATACCTTCCATCCGCTTCAGTTGACAGTGGAAGCATTGGAAATAGAAAACCCTGGTTATACGATGAGCTGGGCGGAATAAAAACATAGAACGTCATCCCGAGCGAAGCCGAGGGATCTGTCTGAACCTTCAAGCAGGTCCTTCGACTCGCTTCGCTCGCTCAGGATGACGATAAGGGGTAACAAAAAAATCAGACGTCATTCCATCAGACATCAGACATTTTCCATAACTTTTGGTTCTAAACAAAAAAACTTGCCACATGATCAAATTCAGCGACATCAAGATCGGCGACTATGTCCGTGCAGAGTTTGAAGGAAAAACATGGAACGGAGAAGTGGTCGAATTAAACGGAGATGAAAAACAAATTTGTGTTCAGACCGATGTACAGGATTTTTGGTTTGAACAGGACCAGCTACACCCGATTCCACTGAATGAGGAGGAATTGACGAAACTGCATTTCGAAAAACAAGCCAACGGCGAAGGATCGGTTAAATACCTCAAAGGTCCCTTTCGCATTGTAACGCCCGTTGCCGGCGATTTTTCGCAGATGGAAATCTGGTATCGCGAAGACCGGAGGCATAACCCCGATATCCACTACGTGCACCAACTGCAAAATCATTATTTGCAGATGACCAAGGTCCACCTGACCAAGGATCCGGTGCATTATTGATCACATATTGAACGTATCAACCAACAAGGGCCTGCTGTTTTGCGGGCTCTTCGTTTTTCCTCACTGCCCACATCACCAGTGCAACTGCAAGGATCAGTATCAGGTAACTCCAACCCAGGTTCCTGGTATCATTAGCGGGCATCAGGTACACCATGCCATAACTCAGTACAGACACGATCATGTACATAATACCGCCTGTTAAACCACTGGCGATGCCTGCGTTCCTGGGAAATTTGCCCAGGCAATAAGTGAAATAAACATTGAAGGCAAAACCGGCACACACATGCACAAGAAAAGCGAAAGACGCCAGCAGGAAAATATTCTCAATAAATGAAGCGCTGAACAACATTACCAGGCAAATCAGCACCTGGATGGCGAGGTTCAAAGACAGCTTTTTCACAAAAGGTTTGTGAATGGTGGCCTTGCCAATAAAACCTCCTATCATCCAGGCAAATCCTATGATCAATGAACAGTAGCCTGCAATAACGGCAGTGAAATGCAAATGATGTTCGATGATGAAAGGACCGGTCATGTTGTACACCATCACCATTGAATAGGAGATGCCAATAATGAGCAGTCCCAGTGTAAAGCTGGTAGTATGCAACATACTGGTATACACCTGCACAATGCTTTTGAAATGAAAAGGAGAAAAGTGTTTCAGGCTTTCCCTGTTGAAAAAATATTCGAGCAGTGCAAACAATACGGCCCATATTCCCAGGAAATAGAAATTTGATTGCCAGCCGAAATTATTTTGCAGGTAGCCGCCTACAAAAGGTGCAACAATAGGACCGGTAGACCATATAATGGAGAACAGGCTGAGGTAATGCTTCAGACGGTCGCCCGAGAATACATCTACAAAATAAGCCCGTTTGGATACTACAATGGTGGCTGCTGTGATGCCGTGCACCACACGCATGAGGTAGATCAGGTAAATATTGTGCGACCGGGCAATGACAAAACTGGCCACAGCGAATACGAGCAGACAAACCACGCCGATCTTGTGCCGGCCAAAACTATCGAGCACACTGCCGATGAACAACTGTGAAATACCGTAGCTGATCAGGAAAATACTCAATGTAAACTGTGTGCGGATCTCTGTAATACCCAGCGATACCGACATACCCGGTAAAGAGGGAAGATAAATATCTGTGGCAAATCCGGCCAGGGGTAATAATGCAAATGCCAGCCATGTGCTGAGCTGTTGATCCTTTCTATTCGTATCCTTCATCTGTATTTGCTCCGTTGTTTTGTTTCGCGGCACAAAATTACCATACAACGGGCATAATGAACTTGTGCAATTCAAGCCATTTTTTGCAAAATTCAAACCTGCGCTGTTTTGCTGGCATATAGATTGCAGTTGAGATTATTGATGAGATATAGACAGGTGTATTTTTTTAATTATATTGAAGGCAAAAATCCCATGCGTTTTCGTTCGCTCGTTCTGCTGGTTGGTTTACTATCGGCCATATCAATGGATGGTTACGGACAAGTATTCGGAGGTAATCCTCCGTCTACAAAGTGGCGGCAGATCAACACAGATACAGTGCGTGTGATCTTCCCCAAAGGAGATGAACGCAGGGGCGAAAGGGTGGCGGCTACGGTGCACCAGTTGCAACGGAAATATGCCAATACCATTGGCAATAGTCTTCATAAAGTCAATATTGTTTTGCAGGATGAAACCCTGATCTCCAACGGGTATGTGGGATTGGGGCCTTTTCGCAGTGAGTTTTATACCACACCTCCCGTCAACGCGTTTTCGCTGGGGGCTGTTAACTGGACCGATCTGCTGTCTGTTCACGAGTTCAGGCATGTGCAGCAGTATAGTAATTTCAGGAAAGGTTTATCGAAATTCGCATCGATCATTTTAGGTCAGGAAGGACAAGCCATAGCAAACGCGGCGGCCATACCCAACTGGTTTTTTGAAGGAGACGCCGTATTCAATGAAACGATGCTCACCCGGCA
>Ga0209992_10003526_pt1 | contig 13087 bp, 15 predicted proteins | sample 2SBtaG_2_FD_182564 | JGI IMG/M metagenome (GOLD analysis project Ga0209992, IMG submission 182564) | Deep subsurface microbial communities from Kolumbo volcano to uncover new lineages of life (NeLLi) - 2SBTROV12_ACTIVE470 metaG (SPAdes)... | ecosystem: Environmental > Aquatic > Marine >... | reverse complement strand
TTGGGACTTCTTCATTTTTACCACAGTATTTCCGCTCATGTTTTGATGAAAGAGGTTAACATCTTCCTTTTTCCCATGAAGAAAGGCGAGAAGCTCACCAACATCAACAAGCCCAATCTTCATCGTTGCACTTTTGGAGCTGTCATCCCAACCAAAGCTAGCATTTTTGGTTTCTCTGTTAACACCGGTCTGTTGACAAGATACCCAAAACATCTCAACCTTTCTTTTTCTACCTACAGGGGCATCACTATCTTCAGTGATCTTTAACTGCAAGCTAGAAGCAGCCCCAGCATCATCCTTGTAGGGCTTGTAAATTCTGTACTCTGGGGGTCTAGTAACATTTCTCATTGGTTATTTCTCCAATTCGCGTCGTATGATCCAACACCAGTTGGGGCTTCAACTTTCCCCTGCTGGACTTTATTGATATGTTGTATGATAGAAGTAGCTTTATTTTTTGATAACGCATATACGGTAGCGTAAGCACTCTCTCCACTGTTGATATATTCCATGAGATTTATATCACATCTCTGACAAACAACATCGAGGAGATTTATTTGCTCTTCGGTTACCGGATCACTGGGTCTCCAAGCGTCTACATAATCTTCGGACTCCGGTTCTCCGGCTAACTCTTCTGCTGCAACTACTTTCCTCAGCCTAAGCATTTTTCTTAACGCTCTAGCTTCAGCTCTTGTTGCGGCTGTCGCAGTGGGGTGGAGATAGTATGGGGAATCAGTGTTAAACTTGTTAACATCAGCAGCATCGGATTCTGTAATCTTCATTTGATACAAGATGTGGTCAGGAATATTATTAATTACCTGTACTGTACATATTACTGTTGCCGTTCCAGAATTAGATGAATTGGGACTTTGCTGAACGTCAATTTGCCTAGACACAATAGGACCTATTACTGTCTCAGTTACCCTCCTTAGTCCGTCGCAGGTTGGATTTCCGTTATCCATTTCATCTAATCGAAAGTGCCCCATAACATACTCGGCCCATTCTGTTGAATCCATACTTGGAATAACTTCTTCATCATCATTAGCAACAAATGCATCACTAATGTCATTCTCAGGAACATCTGGGCCTTGAAGCTTTTCTAGCTGCATCCTTAATTCTTTTTTCCCAGCTAAGAGTTGCTCATCTGAGTATCCATACTTACTTTTTAAAGTACTTCTAATTTGCTTTACAGTTAAATTCATGCTTAAACCTCAATCTCTATTAGACGTTTTGACTTTGAAGGAAAACGTTTCTTCAATTTTTCCAATACACCGCTGACCTTACTCCAAAGATCACGCATTTGTTTATTAGATAGGTGTTTTGACGTATGCCGAACCCTGACTATTGCAAACCCAGAAGTAATCAGCAACCCAGTTTTTTGGGCGTCTGCACGAAGGTTTCTAGCTAGACTCTCTTCTCCCCATATAGGGAAAAAGTGGGATGGGCCGTCAACCTCAATTGCCACACCCAAATCCGGCAAAAATATATCTACCTCTAGTCTCTCATTTTTAACAAGATTTCTCTTATGAAACTGAGCTTTAGTTCCACCCTTTCTTATTTTGTTAAGTAAAAACTTTTCTAGTTTCGACCCCTCCTTACTAGTTCTTCTAACTGCTTCAGCAGCGGCAGTTCTCAATGCCGCCTTGTCGATATCTGACATCTTCTCCCACTGCTCCTTAGACTTAGCAACCCTAGACTCGTACTCTTCTGGGGTTAGGTTTTGCCAGCTACTAGCAACAGACTCAGAGATCTTGACCTTTTCCTCTTCTGTACGTCTTCTTCCCTTTGTGGGATGAGGATGCCTACCTTTTTTCAAAGCAGCCTTTTGAGCCTTACTCTTTGTCCTCGGTTGGATTCCTAAATTAATTGCAGCTCTTCTGATTTTATTTGGATAGGTTCCTAGTTGGTTAGCAATACATCCAAAGCTTCTTTTCTTTGTGACATATTCTTCTATTAAAAAGTCTCTTGTTAAGCTTGGTGTCATTGAACAGCCTCCAGCATTTCCGTTATGTTAAAGTCTTGAACTATCTTAGTTACTTTTCTATTGAAATTGTTTTCTATTATCTTTGCATGATGCTCACATCTTGCTATTAGATCTATATTCTTGTTTAAATAAATCTTTTTAATTAGGTCGTAATTCATGGGAGTGAAACCCCTCAAGAATTCTAAGTCCCACACGTAGAAGAATTTCTTACTTGCGCTTGGAAACTTAACTAGCTTACATGCAGTTGATAGGCTTGTTGATACCATTATCCCCTGCTGCCCCCATGCCTCTACGGCTTGCATTACCGGAAAGCTTGGTGTTGTACAGCTCATTGGATGTTCTTCGGTAAACACAGTAATATCATGACTCTGTTCCTTTTCTAGATAATCATTAATATTTTTAATTAAAAAAAACCCAATCTGGCTAGACCCCAAGTTCTCAGTTAAAAAACCTAAATTCATTCTGCATACCTCTTCAAATACCTGTCAAATAGTTTGGGAAACTTCGTTTCCAGATGGTTATCCCAAGCTTCTTTTTGAGTATGAGTAATTTGTTTGTTGTAAGAAAACACGCTTCCTGCTTTTGTCCAGCTTCCGCTAGGTTCCTGTGTGTTATAGGCACTCACAGATCTGTCTCTGTGGTATTGATAGTTTTCTAAGAAATTATTAGCACAAAATCCCATTCTCTCAGCCATATCCTGTATTGTTTCAGCAGGTTTGCTCATCAGATCTTCATAGTAAACTATATGTTTGTCTTGACCCCAGTTGTCGTATACATAAATTGGGTGAATGTAGCTTACTGCTGGCTGAGTCCAGTTTACTGGCATCTTCTCTAAGGAGTTATAGAAGTTATAGTCTTGATCTTCTGTTTGGTCTAAGTTGTGTCGAATTACAACCTCTTTGTAATTTCTCACTAGCAGCAGCATACTCCTGCCCCTTGCTAAGCTTGCGTCCAAGTGGTGTCTCTTAACATAGAATTGGTCGTGGTGGTCGATGGAGTGTACCCCAATTTCTGGATTACCCAAACAATCCCTTATGATATACCTAACCCAGCTATTTGCTGAGCGGGGATATCCTATTCCGTACCAAGCTTCCATTTTAATTCTATCTCCTGATGACACCCTATTATATTAGAAAAATCCATAGATGACATGTCTATTTTATAATTATTTAAGAACTTCTCATTCATTTCTTGAAGCGACTCACCATACCATTTGCCAGCATTGTTTTCTGAAGATCCTACTAGATTTAACGGTGTATTCACAACCTTGCTTTTGTTGAAGCACGCCATCAATGGCGGAACCTCCTCTGTTTTATTTGATATTTGCGCTTCTAATTGATTGGGATTATCATATTCCATATCCTGCATGATGTCAAGCAGGGTCTTTGTGTTGAAAATGTGGCCATCTACAGACATCGGGTATCCGAAGTTAAGATGGTTTGGAATTGCTCGTGCGTCCCACACAAATGCTCTTTCTAGATCAAAAAAATCATCAAGCCTTTGGGTGACGCTGGGCATATAAGTGTTGGTTCCTGCGTAGGGGTCTTGTATTGTGGTGTTTTCTCCAAGGCGAAGGGAAATACAACACATATGCAACTCATCTAAAATTCTAGAAGCTTCATTATATGTGAACCTACATTTTTCATAAACTATGTCGTCGTCAGTAAACATGCAAGCCACCTGTCTTCCATCTGAAAGGAGGGCTTCTACGTCTTCTTTAAATATATTTTGCTTAATAAAGCTGACCTGCCTTGAATCAGGAAGCTCTGTGATTAATTTTTCATAACCAGCTTCGTATTCATCCGAAGAGCCTGTGTAGACAACACACAAGTCAAAGAATTCTGGCAGGTTCTTTCGGGCGCTTTCAAGCATTAGGCCTAACTGCGCTGCCCTATCCTTACTGAAAATTATTGATGTAATCATGCTAGATTGGAATTAAACCACTCCACTGTCTGACGGAGACCTTCATCCAGAGGTACAGTAGCCTCAAAGCCAAATGCCTCCTTTGCCTTGGAGGTGTCAAGGCACCGTCTGGGTTGCCCATCAGGATACGAGCTATTGAAGTATAGCGGACCAGTATGTCCAACAACATCCTTCACTTTATGAGCCAGATCCTTAATTGAGATTTCACTACCAGTGCCTATATTGATAGGGTTGGGATCATTGTGGTTTTCCATCGCTAACCTAATCGCCCTAGCGCAGTCATCAACATAAAGGAATTCCCTACTCGCTGATCCAGTTCCCCAGATCTCAACTTCCTCAAATGTATAAAACTTCAGTATTAGGGCTGGTATAACATGGCTGATTTTTGGGTCGAAGTTATCGAAAGGTCCGTACATGTTGACCGGAATTAGGTTTATACCGTTAAAGCCATACTGCTCTTTGTAAGAACAAATTAACTGCATTAAGGCTTTCTTGGCAATCCCGTAAGGGGCATTTGTCTCTTCCGGATAGCCGTTCCATATATCTTCTTCTTTAAATGGTACAGGCGTAAACTTTGGGTAAGCACACACCGTGCCGACCATCACGAACTTGTCCACACCAGCAGACCTAGAGGCTTCAATAATATTAGTTCCCATTACAAGGTTTTCATACATGAACCTTCCGGGGTTTTCTTTGTTGGCACCTATCCCCCCTACTGTTGCTGCTAAGTGTATAACTACATTCGCACCACTGTCAATTACCATTTTCTGGGTGGCGTCTTGATCTCTCAGATCACAGTCCCTAGACCCTATGGCTATAAGATCGCTATAACCATTTGATTTCAGCTCCCTACAAACAGCCTTCCCTAAGAAGCCTGTACCACCAGTAATTAAAACTCTTGTCATTATTTTATAATTCCTCCAGCTTTCTTAGGAGACTCTCCATTCTATGAAAATACGTGTGACCATCTATAACTATATTATAACACTTCTCCGCCTTTTGTCGTCTTTCATCTGGATGTTTTAGGTAATAATCTACTAAATCCCGAAATGATTCCCCACAGCTTGCGGTGGGCATTGCGTCTCCAAATATATCTTCGGTTAGTGAATCTATACTATCTGAGATGCAGAATGCCTTACAGGCTGATACCTTAAAAACCCTCTCATTAACTTCAAATCCAAATTCATTGGCATGTGGCTCACTTATATTTGGACATATCTTAGCTGAGGAAAAAAGACTGTTCTCAGTTTTTTCGGAAATATATCCCATATATTGCGGGACAGACCACTTCGAGCCTCCGAATATTTTTATATTGTATTTTCCAACAGGTTCGCATAGTGGAATAAGGTATTTTGTTATGTTTTGACCCTTATAACCCCAGTATCCCCCGACAAAACCTAAATCACATTTTAACTCTTCTTTGGGACAATCTTCTTTGTATTTGAGGGTATCTGCTGCTGGCTGGAGTCCTATTGTAGGCACGCCAGCATCCCCCCAAAAGCCCATTGTCTCCTCCATCCTATTGGGATGATACCAGTTAAAGAGAACAACCCTGTTTCCAGCTTTTTCAATAAGTTCTAATACATTTTTTCTTTCATCTTCAGTAGAAGTTCCTATAGGAAATTTATCTAAATCTATTTTCTCGTCTATAGGACCCCAGTTGTTAGATTTAAGAACCACCTTCATACTTGGTCGCTCTAATATGCACTTGATAGTAGGTCGGTCTAGGTCGTAGGTTGTTCCTACAAACACGTCTGGTTCAGATATATCGAACGCATCGAATGCAGGTATTCCACTATCCCATATCTGGGTGTCGTGTCCCATCTCCCGTAAAGCGGATATCCAACCCATAGTGATATAGTAGTTGGCGGAAGGAAACTTCCAAAATAAAAATTTCATCTAGACACCCTTACTTAAAATGATTTGCCTTGCTTTTTCAATATCCCTTACGGAGTCCACGTCTACTATTGATAAGCCATCCTTTTCTACAGGAATTAGTTTGCCGCCCTCATTCAACACATGATTTAGAGCTTCATATCCGAACCACTTTTCTGTAGCTTCTTTATTGGCAATATCCTCGAAGAATTGCAATTCACGGCCACATAAGAAAGCTATTTGACCCCACTTCTTCTCCAGTCCATACGAAAAGTTGGTTACTTCGTTTCCATTGTGAAGAACCCCAACCTCTTTTTCATTAAATTTATCTTGATGGTCTACAAGAACTTTTGATTCTGAGCCCAAAAATCCACCTATAGCCCCCTTGTCAAATACTAAATCTCCGTAGACTATCAACACCTTATTTCTCACCGAAGCTTGGAGGCCTAGTGATATACTGTACAAAACGTTAGTTTCTTCGTATTTGTGGTTATTGACAATCCTTATGGGGTACTTCTTTTTTAATTTGTCTCTGATCTGATTGGCATGAAAACCAGACACCAAAACTATTTCTGAGTTTGGGTATGCAGAAACTATTATTCGTATCTGTCTTTCAATAATGCTTGTTCCGCCAACGTCTATAAGGCACTTTGGGCCATACGACTTCATCCTTCTACCCATACCCGCCGCTGGTATTATAACAGTCATGCGAGAGTCTTCTTGGTTTTTCGGAATTGTTGCCGGAGAGATATGTCTAACCGCCATGTTGTTTGGATATTCTTTCTCTTATCTTTTGCCAGTTCTGGTTCCATATATCCTTAGAAACAGTATCGGAAGCGTTGTTTCCAGTTACTGAGTAAAAAGATATAGCTTCGGGGACATGGGCGGCGAGGAATTTCTCTGTAATTCTCAACCACAGGTCCCAGTCTTCAGCAGTACGCATTTCTTCGTCATATAAACCTACAGTCTTTAGGGCCAGTGTGCTTATCAGAGGTGTATTTGAAACCATGCAGTGTTGCTCTAATACCCGCCTATCATATGGTTCCCGTAGCTCGTGACAAATCGACCCACTATCCCAATTTACAATTTTTACATCTCCATACACTAACCCTATGTTATAAGGGTCTTCCATTATTTTTTTTACTGACAGCTCGACCTTTCTCGGGTCGTACTTGTCGTCGGAGTCGAGCATGGAGAAAAAGGAGGTGTCATCATTATCGTCAGTTAGAACATGCCTAAACGCCCTGTTTCTTGCCGCCGATGGCCCTTGAGGTGAATCGTTGGATAATACAGTCATCTTCCCCTCACTCTTGTCGCACCAAGACATAAGTTTTTCGTAAGAGCCGTCAGTTGACCCATCATTTACGGTAATGATTTTCAGATTCTCATAGGTTTGCTCGAAAACACTACCTAAACACCAGTCTAGGAAATCTACCTGATTGTAACAGGGAATAACTACAGTTACCCTTGGGGAATCTGAATCACTTCCGAAAGGTTCTTGACTAGATACTCGCATTTTTGTTCCTTGCATACATTCTTAATTTTATCAACAAACGGTTTTTTACTGTTTCCGCCTATGCTTTTATGCATATGCACTTGTGCTACTAAACCATTTTCACCTTTATCAGGAATTAAGGCTAGAAACCTTTCCATTTTATCGTTAATAAAAGACGAGATTGAAGATGTGAATGATTCTGGAACCTCATATCCAGCTTTGAATAAGGCGTAGTAGTTGCAGCTGTTTGCGCTGATTTTTTGTACTGTGATATCCAAGCATCTCAGCAAGTCAGCATCTTCTTCTTTTATTTGGTCAATTTTCCAAGTTCGCTTTCCACAAAAGTTATAGTGTAGTACCCCCTGTCTTTTTGAGGACTCATTGGCTTTAGATGCGAACCTACCTCCGATATCAGCAAGCTTGCTAGGTTTAACTTCTGAATTATTGGAAAAGTAAAGCCCAAAGGGAATCGGATTTTGTTTTGACAGACTGTCAACAGTTCTTTGCACATCTTCAACAGTTGTGTCTTTGTCCATATAGACAATAGCAGCAAATCTAGTAGACACTTCCAAGTTTGCCGCAGCAGTCTTTCCGATTTTCCGAACATGCTCTCTATCTTCCCACTCTGGTTCTCTCCAGAAAACACACACCCTTCCATCTACAACAAAAAACTCCCTGTTAGTTTCATCGTAAGCCTCAATGATTTCAGCTCCGTTTTCTGCCAGAAGGTCAAGCTTCCCTATCTCGCACCCCGTTTGAGTGCTTTCTTCATACTTGGCAAAACAACAATCCCTACAAGCTGTTTGAGGTCTTTCAGACTCTTCAGCGATTCCGGTAGGTTGTTCTGTTGGTTTTTTATTTTCTAATTCAGCCATTTCTGATTGCCTCCAATGTAATGGTATTTCCGTTTACCCTTTTCTTTGTTATTTTCAAATTACAGTCTACCAAAAAGCTACTAATACTATCTATCGTTAAGCTGCTTCTAACTGGACTGCCCTGACCGTGCAGAATATCGTTCATTTCCTTCCCATCTATCTGACCATATACATAATGTCTCGACAATTCATATGAATCAATATCACTAATTGCTATAGTTCCTCCAATCCTTATCTTTTGAACGAGCTTTAGAAGGACCTGTCCCACCTGATCGTATGGAAGAAGCCTAAGTGTGTCAAAACATAATATCTCTTTTGCCTCTGCATCGTCTACAATTTCATCTATATTTTCTAAATCTTCTAGCTTTAAGTTTACATAGCCAGATAATTCACTGGGGTTTATGTTAATTTTCATATATGTCTCCCAACAGCTGTATTAAGTATAGAGTCCCATTTATTGACAAACACAGGAACAGAAAAATCGTTTACAATAGTCTCTCTGGCATTATTGCCCAACCGTGTTGCCAAGTCAGGATCTCCTATGAGTGTATGTATCATTGATCTCATTTCATTTGGGTCGTTGGTGCATAAGCCATTATATCCGTTTTTGATTATACTAGGAATCATACAATTGGCGGTTGAAACAACAGCACATCCACAAGACATGGCTTCCAGTAGGCTGGTTGGTATGGGTGATGCAGTCGAGGTATTTACGAATATTCTACAGTCATTTAAGTTATATACCAGCTCTTCTACAGACTTGGTGCTTTCCGACAATCCTTCTGTGGCCCCAAACACCCTTACGGGCAATCCGTTGGGATAGTCTACAACATCTCTCCATAGAGAAAATCCGCAACACCAATCTCTATTAATCCAATCGTTGACAACGGACATGGATACTGGCTGCCTTTGACCTGCCTCAATCCTTTTTTCAAATACTTCGGTGTCTACCCCGTGATGGATTACTTCAGCGTTGTCTTCAGACCACCCCCACATATCCCTGTTGTATTCAGAAATAAATACGTTTATATCAGAGACCATCGTCCTGTGCGATGCTTTTTGTTCTTCGTGTGAATCGGGCGGTAGTGTGGTGTGTTCAATAGAGACAAATGGCACTGGAATTTGTTGTGATATTTGTTTAGCTATTTGAAATTGACCGAAACGGTTTTGAGCCAAAACTAAGTCTATGTCTACAAAATCAGGTATTTGTCTAATTCCACGAGCGGGATCGAGGACTGTGTAGTTTTCAGGAATGGGGGCGTAGTCTTCATCCCACTTAGGCTTAGTTACTCCCAGTTCAACCCAAGCAAAGAAGTTATGTCCGGTTTTAGCGAGATTACTTTCATACCTTTCATGTGTAGGAAAAGTCAGGATGTTTAAGGGGCCGTCCCCTCTAGTCGCCCTTCTAATCACTGGTCTAGCTGGACTAGGCATTTAGAGCCTCCTTCATTATAAGCCCTACTGAATCGTAGGAATAGTCAAAAACTCTATTGAAACCCTCTTCAGATTTTTGACTCCAGTCTTCCTCATAAGCCCGCCTCATCGCTGATTTCATAGCGTTAATATCCACAGACCACCAATCCTCTGTTCCGGTGTAAATATCGCCAAAAGTTTCAAGCATACCTATAACTGGCTCCTGTCGGTTGGGAAGCAAGCAGCCAACATTGTCGTCAATATAGTCCATAGGGCCTCCGGTAGCATTGACAATTGGCGTGCTACCCATCCCCATAGCGTTAAAGGCGGGAATACACCATGCTTCCCCATAGGAAGGCATAACGAAGCAATCCGCATGTTGATGAAGACCCATTATATACTCTTGGTTAAATGTGTCAGTCATAATTGCTTCTTCAACGTAACAGGTAGTGTCTGAAAATATTTTTAAATCTCTCTTAATCTTGTTAGACATGGCACGAATCTGATCATGAGTTTCTTTCGACCCCAACGTTGGCGATGTAGCCTTAACAATTAAAGCCACATTATCAGAATTAGAAAACTCTGAATGAAACGCCACCAACAGGCTGCGGATATTTTTCCTTGGATTGTGTTCTCCAACAAAGTAGAAGACAAATTTATCTCTCAATTCTTTTGGTATTGGATTAGGATATTCCTTGGAAAACTTGTCTACATCTGTTGCATGAGGAACGGTCTTAATTGGAATTTTAACACCACTATCTTTTGATGAAGAAATCATCTGCCTGTTAATAACCCAAGCCTCGTCCATGCAGTTGATGTGGATTGGCCAAGACGAGTTTTTAAAATGGCTAGTTTCACTAGCATATATAATAATGTTTTTTGAAAATTCACCAGAGAAGTCTGTTTGATGCGGTAGCAGATGTTGTATAACTACATCGCACCCAGAGTCGCTTTTTGATTCTAGCTCAATAACCCTTTGGGGTAAATCAATGTTTCTCTGGTTTAGCTTGACGGGTCTGGGGACAACATCAATGCCAGCAGCATCCAGCGATAGAATATAATCTATAGCCGCATTTCCCCATCCGGTTCCATCTCTATAAACACCTATATATAAGACCTTCATTCTTCCCTTTCCCCTAGCTTCTTGTTTTCAATATAGTAGGGAACTCTTCTGTTTTTATCCATCCTTGTTGACTCCCAGTAATTTCTAATATCGCCAAGCTGCAAAAAATCATCTATCATCTTCTGTCTTCCATAGGCTTGATATTGCTTTCTCCAGAGAAGCGATTCGTCAATATTAAGAGGGTCTCTTTGGTTATTAGAAACAACAAATCCTTGATTAAGTTCTCTAAGCATTCTCAAGGAGGTGAAGCTGTCGATTACTCTATTGTTTCCCCAAAGATTTAGAATTGCCCACTTAATAAACTCTTCATTGGAAAGGTTCTCTGGGGGATCGGACGGCTGAACTAATCTAGAAGGTGAGTTCCAAGTTTCTGAGTGAGGTCTCAGGTCTACTTTGTCAATAACCATCTCCCATTTCTTGGCCGACTCGTCCCAGCTGTAATTTTTGACCGCAGAGTCATATGCTTTCTTTCCCTTTGCCATTCTTAACGGCGAAGGAGTGTTGATAAATTCCCTAAGGTTGGCAATTAGATCATCGTTGTCTGGATATGCCCTGAGGGAATGTGTTTCCATTTCCCTAAAAAGAGTCTTGACTTTTATTGGATATCCATCAATCTTTCTAACCACAGACTCCATTGCAGAGTAATCGACCGCCATGACGGGAACTCCACAGCAAGCGGCTTCTACTTGAGGCATACCAAAGCCTTCGCATATACTGTATTGGACATACACGTCAAAGAAGTTGATTACACCACAAAGCTCTTCAGTGGTAACGCCTTCTTGAGCACTTGGGGGTCTGGCTTCTAGTTTCCTGCATGATGGGCAAGTTGTTAACGACTCCTGAAAAAATGAAGGAAAGACAAATTCGCAATCCCGGCACTTATAGGTCATTAGAATTCTATCACACACCGAAGACTCTCTAATTAGTCTAGGTATATCCCATCCATGATCTGGATAGGTGGTGTGGAGATACAGAAAAACATCTTTAGATTCTTCTGGATATGTTTTTATATATTTTGAAAACGCAGAAATCAACTCTGGATACAGCTTTCTTTTTTGATTTCTCATTACTGTACCAATAATGAAGACATCATCCTGAAAACCATGTGCGGCACGGTGACCCGCCTTATCTTCAATAGGGAAGAATTTTTCTAAATTAGCTCCGGGCGAACATATGTCTGTAACAGTTATGCCGCATCCAGCTTCCTTTTCTAATACATCCCTACCGTACTCTGAATAAGTAAACACGGTGTCAGCATCCATATAGGTAGCCAGCCACTCTTCCTGTTGTGGGGCTGAGTCTATGGTTGGCATAATCATCCAATGATAAAAATCCCTATACACCGACCTTTGCTGGTATTCTATCATCCACCAGTCTCGTATATCGCAAACAATATCCGGTTTGAAGTCTAGCAACACATCCTCAAATCTCCACTCCCCAAACTGATAAGTGGAGTTGGAGTTGTATAGATCAACTTCTTGCTGATCCTCTGTAGGTAGATTTCCGTAGTATCTCCACGGAATTGAACCAGACCTCTTGTCTCCAGAAAGCCCGTAGCAACCTAGTTCAGCAATTTCATATTTATCGGTATTGTATAGCCGAGAAAGGACTTCTCGGGCATATACGGAATACCCAGTGTTCAGAAAGCTTGACTCTCCACACCAAAGGATTCTGGGTTTTCTTCTACTCATTCGTTGCCTTCATTTTTTTGATAGCAGATATTAGGACTTCGTTAGCCCACGACTTTGTAAATCCTAAAATACCCCCAATCTCTGCAAACGTATAACCCTGCCCCCTAAGTCTGACTACCTTTATTTCAGTAGCATTAAGAGAGCTTGGCTCCAATTCCCATACTCTATGTTGTTTTTTTTCATCTTCTACGTCAGCAATCAAATGATAGTATTTCATCTTCTGATTCCTTTTTAACTCTTTGTATATCTCCTGTCGAATGCAAATTACTGCAAAAGTAGAAAGCTTTGTATTTTTGGTTGGGTCATACTTCCTTATAGCTCTCAATAGTCCAATATATCCACATTGAATATAATCATCTATGTCGCTAACTGCACTAGCACAGAAAAGCAGTGCCTGAGAAACTACTAAGGGTGTGTATTCCTCTACCAATTGTGATTCTGTTTTATTCAATAAATTAGTCATGCTATTGTTGTATTTTCTTTTTCATTAAAGGAAACAAATTCAAAGTCATTTACTCTAAACTTAACTTTTGTAACTTTATTATTATTATTATCTATATAACTATCAGTTTTAGCAGAGGCGTATACGCTAATCCAGTCGCCCTTATTAAAGCTTTCACTAATAACTCTAGCTCCTTCATCCCAAGCTTCGAAATCCAAAAAGGTTTTTTGAACCCCATGATCTCCGCTCTTCTTCTTAAATCTCCTAGA
>Ga0209992_10003525_pt1 | contig 13088 bp, 11 predicted proteins | sample 2SBtaG_2_FD_182564 | JGI IMG/M metagenome (GOLD analysis project Ga0209992, IMG submission 182564) | Deep subsurface microbial communities from Kolumbo volcano to uncover new lineages of life (NeLLi) - 2SBTROV12_ACTIVE470 metaG (SPAdes)... | ecosystem: Environmental > Aquatic > Marine >... | reverse complement strand
GCCAGCCTCCCGCTTCTTGTTCCATATGGGTCGAAGTTTGGGTGTATTCTTCCATTGTCTTTTTGGTGCTGTATAAAAGGCTTTATGTAAGATGAAAGGAGTTTATGCTTCTCCCTGTATTTGATAATTTCTTCTATTATTGGATGTTTTCCAAGAAGGCTATTCAATGCTTCTCTATTTGTACTTTTCCCATGTTTTGATTTCAGGTTTAATTTTTCAAAAAGGATTTCCCCAACCTGCTTCGGACTTCTTGGGTTGAAGTTTGTTTCAGAGATTTTTTTCATTTTCGCCTCTATCTCCAAGCACTCAAGGTTGAATTTTTCCTCAAGTTTTTTCACTTCTTTTACATTAATTGGAACACCTGTATTCTTCATTTTTTCAACTGCTAGAAGAAAAGGTTTTTCTATTTTTTTGTAGTAGTTTTTTATAGTTTTTTCTCCAATTTTTTTTTCTAAGATTTGTTGTAATTGTTTGAACTTGCTTATACACACTGAGGGATCTTCCGGAAATTGCTCATTAAAGATATTGTTCCATGTTTTTTGAATTGAGGGATTTTCTGAGTTTAGGAAAAAAGCATATGACTTTAGATCCAATGCATTTTCAAAATCAGAATGAAATATATTTATTTTTTTGTTGTAGAAATCAAACCCAATGATTTCATGTTTGTTGTTGAGGTAATCTTTGATGTTTGTTTCTGTTGCAAAAAGACCTTCATCCTCTTTTGGTCCAAAAGTAATATTTTCAGTCTGACATATCCATGAATTTCCATATGGCATCAAGTGCACAAAAGAAGTTTTATCCAGTTCTGTCTTTATGTCCTCTGGCTCAAGTTTTTTAATCTCTATCTGTTTTTCTTCTTTTAAGACGAATGATGTCATGCCTAACTTTTTTAATATTTTTTGAGCAGGTTTATTAGAGAGGTTGAAGGGTTTTAAATTCCCAATTTGAATATCTAAATCATCATCCAGGGTTGCTAATTTTTTACAAAAATAAGCTGACTCTTTGTCGTTTTGAAGTTTCTTTTTTTGTGAGTCGGGAAGGTCCTGTAGATTCTTGTAAACGTCATCCAGATCTTTATATTTTTTCAATAGTATTTTTGCTGTTTTCTCACCTATTCCTTTGACTCCTTTTAGATTGTCTGAAGAATCTCCGACAAGGCCTTTGAAGTCAGGTATTAAATCTGGATTAAATCCATATTCCTCAAAAAGAGTATTTTTTGTTATTAGCTTAATTTGTGAAATAGACCTTCCAGACCTGAGGATGGACACGCCTGGCTCCAGGGTTTGAAGTAGGTCTTTGTCGTTGCTGACGATGATGGGGTTTATTTTTTCTTTGAGTAGGCTTTTTGAAACTGATGCCAATACGTCATCTGCTTCATGTCCTGGAAATTCTATAGACTTTACATCAAGCTCTTTCAAAAAAAATTTGAAAAATTTTATTTGATTCAGAAGGTTTTCTGGAGTGTCAGGCCTCCCAGCTTTGTATTCTGGATACTCTTTTTTCCTCCATGTAGGAACAGATGAATCTAATGCAACGATTATTGTTTTTGGCTTGTATTTTTTATTGAGAGAATCTAAAGTTCTAACAAATCCAAAAAGTGCATTTGTAGGATCTCCTGCAGGAGATTGCATGTTTGGAGGGAGACTGTAAAAAGCCCTAAAGAGAAGATTTAAACCATCTATCAGTAAGGCTTTTTCACTCAATTATTTATATACCTTAAATTTTCCAGCTTTCAATTTTGTCCAGTATTCAGATAAGGCTTCCTTGACCTTTGGCGCTAGTATTATTCCACCGATTATGTTTGGAAAGGCCATTGAGAGTATCATGAGGTCTGAAAAATCAAGAACATTTCCTAGTTTCATGACTGTTCCCAATACAACAAAAGCAAGGAACATTACCCTATAGGCCAATATTATTTGTTTACCTCTTCCAAACAGGTATGCCCAGGCTTTTTCTCCGTAATAGCTCCAGCTTATCATGGTCGAGTATGCGAAGAAGAAAATGCATATTGAAAGAATGGCTGGGAACCATGAGAATGTTGATTCAAATGCTTTTTGCGTCATGGCGACACCTTCTAAGCCCGGTACGTTATAAACACCGCTGACTATAAGTATTAGTGCTGTCATGGTACATATAACAACAGTGTCAATGAATGGACCAATCATTCCAACTATGCCTTCTCTAACAGGCTGGTCAGTTTTTGCTGCCGAGTGTGCAATTGCGGCAGAACCTATTCCAGCTTCATTTGAGAAAACAGCTCTCCTTATTCCCTGAACCATTACACCAATTATGCCACCATATGCTGCATCAGGGCTGAATGCCTGTGTAAATATAAGATTTAAAGCAGGAATAACTTGATCGCCATTTTTAAATAAGACGATAATTCCAGCAACAAGGTACAAGCCACACATGAAGGGGATAATCTTTTCAGTCACTCGTCCAATTCTTTTTATTCCCCCTATGATTACCAAGCCAACAAGAAATGCCATGAAGAAGCCAAATCCCCATGATGCTACTTCAGAATCAGCAAGGGATGGCACTATTCCGCTTATTGCTTCAAATGTTTGATTTGCTTGAAACATGTTTCCTCCACCCAAAGATCCCCCTATGCAGAAAACCGCGAATACAACAGCAAGAATCTTTCCAAGAGTTTCAAGGCCCCTTTCCTTTAGACCTAAAGAAAGATAATACATAGGTCCTCCATGAACTGTGCCGTCTTTGTCTACTTTTCTGTAGAACTGAGCCAATGTACACTCATGAAATTTGCTTGTCATTCCAAACAGGCCTAAAATTATCATCCAAAAAACTGCCCCAGGGCCTCCAACACCTACAGCAACTGCAACACCTGCTATATTTCCAAGTCCAACTGTCGCAGATAGTGCACTAGTGAGCGCCTGAAAATGGGAAATTTCTCCTGGATGTTTAGGGTCGTCATATTTTCCTGCAATAACAGCTAGGGAATGTTTAAAACCTTTTAAGTTAATCCATTTGTGATAAAAAGTAAAAAATATTGCGCCCAGCATTAATACCCAAATAATTACAGGTATGTTTGCAACTGGATAAAATAAAAACTCTGCCATTTTTGCAACAATGCCACCAAAAGATTCATCTATTCTTTCAGACAAACTTTGTTCTTCAAATAGTAGATTTAAATTTGTAATATAACAAGCTAAATTATTCATAATACCCCCATTAATTCAAAATAAAAAATATGATAGGCTAAGTATACAACGGCCGGAGTGGCGGAATGGTAGACGCGCTTGCCTCAAAAGCAAGTGTCCAATAGGGCGTGAGGGTTCGAGTCCCTCCTCCGGCATTAGTTTTCAAGGATCATTAAAACCTGATCGCCTGAAACTCTTTCCCCTTCAACAACAAGGATTTCTTTGATTTTTCCTTTTGTGGTTGATGCAATTTCATTCTCCATTTTCATTGCTTGGAGAGTGCACAAAACATCTCCCTCTTTGACTTTTTTATTTTCGTTTGTATTTATCGAAGATATTATTCCAGGAATAGGGCTTCTTATCTCAATGAGCCCTGCAGAACCGTCATCTTTTGCTCTTGTTAAAAATGAGTAACTCGTTTCTCTTTCAAGTTTAAATTTTGTTCCATCTAGAAGTAAATTAATTCTGATTCCGTCTCTAGAATAATTTACTGGAAATCTTCTTTCTCCAATGATTATCCCAACAACACCCTGTTCCCTTCTTATTATCTCAAAGGGTATTTTTTCCTCTCCATTGAAAATTGCGGTATTTGTTCCAAAGTCCACAGAAACATCATGAACTTTTCCTTTAGAGTCTCTGATTTTTAGTTCCAACTTTCTTCTACGTCCTCGTTTCGATTTGAATTCCAATCATTTCGATCTTCTGAATCCTGTTCTACATTTGGGTGGTTTTCTTCATCGGCTAATAATATAGCTGCAGCTAAGATAGATTCTTTATCTTCCTGTTCACTTGGTTCAGTTAACCTGCTTCCTTGATGTTCAACAAATCTTGTCCATATTTTTCCATTTCTAAAACTCTTATGAGCTAAGAGTCTTCTGTGGAATGGTGCTGTTGTGGTAAAGCCTCTTACTACCATTTCCCTAAGTGCTCGTTCCATTCTTGTTATTGCTTCTCTTCTCGTTCTTCCGTAAGAGATAACTTTTGCTATAAGGGAGTCATATATTGAAGGAACTGTATATCCCGGACACAAGTGTGTATCTACCCTTATGCCCGGACCTGCAGGAAGTATCAATTCTTCAACTGTTCCTGGAGTGGGTGCAAAGCCAAATCTTGGATCTTCTGCATTTATCCTGCATTCGATAGCATGGCCACTTCTCCTTACCTGTCTTTGAGAAAAAGGTATTCTCTCTTTCCCAGCTATCCTTATGCCAGCTCTTATTATGTCAATTCCGGTTATTTTTTCAGTTACAGGGTGTTCAACTTGAACACGTGTATTTACCTCTATGAAGTAAAAGTTTTTACCATCAACAAGAAACTCAACGGTACATACTCCATGGTATTTTGCTGCCTTTGTTAAAGCTTTTGAGGAATCAATCATCCTCTTTCTCATCAGAGTCGAAACCGTAAGAGAGGGAGCTTCTTCAAGTAATTTTTGATGCCTCCTTTGTATGGAGCATTCTCTTTCGTATAGATGGATGAATCTTCCATGAGAATCTCTCATTGCCTGTATTTCTATGTGTCTTGGCTTTGATAAATATCTTTCTATAAAGCAGGAACCATCTCCAAAGGCAAGCTCAGCTTCAGATTGTGCAGATTCAAAAGCATCTTTTAGATCTTTTAAGTTTTCTACAACCCTCATGCCTCTGCCTCCACCACCAGCAGCAGCTTTTATAAGTACAGGAAATCCAATTTTTCTAGATACCTTTATGGCTGTTCTCACATCATTCACAACACCTTTTGATCCTGGGATTGTTGGTATTTTTAACTCTTTAGCTTTCTTTCTTCCCCAAACTTTATCACCTAATTTTTCCATTGCTTCAGAGTTTGGACCTATGAAAATAATATCTTCCTCTTCACATCTTTTTGCAAATTTAGCATTTTCTGACAAGAATCCGTATCCTGGATGTATGGCTTCAACATTTGATTTTTTGGCAGCATCAATTATTTTTTCAATATCCAGATACGTTTCAGCTGCTGAGCCAGGGCCAAGATTAAAAACACTATCTGCAACTCTTGAAGGGAGGGAGTCTATATCTATTTCACTTGAGGCAATTACGCATCTTATCCCTAGTTCCCATCCTGCTCTTATTATGCGAAGTGCAATTTCTCCCCTGTTTGCAATTAACATGCTTTTGATCTTGCTTTTTTTAGCAGTTCTTTTTCTTGGGGTGATTCTTCTAAAAGCCATTGAAAACATTCTAACTCTAAGAAAATGTTTATAAAGTTATAGAATTTTGAATTATGAAAATTGCCCATTTAGGCATCGTTGTAAAAAGTCTTGACAAATCCTTGCCTTTGTGGCTAGGGGTTCTCAAAGGGGATCTTTCTTACAGGAAGAAATATAAGAGGGAGAATGTAGAGATAGCTATGTTGAAAATTGGGAAATTAAATATTGAATTACTCGAACCTGTTGGGGAAGGAACATTAAAAAAGTTTTTACTTAAGAGGGGGGAGGGTTTTCATCATATTGCTTTTAAAGTTGAAAATTTAGATGAAATGGAAAAAAAATTCAACTCAATAGGAATTGAAACAATAGAATCTTCAAGACAGGATGGTGTTGGTGGAGGAGGGGCATTATTTTTTAACCCCAAATTCACAATGGGGATATTGATGGAAATAATAAAATGAAAAAAAGAATTGAAAAACTAAGAGGCCTAATTGCAAAAGCGAAGCTTGGTGGCGGAAAAGAAGCAATTGAAAAACAGCATAAAAAAGGGAAGTTGACCGCTAGAGAAAGACTTGAGGTTTTGCTTGATGACGGATCTTTTAGAGAGTTGGGAATTTTCATAAAATCTTCTCCTTTGCCCATAGGGGAAAAGAAAGAATTCCTCGGAGACGGCTTGGTGGCTGGATTCGGAAAGATAAATGGCAGGAGGGTTCTTGTTTATAGTCAAGATTTCACAGTTATGGGAGGTTCTTTGGGGGAAAGGCATGCTGAAAAGATAGTTAAAATCATTCAAACTGGAAGAAAGGTTGGCGTTCCTGTTATTGCAATACAGGATTCTGGTGGGGCGAGAATACAGGAAGGGGTTGTCTCTCTGGCTGGTTATGCAAGCATTTTTAGAGAAAACACTCTTTCAAGTGGTGTTGTTCCTCAGATTGCTTGCATTTTAGGGCCGTGTGCTGGCGGTGCAGTTTATTCTCCTGGTCTTATGGATTTTGTTTTTATGACAAAAGGTACCAGTCATATGTTCTTAACTGGACCAGATGTAATAAAGACGGTTTTGCATGAAGACGTTACTTTTGAGGATCTTGGGGGAGCTTCTGTGCACACTCAAAAGAGTGGTGTTTCTCATTTTGTTTCAGAAAATGAAGTTGAATGTTTGAAATCCGTAAGAGATTTATTAGATTACATTCCTGCCAACAATAAAGTTTCTCAATTGAAAAAAGAGTCAGATTCTCATAATGTTCAAAGAAGAGAGGGGAAGTTAAGAGAGATAATCCCTGATAGTTCAGACAAGCCCTATGACATGAAGGAGATTCTTGATTTGGTTCTGGATGGTGATTCATTTTTTGAAATCCAGTCTTCTTGGGCTAAAAATATAGTTATTGGCTTTGGAAGACTTGATGGAAATGTTGTTGGAATAATTGCAAATCAGCCTAATGTTTTAGCGGGATGCCTTGATTCAGATTCTTGCAACAAGGCAGCTAGGTTTATTAGATTTTGTGATGCTTTTAACATTCCGATTGTTTCCTTTGTTGATGTTCCTGGATTCCTTCCTGGAAAAGACCAGGAGCATAGAGGGATCATTAGGCATGGAGCAAAACTTCTACATGCCTACTCCGAATCAACTGTACCTCTTCTAACAGTTGTCACAAGGAAAGCCTATGGAGGTGCTTATTGTGTTATGGCACCAAAACAACTAGGTGCCGATTTGAATCTTGCTTGGCCTTCGGCTGAGTTTGCTGTTATGGGTGCTGAGGGTGCGATAAATATCATTTTTAGAAAAGATATAAGTGAAGCAAAGGATAAAGAGAAAAAGAGAGAAGATTTAATTTCAAATTACGAGACAAATATAGCAACTCCCTATATTGCTGCTGAAAGAGGGTATGTTGATGAGGTTATTGACCCAATAGATACGAGACCTAAGTTAATTGAAGGCTTGAGATTTTATAAATCTAAAAGAGAGAATCTTCCTTCTAGAAAGCATGGGAATATACCACTCTGAAAAATAAATTAACTTTATTAGTATTCTTAGCTTCTTTTTCTTTTTTCACTATTTTTTCTCAGGAGGATTTCCAAAATTCTTGGATTGAAAAGAATCTTGTAAATTTTTCTGAATTAAAACCAGGCAAGAAAAGCATTTTTCCAAGTGTTTTACATGATGATCTTTCTTCTTTCTATATCGATGAAATGATCAAGAAAGGAGAGATGGATGAGGCAAAAAGACATTTTCTTTTATGGTATGACTCATGCGAATCTTCTTGTTTTGATTTTGCAAACCTTGTTGTTGATTTTTTAAAGCTCGATATTTTCAACCTTGAGAAAGCTAAGATTTATCTTGACGATATTTCTTCAGGTTTGAATTATGAAAATAAATCCCAAGTTATGCTTAGGTTTTTTTTACAAAAGAAGGTTTCAGGTGAAGATTTTTTAATGAGGGAAGTTGAGCTTCATTATCAAGGACTAAGCCCCATGTCATCTACCGAAGTAAGAAAAGGATGGTCTGATTTAATGATATTTTTACTTAGCAAGAATATTGAAAATGAAAGAAGGGATGTTGAAAAGGTTTTTAATTTTATTAAATCTTGGAATATTGATTTTGATCATGAAAGACTTGGTAAACTTTCTCCTCATTCTGATTTAAAAAAATTCATTTTATCTTGGGGAAATTACAAATCATCAAAACCGAAAGATGCAAAAAGAATTTTGAAAGAATGGGAGGAAGAAGGTGTGGCCAATTACCACTTTCTTGATTACCACAGTCTTAATTCAAGAGTTTCCTCTTCCCTAGGGCAGACTCAAGAGGCTCTTGACTCTCTTGAAAAAATGGCTATTAATGGTGGGGGGGAGGATGGAGTATACAGAAAGGCCGGTTATCTTTTTTATTTAAACATGTTTGATGATTCTGAAAGAGAATATAAAAGATATTTGAGAAGATACCCTGAGGGTGAAAGGGCGGATTTATGTAAATATCATTTGTTCAGACTTAATGCTGTGGAAAATCCCGATATAGCACTTTCTTATATTTCAGATATTAATGATCCTGATCTTGAGCCAAATAAACTTTATTGGCAATATAGGCTTGCGGGACACGGTGAAAAAAGAGAAATTCTTTTAAAGAAATACCCTTTTTCTTTTTTCAGTTTATATATTCTTGAAACAGAAGGTTACCCTAGCGAGGATTGGTGGAAGTTGATTCTTGATGATCCAGGAAATTTTCAATTCAAGGAGGATGCATTGACTTTTTACGAGAGTTTAATTCCGGAAACAATCCTGAAGGAAGCCAGATTCAAGTACTTAAATGGAGAAAAAAACTATAGTAATATTTTGAGAATATCATCTCTTCTCATGAAATTGGAAAGAGGAATTGAATCAAGGCTTTATGCTGGTTTTTTATTGGATGCTGTAGTGGAAGGAGAATTGTCAGAACAGGCTATCATAAAAATACTTTCAAATTTTTGGCCAACTCCATATGATGAAATATTCGGTGGTTTTAATTCTGGAAAAAATGAAGATAGGTTGTTGATGTATTCTTTGGCCCATAGAGAAAGTGCATTTCAGCCAAATGCTATATCCTCAGCAGGAGCTGTTGGGTTGACACAGGTTATGCCTTCTACGGCCTCAAACGTCCTTGATGATTTTCATATGGATGTTCCATATGATGAAATTCATGATCTTTTAAAGAATCCCGAACTCAATTTTTTAGTTGGTTCGACTTACTTAAACAGAATGCTGGAAAAATATGATGATGATATTGTTGCTGCACTATTTGCGTACAACGCAGGATCATCAAGGGTTGATCCATGGCTTGAGCGCATTCAGGAAAACGATTACCAAAACCTCATGGACCCTTTGAGGATATTGGAGATACCATTATCAGAGTCAAGGATATACGCGAGGTCAATCTTGACAAATCTATTCATGTATCAAAGATTGGATGATTATGCCTTAGAGTAGCAGTTTACTAACAAGATGTCAAAAAGAAAAACAGAGAAGTTTGTCAAATTTTGGAAACAGCCAATTGAGGACGAAATGATGTATCGTGTTGATTCGCTTAATGGTCCTAAAATTTTAAAAAAAGCGGTTTCCTACGCACTTTTCAGTGGTGGGAAAAGAGTTCGACCTTTGTTTTATTTGGCAGTTCTTCAAAGTATTGAGGGTTTGGATTTGACATGGGACGAGAGATTAAATTACGGGCCTTTGCCAAGAGCATGCTCGTTTGAATTTTTTCATGCTTTCACACTGGTTCAAGATGATTTGCCATGTATGGATAATGATGCATTGCGAAGAGGGAAGCCGTCACTGTGGAAGAAATTCGGAGAATCTACAGCCTTGCTTGCAAGTAATGTTTTATTGGGGATGTCTTATGGCTCGGTGGCTAAAAATTTTGCTATTACAGAAATGTTAATGCCAGATAGCATTATTGGGGGTCAGGCATTTGATTTAGGTCTTGAGGAAGGTGTTGTCCAAGAAGAGATTAACTACATGAAAACAGCACATTTTTTTGAAAAAATAGTACGTACGGCAATTTTTGATTTTCTGCATGCAGATTGGAGTGAGCTGGAGCTTAAACAGGATCCCAAAGACTTAGTGAAATTTGCTGGAAGATTTGGTGCTTATTTTCAGCATAGGGATGATTTTTTTGATTCTAAAAACGAGACTAAAAAAAATGAATCGAGAAAAAAGATGAAAGAAGCAATAGAAGATCAAGATAGATTGTTGAAAAAGATGGATTTAGAGGATTCTGTTTTAGGGGGGTTTGCCTCTTGGCTGATAGACAAGGAATAGGTTTTGAAAAATGGATTGCTGCTGGCAATTCATTTATTGTTGTTGATGGGGACGCTGTAAGCAATGACGAGAGATCTAGGTTTGCAATAAAAATTACCGATTCAGAAAATTACCTTCAGGCAGACGGTGTTCTTTTTGTAAGTGTCATTGACGATGACTTGGTTAGATGTGATGTTTACAACAGGGATGGAAGCATTGGAGAGGTTTCGTTGAATGGGTTCAGGATTGCCTCTGCTTACTGTTATTCAAACCGCAAAAGGCTTGCATGGAAATGGACTTCTCTAAGCTTGGATAAATGGATATCATCACAAGTAAGCGAGAAGTGGGAAATAGAGAATATTTTCTCTGAAGATGGATTATTTTCTGTAAGCTTGAAACAAGAAGGTCTTGATGATTTTCATTGTGAAAGAATTAGTGTTGAGGGTTTGGAAGGGTGGTCTGTTTTTGGTGTTGGTAATCCTCATTTTGTCATCTCCCTGGATCAAGAATACCAATTGGAAGAATCTCATTACAAGGATATCTTCAATAAGGTTTCTTCAAATGAGAATTTTCCATTTGGTGCAAATGTTCATTTTTTAAAGAGGGTTAACCAGTTGGGTGATTATTCCATTCAGACATACGAAAGAGGGGTAGGAAAAACTTTATCCTGCGGATCTGGAACTCTCGCATGTTCTATATGTGTAAACAAGGAAATAGACAAAGGTATAGAACATATAAAAACAGAATCCGAAGGGGGCCTTTTGGAGATTGCGTTTGGTGAGGATTTTGTTATCTGTAAGGGTCCAGCAAAAAGAACCTTGACTGGTTTTTTTGAAAGTTCCTAAGCGTAGTATTCCATAATATAACCAAGATTTAATTCTTCAGTTATTGGAATTTCTGAAAATTCTGGATATCTTTCATATTTTGAAGTCCATTTATCTTGATTGACAACAAGCCATCTTGGGGCTCCTCTGCCAATGACCTCTGAAACTTTTTCTTTAAAGAAGGTTTTTTTCATTGATCCAGGTTTTAAAGATAGAACATCTCCAGGTTTGCATGCATAGGAAGGCTTGTCCGCTTTTCTTCCATTGATGTAGAAATGGCCATGGACGACAAGCTGCCTTGCCTCTCTTTGGGTTCTTGCAAAGCCACTTTTTAATGCAATGGTATCAAGTCTTGACTCAAGTAACTTCATGAGCATTTCTTCAGAAGATCCTTTTTTGTTTTTTGACTCTCTGACATAACTAGCAAACTTTCTTTCTTTTAAGTTGTAGATAGCTCTAAGTCTTTGTTTTTCAAGGAGCCTTATTTTGTAATCACTAGATTTTCTTCTCCTCATATTTGTTCCATGCTGTCCCGGAGGATGTTTTCTTCTAGCAAGTGGGTCACGATGTGTCCCAACAACATTCATTCCTAGTTTCCTAGAAAGAGCAACCTTTTTTTGTTTAATTGACATATTACAAGCGTCTATTATAGCTTATTAGCTTTTAAAAATCGAAGAGAGCCTGATGATTCCCCAGATTACTAGAGAAAAACATAATCCTGAAACTAGGCCAACTAAAGCAGCATGAATCCAGTTTTTATCAATTCTTTTCATGTTTTATTTTTAAAATTTTATGTATATGAAAGGCTTTCCTTTTATTGAAAATCTTTGCAAACATCCATCCCTTGAAAGTATTTCTATAATTTCCTTGCTTTTTGCAAGATTCGTATTTTTTTGAATCTTCTTTTGTATGAGCGTGATTATTCTCTGTTCAGCACACACTATATTTCCTGAATTTCTAAAATCAAGAAGTACATTTTTATATTCATTTTTTTTCTTTTTTGATATATCGGAAACTTTTGCTTGAGATTGTTTCTCAGGCCCCTTGAGAATGTTTAAAAAATTTTCAAATAAATTTTTCATGACCTTTAGTCTATTTCAATTTTGTTGATTCTTTTTTGATGTCTCTCTCCTTCAAAGTCAGTTGAAAGAAATAATTTAACTAAATTTAGTGCATCATCCCTGTTTACCATTCTTTCTCCCAGGCATAAGACATTTGCGTCATTGTGTTTTCTTGTCATTATTACAGATTCTTTGTCATGAACTCGTGCGGCTCTTATTTTTTGATGTCTATTTGCAGCCATTGACATGCCTACCCCGCTCCCGCAGACTAATATTCCGTATTTTGCTTTTCCTTTCTTAATGCTTTCGCAAAGCTTATGTGCAAAATCTGGATAATCAACAGATCCTTCCTTTGTTGGAGTTAGGTCTATAAATGAAAAATATTCATTTAATTTTTCAATAATGTATAAAGAAAGGTTTTTCCCAGCATGATCACATGAGATAGCTATTTTTAAGTTCTCATCCATAATATTTCTTCTCCTTCAAATACGATATTTTCTTTTCTCAACCCTGAGGCTGATTTAAAGTTTTTTTCTATAATCATTTCTTTATCTTTGGAACAAAGAATATAAAGATTTGGCAATAGAGACCCTTCGTTTTCCCAGAATCTTGACATTTCAGATAAAAATTCTTCATCATGGTTATTCCTTTTGTACCCAAGTTTTTTTGATATTAAAGATAATTTTGTTTCTTTTGGGGTTCTGTATAGGTTTATGAAAATCCCATCAAAGGTAAATGATTCGGCTATTTTTGAAATATTTTCATTCAGGACAAAACTTTTGTAATCTTCTGAAAACATTTGGTACCTTTGCAAGTTCCAATTTCCGATTTTTTCATAAATGCCTTTCCAGTCTTTGTTAGTTCTTTCCCAATGACTTATAGCAAGGAGGAGGGAATTTAGCAATAGTCCTTTTGAAATGGTTCCATCTTCAAATTTTGCTAAGATTTTTTCAATGTTTTTGTAGGTTCCATCTTCTAGAACTGGTTTATTTAGCGATATTTCAGAAATTGTTTTTCCATTAAAATTTATTGGTTTTTTAGCTGTTAGAAAGAAGGTGTGGAGGTTGTAGGTCATCTTGTCTTTATTTGCAGAAAAAAGATTAATATTCGA
>Ga0209992_10003524_pt1 | contig 13094 bp, 6 predicted proteins | sample 2SBtaG_2_FD_182564 | JGI IMG/M metagenome (GOLD analysis project Ga0209992, IMG submission 182564) | Deep subsurface microbial communities from Kolumbo volcano to uncover new lineages of life (NeLLi) - 2SBTROV12_ACTIVE470 metaG (SPAdes)... | ecosystem: Environmental > Aquatic > Marine > Volcanic... | reverse complement strand
TTCAGCAAGGCTTGGAAGGCGTTGTCCAGGGCGGTCTCCGCGTTGCCACCGAAGTGCTGGGAGCGCCACTTCATGAGCTCGGTGCGGGGCCCGATCCAGTTCATCGGGTCCTTCCCCTTGAAGGGGTAGTTGAAGACGTCCAGCACCTCGACCGTGCGGTTGAGCCAGGTGTTGTCGAGCTGCTCGTTGACCCACGTGTTGCCCTGCGCCCGGAGGGTCTGGCGGAACAGGTCGCCGCGCACCCAGTTCGCGTACTCGTAGCGGGACTCCACCGGCTGCAGCGCGATGCGGTCGATCTTCTCGCTGTTGGAGAGCTGGGGACCGAAGGGGCCCAGGTTGATCCTTTGCGACGGCAACAGCGGGTTCTGCTTGGCGAGCTCGGGAGGCTTGAGGCCGAGCTTCGCCGCGAGGCTCGCGGGCATGGGGATGTCGGCGATGCCGAAGCCCGAGGTGTTGCCCTGCAAGAGCTCCTGGCTGTCCTTCACGCGGACCAACCAGTCGAGCTCCTGGGGGGTGAAGCTGAGATCGCTCGCACCCACCTTGTTGGTCCAGAGGATCTCGGAGTCGGTGCCACCCAGAGGGATGCGCTCCAGGCCCCGCGAACCCTGCCCGAGCACCGCGCTCTGGCGGTAGAGCTCGGTGGGCAGCTTCTCGATGGTGGTCTTGCCATCGAGCCCGACCACCAGCTCGTAGGTCTCCGGGAAGCCCCAGAGCCGCTTCTGCACCTCGAAGCCGGCCCGGGCCACCAGGCTGTCCAGAGCCTGGAACTCGTGCTGGATGGCGTCCAAGGTCGGGGTCGCGGCCGGGTCCTCCCCCCGGTCCTTCAGGGCTTCGTTGATCGCCTGCCGCTCCCGCGCCAGCTTGTCGAGCGCGTCGAGGCTGGCCTTGGCGGCCGCGGCCGGCACGCCCAGGCCCTTCGCTCCACGGGGCACCGTTCCGGCACGCCAGTGGTTCATCAGCGCTTCGACCTTGCCGTCGCCGAGGTGGTCGGTGGCGGCCTGGAGGCTGTATCGTGCGGCCTTGTGGTTCTCGGTGTCGGAGGGGAACTCTCCGCGGGCGACCAGCTGCAGGCCGCGCACGTCCTCCACGCTCATCGGGCTGTGACCCGCGAAGTCGATGGGGATGCCCGCGTCGAGCAGCGCCTGGTTCATGCGCAGGATCGCCGTCACACCCTCGATGGTCGTCTCGCTCGAGAGATCCCCGGCGTCGAGCGGCGAGCTCACCCGTCCGGCCCGCAGGTCCTCGCGCATCTGCTCGATGAGCTCGGCGGTCATCGCTCGGAAGACCTTCGCCTGCTCCACCGGGATCTTGTCCCAGTCGGGCGGCGACCAGCCGAAGTCGGCCGCGTGGTTGTAGGGCGAGGTCTTCGCGGCGTGGTCGCCCAGCTGGACCAGCAAGCCGATGTTCTGCCCGGCGCGGAGGTCCATGGCCGCCACGTAGGGCATGACGTAGGGCGCGATGCCCTCGGCGCGCCGCTCGACCTCGGCGGCACGTGCCTTCAGCGCATCGGTGGACAGCCCCGACAGATCGGGCACGCCCGGGACCTTCTCCCACACGCTGGAGAGGTCGAGCACCACCCCCTGCTCCACGCCCCCACAGGTCTCGTCGGCCGAGACCGGGGTCGTCCACAGCAGGGCCGCGAGCGCGAACATCAAGACCTCCGACAGCTGGAGCCTACCCAGCGTACGCCCCCCAGCCGGTGACGGATCGATATCGCCGTGCGGAGCCCGACCCTCGGTACACTCCGCAGGTGCTGACGCTGATCCCGCTCGCCCTCGCAGGCGACCCCTCCCCCGCCCTCGCCGAGCTGCTCGAGACCCGGCGCGTCGAAGCCCTCGACGCCACCGTGTACGAGGAGTCGCCCTACACCTCCCCGGACATGCTCCCGCCGGTCATCGAGATCGAGCGCAGCTACCAGGGCTTCAACGACTACTACTACTTCGCCCTGGTCGACGGGCGGATCTTCTACAAGCCGCGCTTCAAGCGACCCGCCGGCGAGCCCGAGTGGGTGACCGACTGGGACTGGAAGCCCTTCGGCGCGAACGACGGCCTGCCCTACCGGCTCGCCGGCAAGAAGCCCCAGGAGCGGGACCCCAGCTACCGCGACGGTGACCGCCGGGGCTGGATCCACGATCGAGCGTTCGAGACCACCCCGCGCGAACAGGCCGACCACTACCTCTCCGCCGAGGACTGGGCGCAGGCGGGGGTGTGGACCGAGCCCGAGCCGCCGAGCTTCGAGCCGGACTTCCCGGTGCCCGAGCGGGTGTTGGCCATCACCGCCGACGCCGACGAGATCGCCGTGCTCGGCGACAACCGGCAGATGTACTACCGCCGGAAGTTCTCCAACCTCTTCGTGTCCACCGAGTGGTACCAGGGCTGGGGCCAGGCCAAGGAGCTGCAGGTCTTCTTCCCGGAGCACCTCACCGGGCACAGGGGCTGGTCGCTGGGCCGCATCACGGCGCCCGGGGTCGGGTACAAGGAAGGCCCGGACGGGCGGATCTTCGAGTGGGGACCGGCGGCCGTGTCGATGGAGACCATGGTCTGGCTCTCTGAAGACGGACGGATCGTGTACTACCTCGACTCCGGCACGCCGCCCGAGGTGGTCCACTTCGTCGAAGCACCGTTTCGCGGGCAGTACCGGGGCGAGGCCATCAACGCGTCGGCCTCCACGATCATGCTGCTGGACCGCTTCGGCGGCGTGGTGACGAAGATTGCCGACTTCGACCTGCTCGGGTCCACGCCCACCCACCCCTACTGCTACTTCGAGGAGTGCGACGACGAGGTCTTCTACCCCCCGGGCGACATCCGGAGCGGCATGTCCGACATCCGCCTGCCGCCGGAAGACTGGACCGTGCACGCGCCCGTGCTGCCGCCCGAGGCGTGGAGCGAACACACGTGGCTGTCCACCCGCATCGGCATCCACCAGACCGGCAAGGGCAACCGCGCCCGGGAGCTGAGGGTGGTGGGCAGCTACGAGGGCACGATCGGGACCTTCCACAAGGCCTTCTCCGACACGCACTGGGACTTCAGAGAAGCCCCTGCGGGGGAGCTCGGCTTCGCCGATGTCCGCGACGACGAGCGCCTGGACCCCGCGCTGCTGGCGCTGCACAACGGGCCGGCCGGCCTGCGGGCCCTGCACAGCGACGAGCCGAAGGTCGACGCCAGCCGCCGCGGCCTGCTCGCGGTCGACGGCCACACCTTCGGCCTGACCGTGCACGACTTCCATGCACGCGCGTCCCCCTGGCAGCTCACCGTGAAGGCCGGCGACGTCGAGCTCCCCCTGGAGCTCCACGTGGTCCAGGCCTGGAACCCCTACATGCGCCCGCACGCAGCCGACAGTCGCGACGAGGTGCACAGCTGGGAGGGCACTCTGGCCTTCGACCGCGCCGAGCTCGAGCGCGCGATGGGCGCCTGGGGCACGAGCGAGGAGGCCCGGGCGCTGCGGGGGATGCTCGACAAGGCCAAGAACCAGAAGTTCGTGTGGCTCGTGAACGCCAACGAGTCCGGCCTGGTGATCACCCCGAAGGCCAGGCGGCGGGTCGGCGGTGCGGTGACCTGGGTCGCCCTCGACGAGGAGCACGTGATCCAGACCGGCACCGCCGAGGCCTGGACCGAGGCCTTCTGGGGCTCCCTGGACGGCCACATGGGCTGGATCGACGAAGCCCCCCAGGCGTGCGACGTCGCCGCGGAAGAGCTGCTGGCGCGCATGGACGCCGACGTGAAGGCGCTGAAGCGCACGGCCCGCGAGGCGCGGGTCTTCGGGCGCCGGATCTACCTGACCAGCGGGCTCTTCTACGTGCTCCAGCTCAAGACCTTGGACGCGGCGCTCGACGCCACCCGGAAGCAACGAAGCGACGAGGTGAGGCCCAACGAGCTGCGCTTCAACGTGATCCTGGGCGTGACCGGGCGGATCCCCTACCTGGCGAAGAACATCGGCCGGGTGGAGAAGCACCGCCACCGGGCCGCGAAGACGGAGCAGGCGGCCGCGGAAGCGCTGATCTGCTCAGGAGGGGCGGCGACGAACTGAGGCCCTCAGCTCGCCACGCGCTGCTCCTCGAGGGCCGCAAGCAGAGCCTGCACGCGGTCCCGCTCGCGACGGAGGGTCTTCAAGTGGGCACCGCCCTTCAGGCGATGCTCCAGCCCGAAGAGGGCAAACGCTGCCTTCTCGTCTCCCGTGCGGTCAACGGCAGCTTCGAGCACGAAGCCACAGAAGGCGCCGGTCAAGTCCAACTCGAGGGGCGTGCCTCCCCGCTCCTGCCGCGAGAGCGCATCGGCGACCCAGGCCGCCGCGGCCGCCTCGACCGCTGCGAGCAGCGGGGTGTCCGCTGAACGCCCACCCAGCGCGACCGCGCGCTCGACATCCGCATCTCCGACCTCCACGCGGCGGGCGCCGAGCCCGGACATGCACGCGAAGGCGTAAGCGCGCACGAGCACGCTGTGGAGCTGGCGCAGGTTGCCTGGCCAGGGATGGGCACGGAGCGCCCGCAGCGCCCCCTCGGAGAGGGCCACGTCGCCGCCGCCGCCATGCTTTGCATGAAGGGCCGCCAGCATGAAGTCCGCCCAGGCCGCGAGCTCATCGCGGCGGTCCCGGAGCGGGGGGACCAGCACGGGAAGCACGTTGAGTCGGTAGAACAGGTCCTGCAGGAAGCGCCCCTCCAGAACGGCCCGTTCGAGGTCGACGTTGGTGCCCGCGACGAAGCGGACGTCGGCCACACGCACGTCGGACCCGCCGAGCGGCGTGTAGGTGCGCTCCTCCAACAACCCGAGCAGCTTCGCCTGGGCCGAGAGCGGCAGCTTGTCGATCTCGTCCAGGAAGAGCGTGCCTCCATGGGCACGCGCCACGCATCCTTCCCGGTCGTCGATGGCACCGCTGAACGCGCCCTTGCGCCACCCGAGCAGCTCGCCCTCGCGAAGGTGTTCGGGCAACGCGTGCACCTGCACGACGACGTAGGGGCCGTCCGCACGGCCCGAGGCCTCATGGCAAAAACGCGCCAGGTGGCTCTTGCCCGTGCCCGTCTCACCACGCAGCAACAGGGTCTCGTCGAAGCGAGCGAAGGTGCGCAGCATCCCGACCACACCTGCCATGGCCTCGCCGAGCACGGGGAGGGACCCGTGCCGATCACCAGCAGCGGCCGGCGCTGGAAGGCTGGCGGCATACGGGCTGAGCAGGTCGGCGACCAGCCTCAGCGAAGCACTGTCCTGATCGAAGGCGTCGAAGCGTCCGCCGACCGCGCGCTCGCAGGCCACCTCGACCGCCAACATGCCGAAGGCCCGCCCCCCGTGTCGGAGGGGCAGCACCAGGACATGGGTCGTGCTTCGCGCCAGCATCGCACTCCGGCTCCGGAAGGCGCCTCCGGCCTCCCGCTCGAGCAGGGTTCCATCGAGCCCCCAGAAGCAACTCAGCGCCACGTCCAGGACGGCGGGACCACCACCGTCCACGACCCACTGCCAGGCGGTCGCCGATGCGGCCGGCGGCTCCGGACCGATGACTCCCTCTTCCTCGTCGAGCAGGACGAGGCCGCGATAGCCCGCCCCTGGACGCAGGTGGACAAGGCCGCGCCGCAGCGTCGCATGCTCCGCGTAGACCGCGCGACGGCCGAGCGCCCGACGCCCCAGGGCGAGCGCTCGCCGGAGCGTGGCCTGCGCAGCGACCTCGAAGTCGTCCGCCGCGATGAGCTCGTCGAGCAGGGTCCGCAGGGCGCGGTTCATGGAGCCTCCCCTTCGCTCCTCGGATCCTGAGCGGTGTCGCTTGAACGGATGCGCGCTGCACAGAGACGCGCGCGCGTTCCGTCGGAGCGCATCCGCACCGCCGAGACCGCCAAATTCAACATAAGTCATTGAAATTGCTTGCGCGCGATGTCTGGCATCGCTCTTGCTTCTACAGACCCCATGAGCCACCGACCCCTCCTCGCCGCCCTCGCCCTCGCCCTGACCAGCACCGCCTGCGCCGTGCCCTCCTCCGAGCTGGACTTCGTCGCGTTTCCGGCCGGCGGCAGCATGGCTCTCCGGGGTGAGCTGGCCGTGCATGTCAGCCTGGGTGACGACTCGACCGGCCGGGTGCCCGAAGTGACCGTGACGGTGGACGACGAGATCTTCACGCCCGCGTGCTCCATCGACGCGGCGGGCACCACCGCGAGCTGCGAGGCCTTGCCGGAGCTCGGGGAGGGTGCCACCGCGACGATCGAGGTGCGTCGCGGCGACGGCCGCACCCGGGTGCAGCACGTGAGCGCGGAGCTCCCGGCGGAGGACCTCGCCTGGCAGCTCACCGAGCGTGTCGACGTGCGCTCGTTCGGCGAGGACCCCGACGCGGTGGGCCTGCTGGAGCTGCTGCTCGAGCGCAGCGGAATCGTGGCGGTGCTGGCCGATGACCAGCTGCTCCTGGGACCGGCGAGCCCGGTCGATGGCGCGGTGCGCGTGGAAGCACCCGGCCTGACCTTCGCCCTCCCGGTCGACCGCAGCAAGAACGGTCTGCTCGAGACCGACGCGGTCGACGGCTTCCTGCCGCTGGCCATCGACGGCACGGCCGGCCACGCGTACCTCGCATCGTGTGCCCTGGACGGCTGGATCGGACCCGACGACGAGCTGGTCTTCGTGTTGAGCGGCACCTTCCCCATGGCGACCGTCGACGAGCTGATCGACACGCTCGGCGCAGCCGGCGCCTTGATCCGCCCGAGCCTGGTCCCCGACGTCGACACCGACGGCGATGGCGTGCTGGACGGCGTGACCTTCGTCGTCGAGGGACAGGCCCAGCCGACGGTGCTCAAGGGCTGGACGGTCTGAAGGACGGTCTACCGAGGCCGGCCCGACCCCGCCCGGCGCAACCCGGCACGGAGATCGGCGGCCAGCAGCTCGTGGAAGTGCAGGATGCCGACCTCGGGCGCGGCGTAGGGCGCGCGGTCGAAGCCCGCCGAACCGAGTCCCACCTGCACCTGCTCGCTCACCAGGATGTCCTCCTCCTGGGTCACCTCGGTCTGCCGCATGCTCGCCGCGACGAAGGCCGCGTCGCAGCCCGCCTCGAAGAAGTACTCGAACACCACCCGGCAACGATCCGGCCCCAGGGGCAGGACCAGGTTCGTGTCGAGCACCGGCCCGTAGCGGTTGATCATGAAGTTCGGGTAGAGCCAGGCGTACAGGGCGCCGCCCTCCTGCCGCGCCAGTCCGTCGGCACCTCGGCTCGCTTGCACGCTGTAGCGATCGAAGGTCCGGGTCTCGTAGGTGCCCATCGCGAGCTGCGCGTCGAGCGAGGGGTGCATGTGGGCGATGTGGTAGCCGCCGTCGAGGTAGTTGTCGCAGAAGACCTTCCAGTTGCAGGCCACGTCCCAGCTGCGCGTGCCGGCCCAGCGCAGCGCCGACCACTGGCGGGCCTCGAGCGACTCGTTGAGACCGGCGACCTGCCCGGCCAGCGGTGGGGCCGTTCACGAAGACGAAGGGCCCCCAGGTGGCCACGGCGAGCCGCGGCAGCGCCAACGCTTCCCGCGAGAAGTCCGCCCGGGCACCGAGCCGCGGGGCCCGGGTGAGCCGCCCGTCGAGGGCGTAGCGCCAGCCGTGGTACGGGCAGACGAGCTCGCGGGCGCGACCGCAGCCCCGGGCGACCGGCGTGGCCTTGTGCCGGCACACGTTGGACAGGGCCACGAGCCCCTGCTCGCCACGGACCACCAGCAAGGGCTCCCCGGCGACCTCGACCGCCACGTAGTCACCCACCTCGGCGAGCTGGGCGGTCCGCGCGACGGGCTGCCACGTGGCCCCGAACACCGCGGTCCGCTCCAGGGCGTCCACGGCGGGCGAGGTGTACCAGCTCGCGGGCGGCGTGCTGGCCTCGGCGAGCGGCCGTCCAGGAACGAAGGCCCTCACCTGAGCGTCAAGGTCCATGCTCGACTCCTCGTGCAAGGCTGGACAAGGCTGCCAGCAGCGGCTCGCGGGCGTCCGCTGTGGCCAGGGCGTGCGCGAGACGCTCCTCCCCCACGCCCCACCAGAGCCCAGGAACCTGCACCCAGGCCTGCTCCGGCGCAAGCTCGTCGGCCGTGGCCACCGGGTCCCGCACCACGAACGGCACGCCGGCCGCCGACGCGGGCACCCACCACCCCGCGACCGCCCAGATCGCCACGGCCCCCTCGGCGGTCGCTGCGTCGGCCATGGCGCCGGCCACCCGGTCGACGAAGACCTGTCCACGGGTCAGATCGGCGTCGTAGCCGGAGGTGTCCATCGTCACGGAGCACGCGCGCAGGCCACCGGACACGACCGCCGCCACATCCTCCGAGTCGCCGCCCACCACGAGCACCGTGGCCCCGTCCCCTTCGCAAGCCACCTCGTACGCCTCTCCGCTGCTGGGTGCTGGGGTCCACGTGGTCGCAGGCACGAGCGGCAGGTCGCGGAGCTCCCGGTGGAAGCGCGCTTCGCCGGGCCCCGAGCTGCGCAGGTCGAGCGCGGGGGTGGGCACCAGCTCACCCACCTCCAGGCCGAGGAAGGCCAAGGCCTCGCGCTGCATCGCCGGGGTGTAGCTGTGCGGCCCCGGCACGTGCAGCCAACGGGCGGTGGCGGGGAGTCCTTCGAGCTCCGCATCCGGACGTTCGCTCAGCCACAGCGAGGGCACGGACAGCTCCGCGACGACCGTGGGGTCCGGGCCCGGCCAGCCCGGCGAGACCTTGCAGCTGCAGCCCCCCTCGTCGGGACGCCGCGGCACGTCGGGCACCGCGGCCAGGACCACGCTCTCCACGCGCTCGTCCTCCAGGGCGAGCCAGAACGACAGCACCGCCCCGCCACTGGCGCCGGTGGCCGACACCGAAGAGAAGCCGCGCGCCTCGAGCACGTCCAGAGCGGAACGCAGGGCCGCGAGCTGCAACGACAGCGCGCTCGTGCCCGCCGCCGCCAGCCAGGCGCGGTTCACCGCCCCACGCAGCCCGTGCAGCGCGCGCTCCGGGCCGCCCCAGGACTCCATGCCCGGGTTGTCGACGGCGATCACGGTCACCCCGCGCCGCGCAAGGCGGTGCGACAGCTCCTGCGCCTCCGGCGCCGACTTGCCCGCCGCGAAGTGCCCGTGGGCCATCAGCACGGCGCGGCCGTTGGGACGGTCGGGCTCGTACAGCGCGGCACCGACCCGGAAGCTGGGCGCCGCGTCCAGGGCGAGGACCGTCACGCGGTAGCCGTCCAGCTGCAGCGGGGTCCCGTAGGCCGGCTCCGGGTCGCTCACGACCAGCGGAAAGGCCAGCCCGTGATCGCGAGGGGCCGGCACCGCCGCCTCGGGGGTGACCTCCGGTGTGCAGGCCAGCAGCGCGGTGGCGATCAGCACCGGGGCGCCCTCCGACCAGACGGTACACTGGCGCGCGCCCATGACCTCGCTCCTCGCCGCCGCGGCCTCGGCCGCCACGCTCGTCGTCGCCGCCGATGGTGGCGGGGACTTCAGCGATCTGTCCATCGCCCTCGCCGCTGCCGGGAGCGGCGACACGCTCCTGATCGGCGCGGGCAGCTGGGTCGGCCCCTTCGACACCGCTGGCAAGGACCTGACCTTGTCAGGGGAAGGCGCCGACACCCGCCTCGAAGGGGTGAGCGGCTCCGCCGTGCTCACCGTCAGCGGTGGCGCCGTCATGCTGGAGGGCGTGCGCGTGGTCCACGAGGACGGGGTCGGGATCGACGTCGACCAGGCCAGCCTCACCCTGGTCGACGTGAGCTTCGGCATCGAGGCCCCCGGCGCCACCGGTGGTGCCCTTCAGGCGGACAGCGCCACGCTCGTGCTCGACACGGTCACCATGGACGACGGGCTGGCCTACGCGGGCACCTTCGCGTCCATCGAGCGCAGCACGCTGGAGGCCACGGGGCTCAGCCTGGATGGCGCCGAGGCCACGGGATTCGCCGCAGGCATCTACGCTCGGGAGTCGTCGATCACGCTCACGGACAGCCGCTTCGAGAGCCTGCTGGGCGCGGGCTCCGGCGCAGGCCTCTTCCTCTCCGGCGGCAGGCTCGACGCGGTGGACACCACCTTCTCGGGCGTCATCAGCGAGAACGGTCACGGCGCCGGGGTCTACGCCGAGAACGCCACCGTCACCTGGAGCGGCGGCGGCATCACCGGCAGCTACGCCACCGACTACGCCAGCTCACCCACCTACGGCGGCGCCCTCTGCGTGCTCTACGGCGACCTGAGCGTGTCGAACGCCGAGCTGGCCGACAACCAGGCCTACTACGGGGGCGCCATCTTCGGCGAGGCGGGCGCGGTCACCCTCGACGGCGTGCAGACCGACTCCAACTGGAGCTACTACGGCGGCGTGGTCTACCTGCAGACCAACGGCGAGCTCCGCGACACGAACTCGGTCCACGAAGAGAACACCGGGTACTACTACGGCGGCGCCTACTACACCTACAACAGCGTCGACGTGGTGCTGACCGGCGTCACGTCCAGCGACAACTTCGCCTACTACGGCGGCGGCGGGCTCTACGCCTACTACTACGGCGCCGTGCGCGTGGTCGACAGCAGCTTCTCGGGCGGCGAGGGCTACTACGCGGGGGCGCTCTTGCTCAACAGCCTCTACAGCACCACGGTCATCAGCGGAACCAGCTTCGAAGACAACGTGGCGTACTACTACGGCGGCGCGGTCCAAGCGTACTACAGCTCCGCGCTCGAGGTCGTCGACAGCGTGTTCGACGGCAACTCGGCGGGCTCGTACTACGGCGGTGCCCTCGACATCTACGAGTCCAACGCCAGCTTCGAGCGGGTCACCTTCACCGACAACGAGATGGACGAAGGCCCGGGCGGCGCCGTGCACGTGCACCACGCCAACCCCGACCTCTACACCCTCGACTTCGACGGGTGCCGCTTCGAGGGCAACGCCGCGGGCTTCGACGGCGGCGCCGTCTCCGTGGAGAACGCCGGCGAGCTCACGATCCGCGACTGCGACTTCGTGGCGAACTCGGCGGGCTCGGAGCGCTACGGCGGCGCCCTGTTCCTCACGGGCAACCACCGGGTCACCGTGCAGAGCAGCCGCTTCTCGGGCAACTCGGCTGGCTACGGCGGCGTGGTGTACAGCCAGGATCCCTACCGTGCCAGCTCCACCGAGACCTGGACCAACAACACCGTGCAGGAGTCCACCGCGCGCGTGGGCGGGGTCGGCGTCTACGTGGGGGGCGAGGGCACGGACTGGACCCAGAACACCCTCGTGGGCAACACCTGCGTGGACGAAGCCGGTGTCTTCGGGGTCTACGACACCAGCGTGAGCCTGCGGAACAACCTGGTGGCCGAGGTGGCCGAGGGCGCCTTCGTGCACGACTTCGGCGCGGGCACCGTGGACGCGGCCTACAACGGCTTCCACGCCCTCGACTCCATGAGCGCCGGCACCCTCGACGACGACGCGCTCGCGACCCACGCCACGGAAGGCGACCCGCTCTTCGCGGCGTGGACCGCCAACGGCAACCCGGACGACGACCACTTCGTGCTCCTCACGGGCAGCCCGATGATCGACGCCGGCGATCCCGAGCTCACCGACCCGGACGGGAGCCGCAGCGACATCGGTGCCTACGGCGGGGCCGACGCACCGTCCGACGACGCCGATGGCGACGGCTGGCTGGCCTTCCAGGACTGCCACGACGACGATCCGTCCGCGCACCCCGGGGGCTCCGAGACCTGGTACGACGGGATCAACGGTGACTGCGAAGGCACCAGCGACTACGACGCCGACGGTGACGGTGAAGACGCGGCGGCCTGGGGTGGCGCAGACTGCGACGACGCGGACGCGAGCGTGATCGAGTGCGACGAGCCGGACACGGGCGCTGCGCTCGACACCGGCGACACCGCCACCGGAGACGGCGGCCAGCCCAACGGCGAGCGGCCGGAAGACGACATCGAGCTCGTCGGCGGGTCGGGCTGCGGCTGCAGCGGCGGCGGCTTCGCGGGCTTCTGGCTGTTCGGTGCGCTCGGGGTCGCACGCCGGCGTCGCGGGCCCGCTACCCGATAGCCCCCGTCACGCCCTCCACGCCCGTCAGGTGGTCGTGGGGATCGATGTCCGCGAGCCTCAAGAGCGTGGCGCCGACCTCCTCGACCGTCAGATCGTGGCCCTTGTCGCTCAGCTCGCCGGTCTCGCGGTCCACCCGCTCGCCGTAGAAGGTGCTGTCGAAGGCCCCGATGACCCGACCGCCGTCCAGCCGCGGGCCGGTCACGAGCATCGAGGTGTAGGGCCAGTGGTCCTTGCCGTCGAAGCCATTGAGCTGCGGCGTGCGCCCCATCTCGCTGCAGACCACCACCACGGTCTCGTCGGCGAGCGAGCCCCCCTGGCTGCCCTCCTCGGCCTCGAGTCGATCCATCAGGTCGATCAAGCCGCTGAAGAGCTGCTCGAAGTTGGCCGACTGGTACACGTCGTTGTCGGTGTGGGTGTCCCACCCGTAGTAGCTGAACGACAGCGTGGCGCAGCGCGAGATGCCGAGGCGCAGGGCGTCGACGGCGAGCTTCACCTGGCTGGAGAAGTCGCTCGAGCTCGACCAGTCGATGACGTTGGCCAGGTCCTTCAGCGAGCCCCCTCGCTCCAGCGAGGTGAGGTAGGCGTCGATGGCCTCGTCACGCGCCGACGAGGACGCGCCGTCGCGCGCGGCCGCGAGGCGTCGGGCCAAGTACGCGTCCATGCTCGCCTCCGCGGCCGAGCCGGGCGCTCCCACCGCGAGGTCGCTGGCGTCGAGGATGCTGCCGGTGAGCAAGCCCTCCAGCTGGCCGCTCGAGCCCGTGCGCGTGACCGCGGCCCCAAAGGCGCCGGGGTAGCTGGGCCCCTGCACCACGAGGTGGGGCAGGGCGAACCCACCGAGCTGCTCGCCGGCGATGATGGCGGGCCAGTCGCTCCGGTCGCCGGTGCCACCGGTCATCACCAGCTTCAGGCAGCTCTCGTGGGCGATGCTCGGGACCAGGATGCCGTTGAAGATCACGCTCCGGGCCGCGAAGCGGGCGAAGTAGTCGTCGACCGACGGCCTGTCGGCGTGGGCCACGTAGGAGAGGTCGCCCACCGCTCCGCGCTCGGCGGTGGCCTCCATGTCGATCATGGCCTCGTCGAAGGACGTGGCGAAGACCCGGGTGACGTCCCAGCCGCCGTAGCAGGTGACCACGAGGAAGCGCAGCCCGCTCCCGG
>Ga0209992_10003523_pt1 | contig 13095 bp, 9 predicted proteins | sample 2SBtaG_2_FD_182564 | JGI IMG/M metagenome (GOLD analysis project Ga0209992, IMG submission 182564) | Deep subsurface microbial communities from Kolumbo volcano to uncover new lineages of life (NeLLi) - 2SBTROV12_ACTIVE470 metaG (SPAdes)... | ecosystem: Environmental > Aquatic > Marine > Volcanic... | reverse complement strand
GCACCACCTGCTCCACCTGGAATGGATGCACCACCTCCACCACCGGCACCACCTGGAATGGAAGCCGGAGATGATGATACATCAGAGGCAGACTCTGGCAATCTCCTGAATGCAGCCGATTTGCTAGGCGACTTACCAATTGAAGTTGATGATAGCGAAGATGAATCTGTTGAAGAGACAGATGCTCTGCTAGATTCTGCAGCATCTAGTCTAAATCTGCTCGAGGTTTCAGAAGAAGAAACCACTGAAGAAGAATCAACAGAACAAACTCCAGAAATTGACCTATTGATGAGCCCTGACTCGCTTAGTGACAATTCAGAAGTTGCTGAACAAGCCGTGGAAGAAGATCAATCTGTTGAACCAGAAGTGGAAGAAACAGTCGAAGAACAGCAGGAAGAAGCAATCCATGCTGGAGCAGAAATCCGAACATTGGATGTTGTTGACCAGATACCGGGAGACAAACTCGAGGGTTCTCTTCATGAAATTGAATCATCTACTCAAACCGTAGGTGGAGACGTTGTTGAACAGAATGTTAATGGTTTACTAACCATAAATAATCCAAGCGAGAAAGACCGCCTGTGGGATATTGACATATTCTTGAATAAGTTGAATTCAACTGATGTTGAAAATGGACATATGCCTTTACAAGAATTGGATGCTGGAAATGACCACACGATGGACTACTCAGTTTCAGGACCCGTCATGCTAAGCGTGAGGGAACGGTTTGATACAAAACCAGACCGTAATCAAGAGATGAGCACTTCAGCTGTTTGTTCTGATGAGGCCCTAGGAATCACCCTTGAATTAGAAGTTGAAAATGTTGGGCCCGTAGACCTTAACGATATTGTAGTCACAAGGGAAATACCTGCTCAGATGACCATAACTAGTGAAGGAGAAAACTATTCGGTTTCTAAGAAAAACCTTACTTGGACTGTAACCTCACTTTCACCTGGTGGAAAAAGGACGCTTCCTCTAACTGCAGACCTAGTTACAGATGTAATTGACGAAGTCTCTGCTGGGATGACCAGTGCCACATACACCGCAGAAGCCACTCTCTCAGGGATGTCAATAGTTGAACTTGATGCATTCTGCCGAGGATTTAGTTACATGGATGTTGACGAGGATGAACGGCCAGATAATTGGCGTTGTCAAGCGGTTTTCGAAAACCGTTCATCATTCGCTGTAGACCTTGTGAAATTACAAGTTAAGCAAGCAGGATCAGACAACCTCTTGTTCGATATCACAGATGTTGAGAAAGATGTTCACCCTGATGGCCGCTGGGAAAGCGATGTAGTGATAGTTCCAGCAACTGAAGAACCAAATTTCAATCAAGAACTTGGATTTACCGTAATTCCTCGTGTAACACATTCAACTGAAGGTTCAATTGAACTAGAACAATATGTCATTAAAGTGCTAGAGGCAGAGGTAAACAAGTCGTACTCTACAGAAATCCTTAGAACATACAGAGAAGCAAATGTTGAAGCTGAAATATCAATCAAAAACACTGGAACCGCGACAATCAATTTGATGCGACTAACCGATGATGTACCGGGGATTTTCAACAGCCCTGATACTGAACAGGTAACATGCACTATTGATGGGAATGAGTTAGTTAGTGACCAATTCAGAATTGAAGTGAGAGAAGGTGTAACTCTAGAAGAACAAGCCTTGAGCCCTGATGGAGCTGGACACACTATGCTAATTACGATTGGAACCAAGGGGCCAATTGGTCTTGAACCGGGTCAAGAAATGACTATTTCTTATCCGCTTGTTGCCCCAGACCCATCTCCAGATAATGACACAGTTGCAGCACCACTTAGGTCTGACTTCAGTGCAGAACGATATGGCCCAGTTGCAACTCGATTGTTAACAGCCGTTCCTTCAATCAGAATTATTCACAAGAGAAGAAAATTCAGTACTGGCAAAGAAGTATTCCCCGCTGGAGGGTCGGGCAGGTATGAAGTTCTCATTATGTTCCAAAACCGTTCAGACTCTGCATTACAAGATTTGATGATACACGATATCGTCCCAAGTGACTTTGAAATCAAGGGATACAACATCCGAAGTGATTCAGGGGTAAGAGAAGCTGAAATGGAAAAGGCAGACGATGAAGATGGTATCAAAGTCAGTTGGCACATTCCAGTCATTGAAAAAGATGAGCGAATTGAAGTCATTTACGAGTTGGTAGGTGATGCAGGCGCAGAATACAAAGTAAGTGATGCACAAGAATTCCACGGAGCAACTTTCGGAGATGAATTAGATGTTGACCTACCAATAGCTGAACCAGAAGCAGAGCCAGAAGAGGTTGAAGAGGAAACTCCTGAAGAAGAATCTGTTGAGGAAGACGGTGAAGAAGATGAGGCTGAATCTGAAGATGACTCCGAAGATGAGGAAGAATCGGATTCTGCTGAATCTGAAGATGACGATGAATCTGAAGATGACTCCGAAGATGAGGATGAATCCGACAGCGAAGAATCTGATGATGGAGATGAGACTGAATCTGATGAGGATTCTTCCGATGATTCAGATGACAGTGACGCAACAATGGATGCTGCACTTGCTCAGATTACCGGTGATGACTCTCAAGATAGCGAAGAGGCAGAAGATTCTGAAGAAGCTGATGAATCAGAACCTAGTGAGGCAGGTGCACAAGTGTGCCCAATTTGCAGTTCAGAAAATGCACCAGGGGCAAATGTCTGCTCAACATGTTCATTTGATTTCGAATAAAATCAGATTAATTCCAAGAGCCATGCTCTAGGATTTGAGCATTGACGGCAACGTTTCGAGATTATCGGATAATGGCCAATGCGATGATAATTGCAGGCAAAACTACCGCTGGAAAAATACTGAGCAATTGCTAAATCACCTGTAACAAGGCTGTGCATTACTGCCAAAATTATGTGAATTAAATATCCGGCCATCCATCAAACAAATCATCATCATTTGTGGTTTTGTCATCCGTGCTCAAATCTATATCAACTACAGGTGGGGCAACCGAATCTCGACTTACAATAGGAGTATCTGGTGGGGCAACAGGTGTAACCTCACTTTGTTCCTGTAGAGCGGACAAATCAATTCCAAGAGATGTGCCCCCACTGGAACTTGCTGCCAATAAATCATCTGAAAGCAACTCACTGGGCTCAACCAAAGTATCACGATCAACACCAGCCATTGCCTCTAATGAACCAGCTGCAAATGAATTTTCAATCAGTCTTGGGTCACTATTGTCTCTGCGCACACCCTCAATTTTTTCATCTATAATATCAGTATCGAACTGATCTAAAATCGGGACACTGAGCCCTGTTTGAGGTGATATCTCTTGCAAGAATTCATGTAATCCTTGTGATTTGTTGCCTGATGATTTAAATTGTAAAATCGCCTTTTCCCAAGCAAGATGATGTTGTGAACGTAGGACTAATGAGCGAGCGACTCCTAAAGTTGCATTATCTAGACTATATCCAAGCCCAATACTTCGCGAATACAACTTTTCAGCAAGTCTCCCTTTTCCTGTCTGGATAGCACATTCTGCAGCCCCAACACAAGCATCTAATCGCTCAGGGGCTTTTTTCATCACTTTTCTATAGACTTTGAGTGCCTGTCCATGTTCACCAAGTTTTACCAGAACATTTCCGTGTCGTACAGCAAACTCCGGTTCATTTTTCCATCTCTTTCTTGCTCCCTTTAACTCAACTTCGGCTGTTTCAAAGTCTCCAGAGGCCATTGCTTGGCGCACTGTCGCAAGAACCTCCTCGGGGCTAGACACGATATTCATTTAGCCAAACGAGGTACCTCACTCAAAACTACCGCACACCTGACACTCTCATTTTACTCGTAATTCTGAACAAAGTTGAGATGAGCCAAACGAAGGGTTCATGCGATTAGGGCGTGGCCAACGCAACATGGCAGATGGTGACCAGGGTGAGGAATTGCCGGGTCTAGGCTCGATGATGACCCCACTGGTGCTTCTTGTAATGATGTCCGTGCTCATTATCAACCCGACAATTAGGACATACCTTGCAAGCAGTGCTGATTCAATACTGACTCCAATGGTGCCATTTTCCGACCGTTGGTTCGTGTTAACTGTGACCTTGCTCGGCTCATCAATAATGGTTGTAAATACCGTATTCCGGTCTTTTTTCATGGACCCTATGAAGCAAGCACACCTAGCTCACCGAAACAAACAAATTCGCAAGTTGTTGAATGAAGCGAGAATGGACCGAGATAAGGTTAGGATGGAAAAAATCCAGAAACTACAACAGCGATTGATGCCCGAACAAATGAAATTACAAAATTCAATGATGAAACCAATGATGTTTACATTTGTATTCATTATTGCCATCTTCTCATGGATGGCATTGAATGTAGAGTCATTCCGAATCGATTACGTAAGTTTACCTTGGCGCACGGAATGGAACTTAATCGATGATAAAGTAATTATTTTCCCTGCTTGGATTGCTACGTATATCACGACATCCGCTCCTTTGGGACGTGTTGTGGATAGACACATCAAATTACTTCGCTATCGGAATCATCCAATCGTACTTAGTGGTGAGACACTACCTGAACCTCTGCTAAAAGAATTGGAAGATGCGAGTGGGTCAGATTCTTCAAAGAAGAAAAAGAGAAGTCGAGATGGACCAAGGAAAAAATTTGGAACTGAAAAGAAAAATGAAAGAAATCAATCTTCAATTGCCGCACCTATGGCCGGCTCTGTTTGTCCTGACTGTGACTCCGATGAAGTTGAGAGAGCACCAGATGGTCGCTTAAGGTGCGTAATTTGTAGAAATGTTTGGAGGCGATGATGTGGTTCACCTAACGGTGAGTGGACACCCAGGAAGTGGAACAAGCACATTAGTTACCAAACTTTGTCAGAACAGAGGATGGTCCCACCTCAACGGGGGTGCTGTTTTTCGTGCTATTTCAGCAGAACGGGGAATTTCATTGGAAGAATTTTCAGCACTTTGTGATTCTGAGCCAGAGGTTGATAAATCACTTGATGAAAGACTAATTTCTGCAATGTTAGATGAAAATGGTCCTGAGATTGTTGAATCACGATTGAGTGGTTGGTGGGCATATCAAAGGGAGATTGACTGCATCCGATTGTGGATTTCAGTGACGCCAGAAGAAAGAGCGAACAGAGTTGTGAAAAGAGAAGGAGGGAACCAGCAAGATGCACTTACAAGAATCCACAGTAGGATGGAGGCTGACCAAATTAGATACCACAATCTCTATGGAATTTCATTAGATGACCAAACACCGTACAATCTCATCATCAATTCTGATACTCTAACAGCAGATGAAGTAGCCAACCTTGTTGAAGCCGAACTTGAAAAAAGAGGAGTTGAATGATATGCAAAAAATGACAATTCTAGACACAGATGCAACTACTGACTCAAAATATGGTTGCCCCCCAGATCGAAGAACTGTCGATGAACTATTGACCAGTGGTTGGGTTCTCTTGGATAAACCAGCAGGGCCTAGTAGTCACCAATTAGCAGCGTGGATTAGAGACATGTTAGGTGTGGAAAAATTAGGCCATGGCGGTACTCTAGATCCGTTTGCTACTGGTGGATTGGTCCTTCTTTCAGGGAGCGCAACTCGATTAACAGGACGTATACTGAAAGGTGACAAGACTTATGTTTGTGTTTTCAAACTTCCAAAAGGAGTGAGTGATGATGAACTTGAAAAGGCAATTTCTTCACTATCAGGTCGAATACATAACGTTCCTCCGAAAGAATCTGCAGTGAAAGTACAAGTAAGGCAGAGGACGATATCAAAATTTGATTTGATTGAGCGGGATGACCGGATTATTCTCACATCAATTCACTGTGAAGCCGGGACATATATCAGAACGATGAGCAGAGATATGGGATTAATTTTAGGCGGGGAAGTAGAGTTGCTTGAATTACGAAGAAGCAAAAGTGGTTCTTTTTCAGAAGATAATGCTGTAAGCATGCACCAGTTGACTGATGCCATACACCTATGGAAGGAACTTGACCAACCTTCTGCAATGAAAAAAATTCTTCTTCCTGTAGAATCTCTATTATCTGGGCTCCCCATAATTACCCTAAAGGATGGAGCTGTGGCAGCGGTTGCTCATGGAGCACCTCTGGCTTCCGTAGGGGTTGTCGGGCTACACAGCGACTTACAAAGAGGGGACGAAGTGCTAATGGTTTCACTAAAGGGTGAGGCTGTCGCATTGGCTACAATGACTGTAAATGGTGAGGATGTGCCTAACATGAAGGGTGGGGAAGTAGCTAGGCCCAACCTGGTGTTAATGGCTACAGATGTATATCCTAAACGATGGTAACCATCTGAGTCTAGAACAATTCCATTGAAGGAATTGAAGTCGAATCGTTTCCATTGATTAAAACTTCAATTTAAATCATATTCTTCGTATATCCACTCTTCAGTTTCAAGGCGAATCTTCAGCTTTCCCATCGCAAATACCCCCGCTTCCGCCCCCCGTCAGACGCTGCTGACATTGCGAAAGCAAACTTTTCACTCACGGGCTACCTATAACCATTTTGCGAAAAGCAGAGATTATCCGTCCTTAAGTGGACTTCATATGCCATAATTCAATACCTTGTAAAAGCATGATTCCAAGATTGCTCAGCCAAAAATATCGCTTAATTTTACTTCAGACTAAGCCTAATCCAAACCAATTAATGCATCCACGTTAAGTTGTGGTCAACATTTTGTTGACCAAGTATTGAGTATTACAATCTTAAACTTCTCGCCTTATTTTGCCAGGCCCCAATTGTAATGCAATAATTGCTCCTAAGATAATTGTCACGGCTAAAATCCACATTGCACTTGGAGGTAAAGTGGATATCCACGAGTCTTGTTGAGCATCGGTTGTTCCAGAATTGTTTAGAGGCAAAACTCGAACTGAGGATGAGTATTCATTATTAGTTTCAGAAATTTCAAAAATGTCATGTGTTGGGTCAACATAAACTCTCAAAGATGTGTTACCTGAATCCATTGGTAATTGCCAATGACATGATGCTGATTCTAAACCCTGTGCCGAAATATGAGTTATATTTGCACTACCTATGAGTGTTTGACCGTTGAAACACCGGATACTGACTAATGATGCTGGACTTAATCCTTCATTTCGGACCCAAACTTTGATCTCATTGACTGAGCCAATAATCATTTTTTCGGAATCAAATTCGACACTCTCAATCAATAAATCAGGGTCTGATGTTGCTAAGACAGTAATTGATTCTGTGAATGTAGTAGTGCCATCAGAAATGGAGATTGAAATATCAAATGTCCCCGGAGATAAGGGTGCTAAGTTTAGGTTGCGATATTGATCAACGGTAGCCCAAGAAGCGTCAGTAACAATTGATACTTGTCCAATTCCAGTATCAATATCCTGAACATTTAGAGTAATCGTAACTGGGTCACCGACTGGAACAAGAACCTCCTGAGGTAGATTATCATAGGTAGGAGGGTCATCAACTGAAGCAATGATTACATCAATAGTGGTGGACCAAAAGTTACCTCTTTCATCTATGGCGTTGATATCGACCGGTGCGATTCCTGATTGTTCTTGTTGTTGATTGAATACCAATCTACCATCCTCAACACTAACTTCTACAAGAGATTCGTTTTGACTCTGTGCAGTTACCAAGAGATTGTCAACTGGTGTAATATCATCACTACAGGAGTTCCTGAAAGAAACTACATCACCTATTCCATCTTCATTCAGGTAAACATCTGCGGGTCTTTCACAAATTGGATCCAAATCCCATTCTACAAAAAATCCGCCTGAGAGTGTGATGTCCTCAATTTGCGCGACCACTGTCTCTGGAATTCCAATTGATGACCAGTAAAACCGGGCTCCTACTCCGACATCTAATGTTTCACCATTCACTGGAAGATATCTACCCACAGGGAATGAAAGTGAGAATGTCCCTACTTCCATTGGCTGAGTTGAAATTAAATTGGTTCCCATTGCAAAACTTAGGTAACTATACTCTGCTTGTAACCCATCAGTTACCCCGGTAATTTCACCGTTTATGGAGAGTGTGGGGTCATTGAAATCAACTCTTAAACCTGATATACATCCATCAAAAATAACGATGTCAGCGCGAAGATAATTTCCTGCTGAGATAAGTGATCCATCTGTAATTCCAACCCCAGAATCCCAATTTAAGCCATCAGAACTGCTCTGTATCTCAATTGATACACTTGCATTACCGAATAAATGGATGCGGCCCCACGTCTGGTCATATGGCAACTGTAGCGGCGGTGTAACCCAACCACCAGGGTTCCCACCTGTTACCACCTCAAGTCCACAACTAGTAGTGATGAGATTATTTTGGCTACCCGAAGACAAAACAAAATCATTGAAAGGAGACATCGTTAAGAGTTCAGAATAAACAGCCTTTCCAGAATCTAGTCCTGACCATTGGCTTTGATGAACTACTTTGATTCCTATTGCATCAACCCGTACTTCACTGTCATCTATGCCTCCCACCGAAACATAATCAACAGTGACTAACAAATTCTCTAACTGACTCCATGTCCAGTTTGTGATTCCATCAAGAGATAATTCAAGTGGGTTGCCTTGCATATTGTCAATCGCTGACGGAGTGTGTGCAAAATTTGCCAACAATTCGATGTTTCCATCCCATTCTAGTTCAATTCGCACCTGATCATCTTGAAGAGTTTCAGGAATTGCAAAAGCAACCAATAAAGTTGCATTCATTAATGGATTATTTGACATCCCAGTCATATCAAAACTTGTAAGTTCAATTTCTGGCCCCTTACTCCAACTATAACCACCATCTGGAACCCCCAAAGAAAGATTACTACTTGTAGGTGAATATGCAGCCCAACTTGTATCTTCTTCAACGTTTTGAGGTCTTTCATGGGTAAATGAGAGATGACTATCTGTGATCATTGCCTCTGTCCAGTGAGCTTGAACACCAGGAGTAAATCCATATTGAGTAGTAAGATCCCACTCGCTAGCATTATCGAAAGAGCCTGAGGGAAAAAGGTCGACTACTTCTGAACGTATCACAACATCCCCAGCAACTGGAAGAGAGAGGCTCGAGAGCATCAAGAGGCTTAGTAACGTGGCAATAGCACCATTTGCGCGTCGTTCCATAGACTGTGCGTGTAGGGGATAGCCTTCAACCCCTCGCTTTCATGACAGCGTAGAACTGTTGATTAGGGGGGTGTATGTGGGCGGGACACCTATTGGCTGCGGTGGTCTAGGGGTTAGGACGGTAGGTTGTGGTCCTGCCAGCCCGGGTTCAATTCCCGGTCGCGGCCCTCACTCTACAGAATTGGCAAAAAATCTAGCCAATTCACAATCTGTCTAGACATTGAAAAAGTGTGTAGAATGTGTTAATGAATTCACTTTGTGTCGTTAAGTGAATCAAGATCTATTGAATGACCCATTCTCTGTACTTTGGTTGAAAGGTACTCAATATTGTCTTCCCCAACACCGACAACTAAGGGTATTTGTTCAGCTACTTCAATCCCGAGATTATTCATCTGATCTACTTTGTCGGGATTATTTGTCAACAGGCTAACTTCTTGGATATTTATTGCTTTCAAAATTTCTGCTGCTATTCTATAGTCCCGCGCATCAGCAGGGTGCCCGAGCATAATATTTGCATCCAAAGTGTCAATCCCTTCATCTTGTAGATGATAGGCTTTTATCTTCTCTCGAAGACCAATTCCTCTTCCTTCTTGACGTAGATATACAACACAGCCCCAACCAGCCTGATGAATAATTTCCATTGCAGATTTCAATTGTGGACCACAATCACACCTTAGGCTTCCAAAAGCATCCCCTGTCAGACATTCTGAATGAATTCGGACTAGCACTGGGTCCGGTCCAATCATGTTCCCTAGAGTTAATGCAACATGGTCTAAATTAGTTGATTCTTCATGAAAAACACGGATTCTAAAATTGCCAAATTCAGTTGGTAAACTAGCATCAGCCGGAATATCTTCAGCCTCATGAATAGAAACATTGTTTTCATTATCCATTTAATCAACTCACTGTTTCTCAATAATAAATCTAATTTCGCCAGCATCCTCTACAAGAGAGAGCAATCTTGCTCCAATCCTGTCTAGTAACAATGGGATATCATGCTTTGTCTCAGCATCATCAGCAATTACCTCAAGAGTGGTTCCTCTTTCCATTCCCACTAAGGCCTTCCTTGTCTCATGAACCGGCACTGGGCAATGGTATCCGAGCAAATTTAGGGTAAGCATCTATGCATCCTCGCTAAGTTCGAGCATACTGCCACTTTTCAACCCATTCAGAGACATTGTTTTGATAGGGAGGAGTCTCATCAACCATACATGGAACGACCAGAGGATGATGTCTCGTGGTCGGAAATCGCTGACAGATTGAAAATAATTGGCGTAGTCGTTGGTCTACTAATTGTCGCAGAATTGTTCTACCGGTGGCTTACATATCCCAATGATAGTTTTGCAATTTATCAAGAGTTTCTCACTTGGGCATGGTACAACACACACTCCCTGATTTTTGGCTCAGAAAGCGTTTCATACGTTTCTAGAGATGGGCCCGCAACAATTCTTCAGTTCACTCATGCATCATTTGTCGGCAGCAGTATAGACGCGTTAGAAGTCACAGATGAATGTGCAGGTATCCACGAGATTGCATTCGTTTCATTCATGATTTGGATGACACCCGGTGTCTCTAACCGCCTGAAATTAAGAGGCATATTTGTCATGGCTGGGGTTCTCAGTGTGTTAAACTTGGTTCGCCTAGTTGTTCTCTATCCCTTAGCTGTGAATGGCTGTGTGGATAATCCAGGCATGTATGGTTGTTGGGCACCAATGTGGGAATTTCATCAATTTATGCTTGATATTGGATTTCTTTTAGTTATCGTGATAGGATGGACAGCGTGGTACTTGGCAGTTGGTGGACCGGCCAAAACAAAGCAATCAGGCGACTTGAATATACGATTTGCATTACCATCGCGCGTTTCACAACGCCAACCACTAACACCAGCATTGTTAGTGGTTCTAATAATTGCAGGAATTTTTGCAACTTCCCCATTATACACCCTTGTTTTGGATGAGGAAGCAAAACAACAACAACTCAAGGCAGAGGGTTGTGAAGAAATTGTAAGTGCTTACTGTGCAGAAGAGGTACGTCAGTGGGAAGATATCTCAGGTAAGGCTTGGAGACATCTGTTAATCAGTGGAATATTAGCCTCATTTGCTACGATGAAACTTCATTGGCCAAATGAATCCGAGGAAGAAGAATGAAAATTTTCATTTGTGTTCTGAATTGTTGAACTCTGCCTTCGGGAAAGAATATTTGGGGAATGACAATTCGAGTGAAAAACTGATGCAATCCACATTTGAGGAATAAGTTCACAGTTATTTGGAATTAGCAAATAGACTAAATTGTAAAATCACAATTCTAGTGAATAACTGATGCAATCCACATTAAAGGAGTAAATTCATAGTCATTTGGAGTTAGCAAAATTGACTAGATTGTAAAATCACAATTCTAGTGAATAACTTATGAAATCCTAGGTAAAGGAAAAAATAGTAGACAATTGAGTTTGGAATATTCGACCTATTTCAGTATCTCTAGATTTACTGAATTTCCCTTCCAATCCCGGTTTGCCATCACTTTGATGACTGATTCAACTTTATCAAGATGGATTTCAACCTTACTAGAATCCTCATCAATAGAAACTTCTCCGATTGCGAGTTGGTCAAGTTTTGCTTCATTTGAGAACCAATTTGTCAAAGTATGATTTGTAACTCCTTGGTGCTTGCCAACCGAGACTTTCACCGGAACCATACCAAAATTATTGGCTACTTCACCCCAATCTTGTTGTTTGCGCACGGGGTCTCTATCAACACCCTTAGGCAATGAAGGTGGTTCTGACTCGGGAATAGTTAGATTCCAAGTTGCTGATATTTTCTTCAATTGGCCCTCATCTTCACTGCTTACGAATGACCAAGCCGTACCTTTTCGACCCATTCTTCCAGTTCTTCCAATTCGGTGAACATAACTTTCAACATCAATAGGAAGATCATAATTTACAACGATTGTCACGCCGTCAACATCTATTCCACGCGCAGCTACATCTGTACAAATGAGAATCTTCTCACTACCCTCTTTGAAGGAGTCGATAATTCTACCACGTTTATTTTGAGGCATATCACCGTGTAGCCCAACTGCGTTGAATCTGAATTTGTTCAATCGCTGTGCTAGTAAATCTACCATTCTTTTGGTATTTGAAAAAATCATCATCTGGTCATCATCATCCATGTTGACAATAATACGCCCTAATGCCCACAATTTGTTGGCACGCCCAATTGAGATATGCATTTGTTCAATCTCAGGAATTTCAACCTCTAAATCATCTGACATTACATGTTCTGCATCGGTGATGAATGTATTTGCTGCTTCTAATACTTCATCGGGGAAAGTAGCACTGAAAAGCATAGTTTGCTTCCTGTTCACCATCTTTTCTAAAACCCATAGGATGTCAGGAAAGAACCCCATGTCGAGCATTCTGTCAGCCTCATCAAGACATAGAGTGGAAATGGTTTCGAGTTTGAGATGACCCCGTTTACTCATGTCAATTATTCGACCTGGGGTTCCAACAACAATCTCTACACCCTGTGCCAATTTTTTGGCTTGTTTGTCTATATCAGTGCCACCATAGACAGTAATGATTCCTAATCCCTTTTCACCTTGCAGCCACTGTAATTCTTCAGCGACTTGTTGTGCTAATTCTCTTGTAGGAGTGATTATAATTGCTTGGAGACCTCCATTTGGAGATGTGGATTCAATAGTTGGAATTCCAAAAGCAACGGTCTTTCCAGAACCAGTTCGTGCTTGGCCTACAACGTCACGGCCGTTGCGAGCAAGCGGGATTGCCTCGGCTTGTATCTGAGTAGCAAAGTCCCAGCCTTGATTTGAAATAGCAGCGAGAACTGATGGGTCTAAGTCCCACGAAGTGAACTTGACCCTGGATAATGCCGACTTGTTGGCCATGCACTCACCTGTAATGCTCAGTAAGACTCAGCTTCACGTATTTCTTCTTGTAACTCGCCCATCCAGTACTTTCT
>Ga0209992_10003520_pt1 | contig 13098 bp, 9 predicted proteins | sample 2SBtaG_2_FD_182564 | JGI IMG/M metagenome (GOLD analysis project Ga0209992, IMG submission 182564) | Deep subsurface microbial communities from Kolumbo volcano to uncover new lineages of life (NeLLi) - 2SBTROV12_ACTIVE470 metaG (SPAdes)... | ecosystem: Environmental > Aquatic > Marine > Volcanic... | reverse complement strand
AATTGAAGTTGGTCTAAGTTCTGAAAAACAAGACGCATCATCAATCTGTGCAGATGCCGCAACAGGTCCTATTGGTTTGTCACCAGGAGGTTCAGCAGTAATCTACTTCAAATTGACTAACGGTACACTAACGTCATTAGACTCAGGTGCACAAACTACAGTCAACGTATTTGCAGGTAGAGCAGGCGCACCACAAAGTGTAACCGTTGAAGGAATTACATATACTCCATAATCCTAGGATAAAGGAATTTTTTAATTTATCCAAAAACATCTTTTTGTTTTAAATATCATAAAAATTGTATGTATCAAAATGTTTCATACTGTTCAATATAACAAAAAATTAACAAATATGATTGAGTGTAATGGGGAAAAAGAAAGAAGAGCAAGGATTGGAAACATTTCTTAAAAGTGAATTTCTTAGTGAATTAAATAATGAAACACCTAAAGGTTCAAAAGTATTAGAAAAATATCCACTCAAAGCCCCCTTTAGCTATGCCAATGTTATTCAAGATCTAGAAACAGGTAGTATATCCTATCAAGTAGATGAAACTAAACTAAACCCATCTGAAGAAATCGTGTATAATCAATTGTACCGATTAATTGAAGAAAATCTGGATTCTCCAGAAAATATTGAAAAAGATTTTGGTTTCATGTCATTTGTAAACAAAATTCTAAAAGAAAATGAAAAACTATTTCAAGAACAACCTCTTGCCAGTATAGAAAAAGTAAAGTATTATCTTGAAAGAGATATCGATGGATTTGGAAACATTGATCCTGTAATGAATGATCCAAATATAGAAGATGTAAGTTGTAGTGGGATTTTGACACCAATATATGTCTGGCATAGGAAATATGACAGCATTCCATGTAACATAACATTTGAAGATGAAAAATTAAATTCGTTTGTGTCAAGAATTGTTTTTAGAGCAGGAAAGCACATAAGTTCGGCACACCCCATTTCAGACTTAGCATTACAAGGGAATCACAGAATATCTGTTCTTTATCAAAAAGAAATTACACCAAAAGGTACTAGTTTTACTATAAGAAAATTCAAAAAAGACCCATACTCGGTTGTGGATTTAATTTCATTTGATACAATTAATGTGGATATTGCGGCTTATCTATGGATGTTAATGGAAGCAAAAATGTCCATTATGGTTATTGGTTCAACTGGAAGTGGAAAGACAACAATTCTAAATGCAATTACAGGTTTAGTAAATCCAGATTACAAAATATTTTCAGTAGAAGATGTAGCTGAAATTAATATCAAACATCAGAATTGGTTTAGTTTGGTTTCAAGGGTAGGGTTTGGAAATAGTGGAGAAGGAGAAATAGGATTATATGATTTGATTAAATCAGGAGTTAGACACAGACCAGACTATATCGTGGTTGGTGAAATTAGAGGTTCAGAAGCATATGTAATGTTCCAAGCAATGGCAACAGGCCACGGAGGATTATGTACTATGCACGCAGATAGTTTAGAATCAGCAAGTAAGAGATTGCAACAAAAACCAATGGACATACCTGCAGCATATATGGCATTAATGAATTGCGCCATTGTGATTCGAAGAGTCAAAGGTATTGATGGAAAAAGTACTAGAAGAGCTATATCAGTTCAAGAAATTAAAAGTTCAGATTCATATCATAATGCTTTCAAATGGGATCCAAAAACAGATTATTTTTCACCCCAATTAGATAATAGTGAGATGTTAGAAAGGATTTCCACTCAAACTGGAAGAACAATGGACGAAATATTAGAAGAGTATGAAAAGAGAAAAATTATTTTAAAATATTTAGTTCAAACAGGAGTACGAGCATATGATAAAGTTGCAGAATTTGTTGGGAAATATTATCGAGACCCTGAACAAATAATGAAAAAAATAGAATACGGAGTATAATATGTCATTTATTAAAAAACATGAAGAGGCAGACAAAAAGAAAAAAGCAAATAAAAAAATTGAAGCAGAATTACCTTTTTTCATTACAATTGTCACATTGTTAGCAACAAGTGGTTTTGGACCTTATACAATATTTTTAAAAATCAAAGATATGGAATTATTGCCAAATGTGAGATTAGAATCAATGAAGATTTTGAAAAGGATTGATTTGTTAGGTAAAGATCCATTAATGGTCATGACTGAAACCAATGAAAGAGGTTCCACTTTTGGTGATTTTTTGAATGGATGGGTATCGGCCATTCAAAGTGGAGGAGATGTAGTTAATTATCTTACAACAAAAATGAATTCAGCTTTTGAACTCTATGAGTCACAACAGGCAGAATTAGCAAAAAAAGTTGAAACCGTAATTGAGACATATATGACAATGCAAGTTGTAGTGTTAGCTGTTTACATCATCATTACTGCAACATCCACTGATGGTGTAGGATCAACCCCGGGCCCTAACGATATAGACCCTTTATACTTAGTCATAATAATGCCGCCTCTAGTCTCTAGTTTGTTTTTGGTAATTGCCCATAAACTAAACAAAACTAAAGTAAAGGAATTAGATTGGAAAAAAATCTTAACATTTGGGATTCCTGGAATATTAGCTGCTGCAGCATTAAATCCCATGAGTTTACTGCCAGATTATAATCTCTATATTTTAGGTGGAGCTCTAATCGTGTCTGCAATTTGGCCAGCATTGAAATTCAAAAGCAAGTATCAATTTTCAATAGATGCTCAATCTGGAACAACACAAATAATGAGAGATGTTGCTGAAGCTAGAAAAGCAGGCTTAGGTCCTGAAAAATGTGTAATTCGTTCAACTAAAAGAAAAGATTATGGTTTGTTTAATCCAGTAGCAAATGGAATTGCAAATAAATTAGAATGGGGAATGACATTAGAGGATATTTTTGGATTCATAAAAAAAGAAGTTAATGATTTTCAAATATTGATAAATTTCAGAGTGTTATTTGAAATAATTTCAGCTGGAGGAGGCAATGTAAATACTCTAAATACACTTGCAGGAGTTGCAGAAAAAATGAATAATATTGAAAAAGAGAAACGAGAAAAACTAAAACCATATGTCATGGTTGGTTTTATGTTGATTGCAATAACAGGTTTTACAACTCTATTAGTAATAGAATCAATCACAAGTTTAAGTTCTCAATTAGAAGAAAATGAAGTAAAAAGAGCAGCATTGGAGTTAGAATCTAAATCCAGATTCGAGTTACTAGGAATTGCTATTTTAGTACAATCATGGATATCAGGACTATTTTTAGGTAAAATTACTACAGGATCATATTCAGGAGGTTTCATGTATTCTATATTTTTAGTAGGAATATCCATAGGCGCAATTGTTATTATTCAAATGAAGATTTTCAGCGTTTCGTCTATTTTTGGCGGATAACTGTATGTATTGTAGTGTTTCACACTGTTCAATATAACAAAAACTGAGTATTTTTGATATATTATGAGAGGGATTTACATCATTCTAGGCATTATTGTAAGTTTGTCAGTAATGCCTGTTTATGCACAGACAATAACCTCTGAGTTTGGATATCAACTTCATCCAGAAAAAATATTAGAAAATACTGAAGGAACTATTCAAGTTTTTGTAACATCAAATGACATGATGGTACCAAAACAAATATCAAATTTAAAAGCCATCAGTTCAGATAATTCAATCATAGAAATTTTAGGAATTGAGGATGGAAATGACAAATTTACAAAAAATATTTTAATCAAGGCAAAAAATTCTGGAATAACTACTATTGCTTTGGCAGCACAGGGTTTTTCATCAAAAGAAATTTCTCTTGAAGTTTTTAACAACAATAATTATCCAACTCAAATATTAATGAAAATCACTCCAAATCAATTTCCCGTTGATGGACCAAAATACGGACATATTGCAGTAGAATTGGCAACAACTGGAGGAATTCCAACATTAGCATCTGAAGACACAAAAATAATTCTCAATACACCAAATAATGATGTAATAAAAATAAAAGATTCTGAAATTATTATTCCAAGCGGGGAGTATTATGCTATGACAGAATTTGAAATTGTTAGTTCAGGAGATGCAATAATTTTTGCAGAAACCGAGAATATGCAGAAAATTAGTAGTTTGGTCCAAGTCATTGAACCTGAAGGTCCATTGACATTAAAATTATACACATATCCTGAGACATACAATAGTTACAGTGGAACACAAGGGTTTGCAATAATTCAATTAATTGATTCGCAAGGACTTCCAGTACCTGCAGAAGAGGACATTCATTTTAGTCTAAGTGTAGAAAATCCCGATGTATCAATTAATACAAGTCATGATTTTGAAGAAATAAATTTTTCAAAAGATAATTTAGTTATTGAAAAAGGAAGCTATTCAACTTATACTGATTTTACACCCCGATTAAATCTTGGAGACATGACTGAAGAATTGGAACAAGAATTTAACATATTCATTTCAGTAGAAAATTATCTAACTAGTGAAAATTCAATTACAATTGCACATGATCAAATTGGCGCATTGGAAGGTGAAGGGCCATCAGTTACCAAAGTATTGCCATTTTTAACTACAGGGAAACAAGAAATTATCGGTGTCACATATTATGAAACAGATATCGAGGTAGCCAGACAAGTAGATGGAAATGTAGGAGGTACACAAGGCAGGGAACTAGTAACAGTAACTGTCCCAGTACAAGCTAAAGAAGATCACAGTATAACATTTTCATCATCAAATACAGATGTAGTAAATCCAACCAACCCTATTATAAAAAAAGCAGATAATGCAGTTCTAGTTTTTGGTGAAACAGGAACGGTCATATCAGATGATTCAATAATTTTTTCAATTACAGATAATGAAGGAGTGAAAACAGTACAAGGCGAACCAATCGGTCCAATTAAAGATGATTTACTATTAAAAGTAGAACCTTTACTTCCAATGATCTTGGCTGAAAAACAATTCCCAGTATTAGCATACATGTCAGATTTGGGAGAAGAAGAAGCCATAGAAGAAATTGTAGAAATAGATCAAGAAGAAGAATTAGATTCAAGATTAGGAGTAACACAGTTTATTGAAGATTCAGTTCTTACATTTTCAGCAAATGAATATGTAGAAACTGATTACGTAACCATCAAACGTAATCAAGATTATTCTATAATTAACATGTTATCCAATGAAGCAAGTACCACAATTCTCTCATATCAAATGGGAGGGTTTGGAGGAAATACAAACATTGTAAGTCATACTACTGATCCTTCACAATTACATATTTCAATACCAGAAAATATTTTGGCAAATTCAAATACTCTAGTCACAGTACAAATATTAGATTCTGCTAAAAATCCAGTATATACTAAAGAAGATATCAAAATAAAGCTTGTTTCAAATAATGAAGAAATAATAAAAATCCCTCCAGAGATATCTATCAAAGAGGGAGAATATTTTACAACCTTTGAACTTGAAGCAATTAATGAGGGAATGATTGAACTTGCTTTACTTACTGAAGATATGTCATTAACAAAACATGATGTCAACGTAGTAGATATCAGCCCAGTTTTAGCACTAAATCTAGCTGGAGGTATGAATTGGAATGAAAGGTTGGAAGCAAAGTTATCAGTTAGCATTCCAGAAATACAAACATCATTAGACGGATTTAACGTGGAGTGGGAAGTTCTAGGAGGAGAAATCATGCAATTTGATGAAATGACAAATTCACAAGGTCTAGCAATTATGAATATTATGGCCAATGATCAAGAAACAATTTCAATAACTGCAACTGTTTCAGGTAATGGACTTAGTTCTTCTAGTTTATCAAAATCTGCAACAATTCTAAACATGCCAATAGAAGAATCCGTAGAACAGCCAGTAAAAGAAGAATCAGGATTAGAATTGCCAATGGATATGAATACCATATTTTTGATTGTAATCCCAGTTGCCATAGGAGGTGCATTATTCATGCTAAAGAAAATGGATAAACTAGAAATGATCACAGAAAAAATCCCATTAGGGGATAATCTTGGGGACAAAATTGAAGAAATTAAAGAAAGAGTCTCAGATATCAGAAATCGTTAACAAATATTATGAAAAGAATTTATAAAAAATGACGAATATTCTCATGACTAATTTCAAACATGATTAAATCAGATATGATGTAAATGATGGAAGGAATAATTGAATACAGCATAGTGGGAATAGGAGTTGCATTAACAATGTTATTTGTTGGTTCAATCATAGACATATGGAAAAGAGAAATTCATGATTATTTTTGGATATGTTTTGCTGTGGTAGGATTTTCACTAGTATTCATAAGCTCAGATCTAATTTTAAATTTAATATCCATAGGATTTGCATTAATTATAGCTCCATTTGTAATTTTAGTATGGAGAATAGGTTTGTTTGGAGGTGCCGATGCATTTGCTTTAATTGCATTAGCAGTAATTGCACCAATGGCCACATTTAGTGAAAATCCAGTATCACCATTTACTACATTATCAAATGCTGCATTATTATTTATAATTCCATTTGTAATTAATGCATCTAGAAATATAATATCATATGTCAAAGGTGAAAATATATTTGAAGGGTTTGAAGACTCCACGATTAAAAAAATACTTGCATCATTAATGGGATATAAAGCTAAAAATCCAAAATTTGGATTTGCAATTGAAAAAAAGCATAATGGAAACAAAAAATTTGATTTAACTATACATCATGCAGAAAATCAAGAATTTTGCACAGCACCTGATACTTGGATTACCCCAGGAATACCATATTTGTTATTAATTACAGGAGGATTTATCATCCAATTATTTTATGGAGATATCATTCTTAGTAAACTTCTAGGCATGTAATTTTAATAGATAAAATGATCTGTAACATGCAATAACATACACCCGCTTATGTCACAAATGAATATAACAAAATCGATGACTGTTACTGAAACTGTTGAGGAAGGATTATTTCAAACAGAAAATCCCATACACGAGTTAAATCGTATGCTAGTCAGATATGATCTCACACCAAATCAGGCAAAAGTATATCTATTTTTGAGCAAAATAGGCGTAAAAACAGCCTCAGAGATTTCAAAGGCATTAAAAATTCCAAGAACAGAAACATATCATCTATTATCAACATTACAACAAAAGGGAATAATCTTTTCAGTGTTTGGCAAACCTACAAAATTTAACGCTGTAGGATTAGATGAATCTCTTGAGATTTTAATTAATAATGAAAAAAACAGAATTAACGAATTAGATACAGGAAAAGCCACACTCATCAAATTATGGAATATCATTCCAAAATATGGTGAAGACGATGAAGAATCACAAGATAATAAATTCCAATCATTACAAGGAAGAAACTCTATTCTAGTAAAATTAGAACAAATGATTAAAGAATCTAAAGAAAATATTTTAGTTTTAGGAACTGAAGCAGATTTCAAGAGATTTTATTTTACAGAATTTACTGAGTTATTAAACAAAACAAAATCAGAACTAAGAATTTTAACTGATCATACACCAGATACACCACATATTTTTGAAAGTGTTTCACCAAAAAAAGTTAAAAAAATCGAAGACAAGAATAGAGAAGATTTTTGTTTCATTATTAAAGACGACAGTGAAGTAATATTTTTCATTAGTAATAACAAAGTAAAAGATATGCTTGCAGTATGGACGGACTCTCAAGCATTTGTGACAACATTAAGATCATTGTTTAGTTTAATGTGGAAAAAATCACATCACATTAACGAAACAGATGCAGAATCTCTATTAGGTTCAGAAATTACTTATGAACATAGATTAAGGGAAATTGAACAAGAAAAAATGATTTTAAGTTATCTGCAAGAAAATTTTAAAATATTAGAAACAGGAGATAATAAAAAATGAGTAAAACAGATAAATTAAAAAATTCACAAAAAGAGGAATTAAAAAATTTGGAGATTTTAATCATTGATGATAACGAACAAATTACAAAAATGCTAACCACATTTTTAGAATTAAAAGAACACAAATGTACAATTGCAAATGATGGAAAAGAGGGACTATCAATCATTAAAGAAAATAGACATGATGTGATCTTATTAGATTTAGCCATGCCTGAATTTGACGGATATTCAGTAATCAAGGATTTAGAAGATAACAACGAACTAAAAGATCACAAAATAATTGTTTTTACTGCATCTACAATTACACAAGAAGAATTAGATGAACTTGTTACAAGAGGAGTCACATCATACATTCTAAAACCAATAGACATAGATATTTTACATTCAAAACTCATAGAAATTGCAAATTTGTGATATTTAGGAGTAAAACACTATGCTTCCAATAAAAAATACACTGTTCATAGTATCAGGAGTATCTAGTTTCATTATTTTCTATATGGGCATTGTGAATTTTTTGACTTCGGTAGAAGAATCAACGGGAATGATATTATTGATTTTTTCAGTATTTGTAGCAACAGGGACTCTACTAGGAACTGTACACATTTCAACAAGTATTACAAAACCAATTCAAAAATTAGCAAAAAACATGTCAGATTTTTCAAAATCAAATAAAATGTCAAATGAAAACCAAGTTAAAACAAATGTAAAAGAAATTTTTGAATTAAATGAAAATTTTGTTAGTATGGGGGAAAAAGTTGAAAAAACAATTCAAGTACAAAATGAATATGTACAAAAATTAAAAGATATGGATAGAAAAAAAGTTGAATTTTCATCAATGGTTTCACATGAATTAAAAACACCACTAGTCCCGATCTTAGGTTATGTCCAAATGTTACAAAAAGAAGAATTACTTGGAGAATTAAATGAAGGACAAAAAGATGCAGTTGATGAAATTTACACATCGACAATAAAGCTAGAAAAATTAATTGGGGATATTCTAACAACACAGAAATTAGATTTAGGGAAATTAGTATTTAATCAAGAAAATATCAACGTTTCAGAATTACTACATGGGTTGATTAAAGAATTTGATCCAATAGCAATTGAGAAAAATATTGAAATTACTGCAAATTTCAACGAAGATATACAAATTTTCACCGATAGGGATAGATTAAATCAAGTATTTTCTAACTTGATTAAAAATGCAATAGATTACGTCTCACCAAATACTGGATGTGTTGTAATAGGAATGAAAAATGATTCAGAGGATGTAGAATTTTTTGTTGAAGACAACGGTTTAGGAATTTCAGAAGAAAATAAAAAAGAACTTTTCAAAAAATTCTATCAAGTAGACACATCATCAAAAAGGAAAAAAGGGGGTAGTGGACTAGGTTTGGCAATTTGTAAAGGCATTATCGAGGGATTAGGAGGTAAAATTTGGGTTGAAAGTAAAGAAAATATTAAAACAACATTCTTTTTTAAAATTCCAAAAAAACATGAAAAACTATTAGTGAACACTAATTCAAAACAATAACTAAAAATTATCATTTAACTATTTCGTATAATTTCCTCGGACAAATTCTACGTCTATCTTAAATTAAAAAAACCACATTTTATTTTATTGAGCAAGATTAGGTATGGATCTTATTCTCTAGGAGTTTTTGTATTATTAGGGCTATTCATAAATCCGGCATTTGCAGAACTTTCCAGTCTAAATGTAAACGATAGTATATTTTTAAAAAATGATCAAATTATTTTTTCAGGAACTGTTGAAGAAGGATCATCAGGTTTAGTAACCATAGTAATCAGAGATTTAAATGACAAGTTTGTTTTGTTAACTCAAGCAACCATTAATCATGACAATACTTTTGAAAAAAGTATCATCATTAAAGATAGATTTACTGATTATGGAAGTTATTCTGCAAGCGGATTTATTTTAAATATGACAAAAGGAATATCAACAGAATTTACCGTGTCACTAGATAAAATTCCAATTAATGACATAAAGGATGGTAATGATGGTAAAGAGAGTAAAATAACTCAAAAAGAACAATTAATTAAAAAACAATCCATAGAAAAACCAGAGACAACTCAGACTATTAGTCAATCAAATAATCCAGTTTTTGTTGATTCAAGTAAAAACCCATCTCATTATATAGATAGATATTATTCAGAGCCAACATACAAAAGTTGGTTTGACAGGAATTATCCAAATTTAACCATTGAAGAAGCAGTAGGATATACAGATACTATGGTGGAGATAAAATCCTCAGTACAAGAAATCATAGATAATGAAATAATTCCAGAGGCTCAAGCATCATCAATAGTCAGCACAACTGCAAATAAATCAGATAATTCAGATATTGCTCAAATGTCATTAGCCATAGCAGGGTTAGGAATATTGTTTGGTGCGGTATATGGCGTTAAGAGACAAGTAGATAACAATTCAAGACAAATTTCACTTAACAAAGATACCATTATGAAGAAAATTATTCATCCCATTAGAGGTTCAAATCCCAAAGAAATTCTTCAAACACGACTAGCTAAAGGGGAAATATCATTAGAAGAATTCGACAAATTAGAAAAAAAACTCAAATAAATCTTAATTTGGTATTTTAACGGTATTTTTCAAAAGCAATAATTCATCTACTGCATCTTTTTTGAGTGCACCAAAGAATTTTTCAATCATTCCAAGACCTGCAACTACTTTAGGAGCGTTATTTTTGACAAATTCCGTTCTCTCAGAATGAGTTTTGGGTTTGTTGTTTTGGTAACTTTCATAGACTTTACCTCCATCATAATCTACAAATGCAATTCTTGCGCTAAAATCAGTTCGTTCCAATACTAAACTATCACCGCCTACTATTGCAGTATGATATGGATGAACGATAAATGCTTCCGATAACTTTTGAGATGAAGTTATTTTTGCTTTTTGTAATTCTGGAGCATATGCATTAAAATCTGCCAACAAGTAAAAGGTTGATTCAGGTTTTGTAGCTTTGATTCCATCAATACTAGTAAGTGTGTTGTAAGTGTATTCTCCCATTATTTTGTGAATGTTTCGAGTAATCTCAAAATACTGATCCATTTCATGGCTTATCTCAAAACCAGGAATAGCAGCGTGTTGAATAGGTGTAGATACTGCAGTGTATTCAGTTGCAAGTATTTTTTTAAATTGAGATTTAAGATCAGTAGCATGTTGTGGCATTATGACATATCCTAATCTATATCCGCCAGCAGCATGAGATTTTGATAAACCATTTGTTACAAATGTTCCTTCAGGGTAAATTTTTCCCATACTAACAAATTTTGAAAAATCATATGTTGTTTGTGCATAAATTTCATCAGAGATTACAGTAATGTTTAGTTCTCTACAAACATCTGCAATTTCTTCTAATTCTAAACGATTGTATAACAAACCTGTAGGATTATGAGGGTTGTTTAAAATCAAGATTTTTTGTCGGTCTTGTAATCTTAATGCTAGACGTCTTAGATCATTTGGAGCAATTTTCTTATTTGCACGTGTAGGCAACATGTGATAATTTTTCTTTAAGAATCTAATTTGTGGAAGATACCCTAACCATGCAGGAGTAGGTAATATTACAGTTCCATGTAAAACTTCCAACAGATTGAAAATTAATTCCTTAGTTCCTGGACCGACATAGATTCTGTCAGGGGAGACATCAATTTGAAAATAATGTTTATTGTATTTGGAAATAGCATTCCTTAATTCAGGAATCCCAGGAACTGGAGCATATTCTCCTTTGTTTACATTTTTGATTAATGCCTCTTGAATGAGTCTAGGCACAGGGAAGGGGGATTGACCAAATGCAAACCCGTAAAATCCAAAACCACATTCAGGATGAGTACAATCAGAGTGAAATTCCTGAAGAAAGGTGTTTAATTTGAGATTCTCAGGCATCTCAATATCTTCTACTTGTTGATCTACTACAAATCTCATGCCTGTAATCAGTTATTTTGATTATTACATAAAGCGTGAAATAGAAAAAATCAAAAAGTTAGTAATTGTTAACCAATTTTTGAAATTTCATCCAAAATTTGAGGGTTTTCTAACGAGGATAAATCTCCAAGATCGTTTCCCAAAAGTTTTGATTTTAACAATCTTCTCATAATTTTTCCGGTTCTAGTTTTAGGTAAATCAGATAGTTGAAAAACATATTTTGGTTTGGCAACTTTACCAATTTTTTCAGAAATAAAATCAGAAACTTCGTTTTGGGAAATATTATTATATTTACTATCAGATACAAAAAATACCACAATAGCTTCACCAGTAAGTTCATCAGGTATTGCTATGGATGCAGCATCAGATATTTTATTATGAGAAATTACAGCATGTTCAATCTCTGCAGTACTCATTCTATGGCCAGATACATTTATCACATCATCAGTTCTGCCTCGCATGTACCAAAGATTATCTTTATCAACAAAAACATAATCTCCATGAAACCAGATATTTTCAAAACGTGACCAATAAGTTTCAAAATATCTTTGATCATCATTTAGTAATCCACGAGTCATTGCAGGCCAAGGTGATTTTATTACTAAATATCCATTTTTACCTCGGACAGATTTTTTATCATCATTAATTATATCTAAATTCATTCCAGGAACAGGAATTCCAACAGTTGATGGTTTTAATTTCATTACAGGGAACACAGATAGCATCGCACCACCAATTTCAGTACCGCCAGATAAATTCATGATAGGAATTTTTTTGTTTCCAACTTTTTCATATAACCACCACCAAGAGTCTTCATCTAGGGGTTCACCAGTAGTTGGAATATTTTTTATTTTTTCTAATGAAAATTTCTTTAATGGTTCTACATTATTTTTTTTAAACAATCTTACAGCAGTGGGAGATATTCCAAAAATTGTTGCTTGGTAATTAAATAGCATTTTCCAAATTCTGTCAATGTTTGGGAAATCTAATCCGCCGTCATAAATTACAGCGCTGGCACCCATCACCAATAAACCATAAACATTCCATACCAAACCAGTAATCCACCCAATATCTGCAGGCCAAAATAGAGTATCTTGTGCCTGAGTATCAATTAGATATGCAGCCTGATGACCTGCAAATACTGAAAAACCACCATGTGTGTGAACTACTCCTTTAGGCTTGCCAGTGGTACCAGAAGTATACAAAATAAAGAGAGGATCTTCAGAATCTAAAATTTCAGTGTTACAAACATCAGATTGTTTTGAGACAAGTTCATCATAAAAAATAATTTGTGAAGATTCATCATATT
>Ga0209992_10003518_pt1 | contig 13101 bp, 13 predicted proteins | sample 2SBtaG_2_FD_182564 | JGI IMG/M metagenome (GOLD analysis project Ga0209992, IMG submission 182564) | Deep subsurface microbial communities from Kolumbo volcano to uncover new lineages of life (NeLLi) - 2SBTROV12_ACTIVE470 metaG (SPAdes)... | ecosystem: Environmental > Aquatic > Marine >... | reverse complement strand
AATGCCAGAAAAAACAATGTCGGCTGGAGAATTGATTATTTTCTAACTTCTCAAAAATTAAAATTAAAACTAAAAGACGCTAAAATCTTATCAGAAGTTATGGGAAGCGACCATTGCCCTGTAACCCTTGAACTAAAATAATCCAAATTCTTTTACCCCTTAAAAATACTAAGAAGGTTTTATAACCTCTATTATCTAACACTATTTACTTAGCTTCGGTTAAGTCATTTAGCTTCGGTTAAATGTGAGAGATTAGAAAGCTTCGGTTATCTAATCTCTCTTTTTAATCTCTCACAACAATAATACTTATAAACTATTCAAGGTAGGTATATTCAGAAAATGGCAACAGATAAAGACATAGGAAAAATTTCAAAAGGGGAATACCAAGGAACTATCACAGATATTATTGTAGGAATAAAAGAGTATAATGGAAGGGTCGGGGTAGATATCAGAGAATTTACCACAAGTGAAGCATATACCGGACCTACAAAAAAGGGACTCAGAATTCCGGCAGAGAAGTTTGAAGAATTTCAAAGAATGATCTCCTTAATCAAACCAGAAGATTTGAAAACCGACACTCCAAAGCAAGAATCCCTTCCAACAGAATCTCCAGAAAAGGAATCTTCAGCGACAGAATCAGAAGAGGAAGCATCAGGCGTCACCGAAGATGGTTTTATGTAATTAATTCTAGAATAATACTTCATTACAAAATCCAACCAACAACTTTTATAAACAACAACTTCTTAATCAAATCAAGAGGTGATAATATGGTCTGGTTAGAAGTCGAAACAAAAGTTCAATTAAAGAATTCAGAGGTAGCTCCACTTCGGAAAAAAATTAAAGCAATAGCAACTTTCAAAAAGAAAGGTCAAAAAGCCGACGATTATTTTGCAATTCAAAACTCAAAGAAGATGAGCTATCCAAAAAAAGCTTTCAGATTTAGAGCAATGAAAGATTCTACAGAAGTAACCTTCAAAAGATGGCTTAGACAATACTGGACAAAGGAAATAGTCGTCAAACAAGAATTTGAATTCAAACTAAAAGATAAAAATAACAGAGACGCTCTTGTAGAACTCTTCGAAGATTTTGGTTTCAGAGAATGGGTAAGAAAAGTAAAAAGAAATGAAACCTACAAACACAAAAAAGACAAAAGAATCTCAATTGAAATTAATCATGTCAAAAATCTAGGATATTTTATGGAAATAGAATATCTCTGCAAAAAGAAGGAAATGAAAAAAGCAATCAAAGCAATCCACAATACCTTAGCAGAACTAGAAATAAAGCCAAGTCAAATAAATAACAAAGGTTATACAAAAATGCTCTGGGAGAAAGGAACGCTTGGAAAATCCAAGTTCATCGATTAACCCCTCCAATAAGCAGAACAAGTCAACACATCCCTAAGCCGAACCCCTCAAAACCTTCAGAGACATTCACAAACAGCGAGGGAGACGCCAGTAGACTAAAATATTAACGAACGAAGCTCGACAAAACCAATAACATGAAAAAACAAAAAAACATCACAAAAAAAGGAAATCAATATTTCCCCTCAAAAGAATTCAAGAAAACAGCAAACCTGTCAGACTCTAAAATATATGCCAAAGCAGAAAAAAACCCAATAAAATTCTGGGGAAATTTAGCCAAAGAAGGAATAACTTGGGATAAACTTTGGGAGCCAAAAAACACCTACGTAGAAAAACTCCCCTACTTTCAATGGTTTAAAGGCGGGAAACTTAATTTTTCAGTAAACTGTGTAGACAGACATCTAGGAAACCCAACCCACCCAGCAATCATCTTCGTCCCAGAACCAACAAATGAAAAGCCAAAAATAATCACTTATCAAGAACTCTATGATAAGGTAAACAGGACAGCAAATGTCCTTAAGGAACTCGGAATAAAAAAAGGCGATGTAGTTTCAATATATCTTCCAATGATTCCTGAAACTGTAATTTCAATGCTTGCTTGTGCAAGAATCGGAGCAATTCATTCAGTAGTCTTCTCAGCTTTTTCTGCAGATGCACTTAAGTCTAGGATTCAAGATGGGAAGGCAAAAATCCTTATAACATCTGACGGATATTACAGAAGGGGAAAACCAGAACCTCTTCTTACAAAAGCAAAAAAAGCAGCAAAAGGAACAACCATAAAAAAAATTCTTGTAGTCCCCAGAATATCAAAAAAAATCTCTGGAAAAAATTTAATAGATTTCAATCAAGCAATTAAAAAGGCAGAAACTTTCTGCCCTCCAGTTAGCATGAATTCTGAAGATCCTTTATTTATTCTTTATACCTCTGGAACAACAGGGAAGCCAAAAGGGGTCGTCCACGACACTGGAGGCTATGCAACACAGAGCTATTGGACAACCAAGTGGAACTACAATCTAAACAAAGAGGATATAATGTGGTGCACAGCCGATGTAGGGTGGATAACTGGACACACATATTCTTTCTACGGACCTCTTCTTAATGGAGCAACAACAATTACTTATGAGGGTGGTCCAGACTATCCTAATCTTGGAAGATGGTGGAAAATAATTCAAAACCATAAAGTAAATGTCCTCTACACAGCCCCTACCGCCATAAGGATGTTTCAAAAAGCAAATCAAAAATATATAAAAAAATATAACCTTTCTTCTTTAAAAGTTATAGGGACTGTAGGGGAACCTATTGACAAAGAATCATGGAATTGGTATTTCAAAACTATAGGAAAGTCAAATTCTCCATTAATAGATACATGGTGGCAAACAGAAACAGGTGCAAATGTTCTAAACACTCTACCAGGAATAGGCCCTTTTGTTCCAACCGTTGCAGGAGTTGCATTCCCTGGAATAAAATTCGAAATTCTAGACGATAAAGGAAAGAAAGTAAAAAATGGAAAAATTGGAAACTTGGTCCAGCGATCCCCTTTTGCCCCGGCTATGCTCCACGGAGTATGGAAAAATCATAAAAAATATGTAGATACTTATTGGAAAAGATTTCCAAAATCATACGACACAAGTGATGGAGCATACTATGAAAATGGGCTAATTAGAATCACTGGAAGAACTGATGATGTAATGAAAGTAGCGGGACACAGACTCTCAACTGCAGAATTAGAAAATGCACTCCATTCCCATAAACAAGTAGGAGATTGTGCAGTCGTCTCAAAACCTGATAAAATAAAGGGGAGTGTTCCAATAGCTTTTGTAGTTTTAAAGTCTGGAAACCCAAGTCCAACATTAGAAAAAGAACTAAAGAAATATATCGACAAAAAAATAGGTCCAACAGCAAGGCCACATAACTTCTACTTCACAAAAGACCTCCCAAAAACTCGCTCTGGAAAAATCATGAGAAGAATCCTCAAGGCGCTATTGGTCAATGAAGAACCTAAAGGACTCTCAACTTTACTCAATCCTTCTTCTGTTGATAAAATTAAAGAGATAATCAAGACAGGAATAAATAAACAATGAGATTAAACATTCTAATCGGAGGAAGAGCGGGGCAAGGGATAAACAAAGTCTCAGAAATCGTATCAAATGTCCTTGCAAACTATGGCTACTTCACATTCAATTACAGAGATTATCAGTCCCTTATTAGAGGAGGTCACAATTTCAATGTCCTCTCAGTCTCGGAAAAACAAATCTCCAGCCATGAAACAAAAATGGATATCATTGTAGCCCTCGATGAAAGGACCATCAAGACACATGAAGCATCTTTGAAAAAAGGAGGAATTATAATTACAAGAAAGGAATTTCTAAACGAGGGAAGAAATCTAAACATTGCACTCGCAGGAGCCTTGATAAAAATATTAGGGATTCCATTAATGGAATTAACAAAAGAGATAAAATCTCAATTCAAGGAATCAAAAGAGGCCCTCGTCTCTGCAAAAAAAGGCTATGATTCAAAAAAAGAAAAATCTCCTTTAGAAAAACTAAACAATCAAATAACTATTCTTTCGGGAAGCCAAGCAGTCGCAATAGGAGCTAGAAATTCCGGGTTAGATATATATCTCGCATACCCTATGACTCCCTCAACAAACGCAATGCATGAAATTGCAAAAAATCAAGTAAAAAACAAGCTTATGGTTTTCCAAGCTGAAGGAGAAATAGCCGTAGCAAACATGGCACTAGGTGCATCTTACGCAGGAGCAAAGACAATGGTCGGAACTTCTGGAGGAGGTTTTGACTTGATGAGCGAGGCACTATCTCTACAAGGAACTTCTGAGGTTCCACTCACAGTTTATCTTGCAGCCCGTCCAGGGCCTGGAACAGGAGTTCCAACTTACACTTCACAAGCAGACTTAGACATAGCCCTTCGAGCAGGACATGGAGAATTCCCAAGGATTGTAATGGCTCCTGGAAACGCAATAGAGACAATAGAAAAAACTTCTGAAGCTCTTTACTTGGCAGAAAAATTCAAAACACTCTCAATTCTTCTATCCGATAAACATATAGCAGAATCTGAATTCTCTTCAACTGAAAAACAAAAGAAAACTCCACAATTCAAAATAACTAGAAAACTCCCCGGAAATGGAACTGTCAGAGCATCTTCTTATGAATGTGATAAGTTAGGAAACACGACAGAGTCCTATAACTTAACTGAAGAAAACCAAAACTTAAGATTAGAGAAATATGAAAAAATAAAAGATTTTGTAAGAACAAATTTAGAAATGATAAAAATTCACGGACATCCCAATTCTAAAAATTTAATCATCGGTTGGGGCTCTCCAACAGGAGCTATCTTAGACGCAATCAAAGACCTTGATGCAAAATTCCTCCAAGTCATCTATATGAAACCACTTTCCAACGAAATAAAATCAGAAATAGAAAAAGCAACCAAAGTAATCCTTGTAGAGTGTAATTCGACAGGGCAACTAGGAAGATTAATCAGGGAAAAGACAGGAATCAAAATTGAAAACAGGATTCTCAAATACAATGGAAGACCCTTCCATTCAGACGAACTAAAAAGATATTTAGAGGAATTTTTATGATGGCAATAAACCCTTACACTATAATTGCAACACTTGGTTTAATCACAATAATCCTTGGAACTTCATTAATCTCCTCTAAAAAAATAAAAATCAGGAGGAGATATACTTACCCATTACTCATTATCGGAGGAATCTTCTTAGAAATATATAGCATTTACATTGGAGATACAATATTTATTATTCTCCAAGGAGTATTCATAATCTCTTCAATAATAGGACTAATTAAAATAAATGAAAAATCTTCAAATGGAAAATAAAATAACAAAAGAATCAGTCCCCGAAGAAGAAAACAAAGTTACTAAATCTGCGAAGCCAAATGCTTCGCCAATAGAAACTCCAACAAAAAAACCATCACTTCCAAAAACAAAACCCTCAAAAACAAAAGCACTCCTTAGAGGGAAATCTGAAAACACATGGTGTCCAGGATGTCCAAACTTTATGATTTTAGATTCATTCAAACAAACAATTGCAAACTTCATAGATTCAAAAAAATTCAAAAAAGATGATTTCGCAATCACAACAGATATTGGATGTCACGCCAAAATCTTTGATTATCTAACGCTCTCAGGATTCTATTCTCTCCACGGAAGAGCAATCCCAACAGGAATCGGAATTAAACTTGGAAACCCAAACCTAAAGGTCATAACCTTCGCAGGAGATGGAGCCGCATACTCTGAAGGAATAGAACATTTAATCCATGCTTTCAAATACAACGCAGACACAACCTTAATCCTTCACGACAATCAATCATTCTCTTTAACAACCGGACAACCAACACCAACGACCCAACAAGGATTCATTTCAAAATCAGAACCTTTAGGAGTATTTGACAAGCCATTCAATCCATTAAAACTAGCTCTTGCCTCAAACGCAACTTTCATCGCAAGAACCAACGCGAGGGATATGCCCCATATGGTAGAAACATTCACCAAAGCAATAAACCATAAAGGATTCTCATTCGTAGAAGTAATCCAAGACTGCATAATCTTCAACTTAGAAGCCAACAATAAAGATAAAAGAATGTATAAAATACAAGACAACACCGACAAAAAACTAGCGGAAAAACTTTGCGATGAATATGATTACAACACAAAAGATGGAAAGGTCCCTTTAGGCGTCATATATCAATCAATGGAACCAACCTTAGAAGAAAAATGGCCTCAATTAAAGAGTCTAATGAAAAAGAAAGTTAGTTGGGTCGATAAATAAAATTAAAGATAATCTTACCATCCCAACCTTCAGGCAGAACAATCTAGTCAAAGAACAAAACACATTCACAAACTCTCCCATGTGCGGAAAACTCAAGCGAAGCAGAGTTTGAAGCCCTCTAAAAAAATTTTAATTATCCCTCTTCGGCTTCCTTTATCCTCTTCACAATCTCTGAACTAGCCCGAATCTTCTCACCCAACCCATCAACCCTTTCAATCCCAAGTTCATTACAAATAGTAGCTTCAGGAACTTCTCCAAAATGCCTATCTCCTCCTTGAGCAAAAATATTCGGTTTTACTTCTGCTAAACTCTTACAAACAGTCGGGTCTTCATCAATACTCAAAAAAACCTCATCCACAATCGATAAAGCTTCAATCAATTTCTTTCTATCTTCCTGACTCATAAAAGATTTTCCTTTTTTCAAAACCGCTTGTTTATCATTATTCAATATAACAATTAATTTATCTCCAAGAGCCTTAGCTAATTCAAAATTTTCCAGATGCCCTACATGAAAAGGATCATAATATCCAGATACTGCAACAACTACTTCATTAGTCATATCCCAAACAACCTCTCCGCATTATTAAATATTTGCTCAGCAACTTCTTTCTCATCAAGACCTTTAATCTTCGCAATCTCACCAATAGTCCCAAAAACATCTGCAGGTTCACTCCTCTCTCCAGCAACCCTTGCCAAATAAGGCGCATCAGTCTCAGTCATCAAATTATTAAGTGGAACAATCTCAGCCATCATCTGGAAATGTAAAAGCCTAGTTATGACTGCGGGAATAGATAAAAACCACCCATTATCTACACACCTTTTAATCAGGGACTTCTTTCCGCTAAAACAATGCATCAAAACCTTATCTGCTCCTTCTTCCTCCATAATCTCAATAGCCCTAAGCTCTGCTTTTCGCGAATGAATCACAATCGGTTTATCCAATTTCTTAGCCAACCGAATTATCTTCCTAAAAATTGGCTCTTGCAAATTCTCAGTCCCAGGAACAATCTTAAAATCAAGTCCGACCTCCCCTATAGCGATACATTCAGCCTTATGTTCTTCAATCCATTCAAGCTCAGAATCTACATCGAATTTCTCAACATGTCTCATGTACCCTTCTTCACCCACATCTTCTAATTGATTTGAAATAGCATCCACAGGATAAATCCCAAAACTACACTTCACAATATCATATTTCTTAGACAATTCCAAAACTGTCCTATTACTTGAAGGATTAACCCCTGAAGTAATCACTACCTTCAAACCAGCATCTCGAGCCCTATCAACTACTTCGTCAATATCCTTCTCAAATCGCTCATGGTCTAAGTGCATATGCGCATCAATTAATCTCATAAAACAATAAAAAAACAGCCATTTATTAAATCTCCCAAAATAAATCACTAAACCCTTAAGCAGCCAATTAACATCAGTAGAACAATTCTCCACCAAAGGATTCTTAGAAATTCCTTAATCCCTGTAGGCGAAACATCCAAGCGAAGCCGGAGGTGAAACCTCCCTAAAAAACCCAAAACCCAAAACAAATAAAAACCAAAACCCCTTAAAAATACTATGATAATTTACTTAACCCTTCTATTCGCAATTCCTTTAGGATTAATTTTAGCAAGTATAACACAAGACGAGAAAGAAATTTACTCAAAAAAACCATATTTTCCAATCATCTTGTGGATCTTAGCAATAACATCTATTATCTTTTTCTTTAACAATAAAACAATCGCATTAACTCTAACTTTCATGTTCATAACGACATTAACTTGGAACAAAGCATAAACTTAAAACCACAAATTCTCTTCTCAATTTATGACCTTCAACCTAATCGGACTCGGACTAGACAAGAACTCTATATCAGCGGACGCCATAGAAATTCTAAAATCTTGTGAAAAAATCTACTTAGAAAATTACACTGTAAATTTCCCATATGAAATAGAAGAGCTAGAAACATCCTTCAATGAATTATGGAGATTTTCAAATATAAGCGAAGCCGAAGGCTTCGCCCAAGAGGGTGGGCAGGAGGGAAAATCCCCACTAAAAATAACTCAATTAAACAGAGAAAAAGTAGAAGACGAGTCCATCTTAAAAGAAGCCAAAAAAGAAAACATCGCCCTATTAGTCTATGGAGATGCCCTTTCAGCCACAACCCATATGCAATTAATTCTTGAATGCAAAAAACAAAATATCCCTTACAAAATTTTTCACAACGCTTCAATTATGACTGCGATTGCAAGAACCGGCTTACAACCTTACAAGTTCGGAAAAACAGCGAGCATGCCTTGCTGGAAAGAACATACAAACAAACCAACCTCCTTTGCAAACTACATCAAAGAAAATCTTTCATGTAAATCACATACATTAATCCTCACTGACATCGGACTTAACTTAAAAGATGCAATCAATCAACTTAAAGAAACTTCAGAAATTAGAAAAGCAATCGTCCTAAGCAACGCAGGAACAAAAAACCAAAAAATATTCTACGACACCCTAGATAATTTAAAAGAAATTGAAGTTCAAATGCCTTTCTGTATAATCATCCCAACAGAATTACATTTCTTGGAAAAAGAATCACTTGAAGAATTAAAAGAAAATTAATACCCACTCTGAATCTTAACGTCGCCAGATTTCAACTTCGCTTGACACGCAAGTCTTCTATCTTTATCATCTAATCCAAAATCTGTTTCCCTATCATTCAATTCCTCGAGATTTTCTTTCCCCTCAACAACATCCACTAAACAAGAACCACAAACTCCATCCTTACAAGAAAAAGGGATTCCCAAAGATTCACAAGCACTCAAAATTGGACTCCCATCCTCAACGTCCACCTTCTCTTCACCCATAGATATGCTTCCCATAAAAATATAGAAAGAAATAACCTTTAAAAGTTTAAGTGAAGAGAGTTAACTATCCAAAGATAACCTTAAATAAGAATTATCATATAATTAATCATGGCAGAAGACTCTTCAATCAACGATAAAGAGAAAGAAATCCTAAAATTTTGGGATAAAGATAAAACTTTTGAAAAATCATTAAAACAAACCGAAAAGGGAAAAGAATTTGTCTTTTTCGACGGACCCCCTTTCGCAACTGGACTTCCACACTATGGACATATCTTAGCTTCGGTGATAAAGGATGCAATCCCAAGATACAAAACAATGAATGGTTTCTATGTAAGAAGAAGATGGGGGTGGGATTGTCATGGATTACCCATAGAAAACATTGCAGAAAAAGAACTTAAAATTAACTCCAAGGATGAAATTGAAAAAATGGGAGTGAAAAAGTTCAACGAGTTTTGTAGAGGAAAAGTTCTTACCTATGCAAAAGAATGGGGGAAAACAGTTAAAAGAATTGCAAGGTGGGTTGAATTTGATAATTCTTATAAAACTATGGATAATACTTACATCGAAAGTGTATGGTGGGCTTTCAAAAAACTATATGATAAAGATTTTATCTATAAGGGTGAAAAAATCTTAATGTATTGTCCAAGATGCTCTACCCCTCTATCGAAATCTGAAGTTACTATGGATAATTCGTACAAGATTTCAAAAGATATAACAGTAACTGCAAAATTCAAATTAAAGGGGGAAGAAGTCTACGCACTTGCTTGGACAACAACTCCATGGACCCTTCCTTCAAACTTAGCACTTACCGTAAATCCAGAACTTGAATATTCTTATGTAAAAGACAATTCTGATGGAACAATCTATCTTTTGGCAAAAGGATTAATTGGAAATTATTTCAAAAGTGAAAAAGAATATAAAATCCAAAAAACAGTAAAGGGGATAGAACTCAAAGGAATAGAATATGAGCCATTATTCCCTTATTTTGAAGGTCATGAAAATGCATTTAAGTTTTTAGTGGCAGATTTTGTTACCGCAGAAGAAGGAACTGGAATCGTCCATACAGCTCCGGCATTTGGAGAAGAGGATTATGGGGTCAGCAAAGAAAATAATATTGAAATGGTCCAGCCAGTAGATGAAAAAGGCATATTCACAAAAGAGGTAAAAGACTTCAAAGGAAAATATGTTCATGATATAAATACTGAAATAGTAATCTTTCTAAAAAAAGCAGGAAAGGTAGTTTCTTCGAGAAAATTAGACCATGAATATCCTTTTTGCTATCGTTGCGATACTAAACTAATCTATCGGGCCCTCCCTGCATGGTTTATAAATATTCAAAAAATAAAAAAAAGGATGTTAGAATTAAATAAAAAAATTAACTGGCACCCAGAGTTCCTAAAAGAAGGAAGATTTAAACATAATGTGGAAACAGCTCCAGATTGGAATATTTCAAGAAACAGATATTGGGCAACGGCAATCCCCATATGGGAATCAAAAGATGGGGATAGAATCGTAGTTGGGAGCATAGAAGAACTAAAAAAATACGCAAAGAAACTCCCAAAAAAAATAGACTTGCATAAAGATTGTCTAGATGAAGTAATCCTTGAAAAAAACGGAAAGGTGTATAAAAGAATCCCCGAAGTTCTTGATTGTTGGTTTGAATCTGGTTCAATGCCGTTTGCACAATTCCACTATCCATTTGAAAACAAGTCTTACTTCGAAAATCATTTCCCTTCGCAATATGTTGCAGAATATATTGGACAAACAAGGGCGTGGTTCTATTACATGTTAGCAATTTCTTCAATTCTCTTCGACAAAATTCCTTTTGAAAATGTTCAAACAACTGGAATAGTACTTTCAGAAGAAGGAGAAAAAATGTCAAAATCAAAGGGGAATTTCACAGATCCAAACATAATCATAGAAAAATATGGGGCAGACACTATGAGATTTTATTTGCTGAGTTCCTCGATAATGGATGCAGACAATTTAAAATTCTCGGATAGACAAGTAGATGAAATTTACAAAAAAGTCCTAGTTCTACTATATAATGTAAATAACTTCTACGAACTCTATAAAGAAATTCCAGAAGAAAAATCCTCTTCGAAGAATACTATGGACCAATGGATTATTTCAAAAACAAACAGACTAACAGAAGATGTAACAAAAAATCTAGAGAACTACAAAACCATTAAAGCTTGTTCAGAAATTCGAAATTTCATAGAAGACTTATCTACATGGTATGTAAGAAATTCAAGAAAGAGGTTCAATCAAGGAGACATTCATGCAAAAACCACTTTAAAATATGTCTTAGAAAAACTAAGTAAGGTCATTGCACCAATAATGCCATTCATTTCGGAGAGGATTCACCAAACGCTTGAAAATAAAAAATCCTCTGTACACTTATCTTCTTGGCCAAAATCTGAAAGTAAAAAAATAAACAAAAAACTAGAAGAAGAAATGCAACTGGCAAGATCCATAGTTTCAATAGCTTTAAGGGAAAGGGATAGAAATCAAATAAGTCTAAAGTGGCCCTTAGCAAGTGCAACGATAAATTTTGAAGGAAGGTTGAATGAAGAAATTGAGGAAATAGTAAAAGAAGAATTAAACGTCAAAAAAATCTCTTACAAAAAAGCAAAAGAGCTCTCGGTAAAATTAGACACAACCCTCACCAAAGAACTTGAAGCAGAAGGATATTCCAGGGAAGTTACCCGAAAAATTCAAAACCTAAGAAAAAAAGCAGGCCTAGTCAAAAAAGATAGAATAGATTTAAGAATAGATTCTGAATTCAACGAAAAAATAGAATCTCAAAAAGATTTCATCCAAGAAAAAGTTGGAGCAAAATCTCTCAATCTTGAGAAATCTTCGAAAAAATTTGAGTACTCGGAAGAAGGAAAAATAAAAGGGAAGAAATATGCCATAAGTTTCAATAAGTTGTAATCCTCCTCGATAAAACCCTCTTTTCACCCCTCAACATAGGAACATTTTAAAGAAACATTTAAATACTATTCACCACTCAAAAGGGTATGATTGTCAAAGAGGAATTTTTAAGCAGACTAAGAAAGATATTCGACCTCAACTTATACGAGGTAAAAGTCTGGACAGCACTTCTTTCTCGTGGAACTTCAACAGCAGGAGAACTTTCCTCAATCTCAGATGTCCCTCGTTCTAGAACCTATGACATCTTAGAGTCTCTTGAAAAAAAAGGTTTCATTGTAATGAAGCTTGGAAAGCCTATCAAGTTCGTAGCCCTAAAACCCGAAGAAGTAATTGAAAGGGTAAAAAAGAATTTAATCGTTGGAGCAAAAGAAAAATCAAAGAGATTGGAAAAATTAAAAGGAGATGAAGTGCTTGAGGAATTAACAACCCTATTCTCTGATGGAATCAAATATATTGAACCAACCGACCTTTCAGGAGCATTAAAGGGAAGACAAAATATCTATAACCACTTGGATATGTTAATTAGAGAAGCTCAAACAACAATTACTCTTGTAACAACAAAAGATGGATTAAATAGAAAGTTGGAAGTTTTACTCCCAAGTTTAGAAAAAGCAAAAAAGAGAGGAGTAACAATTAGAATTGCTGCCCCAATCACAAGTGAAAACAAAAAAATAGCAAAAGAATTTTCAAAAGTAGCGGAAGTCAAAGATGTTGAAGGACTAAAAGCAAGATTCATGTTAATAGATAGTGAACAATTAATGTTCATGCTTCTAAACGACGAAGAAGTCCATCCAACATATGATGTAGGAGTATGGCTAAACACAGAATTCTTCGCCCAAGCTCTTGAACAACTCTTCGAAATCTCTTGGAAGAGTTTTAAAGCTATTAAGTAATTCTAATAAAACCTCCTAATACCCTAATCTATTAATAAATCAATTCTTCTTCTTAAATCCCTAAAGACCTTAGTCCTTTCTTCTTCCCTTGCTTTCTCAAGGTCTTCTGCAGTATAAACTTCCACTTCGACGCCTTCGGCGTGAGACTCACTTCGTTCGTCAAAAGACACCACCCGACCATTGTCGTTCGAGTTCGCCAAATCGTCATTGTTCGAGTTGACATGACCGTTCCTGTTGAGGTAAACCCTCGA
>Ga0209992_10003512_pt1 | contig 13113 bp, 15 predicted proteins | sample 2SBtaG_2_FD_182564 | JGI IMG/M metagenome (GOLD analysis project Ga0209992, IMG submission 182564) | Deep subsurface microbial communities from Kolumbo volcano to uncover new lineages of life (NeLLi) - 2SBTROV12_ACTIVE470 metaG (SPAdes)... | ecosystem: Environmental > Aquatic > Marine >... | reverse complement strand
GCAATTATTAGAAAACTCTCAAGAGTAGTCAGTACAATGACACTAAATGTAATTGCCCCCGAATAATTGTTCGATAAGCTATTTTCTGATATAATCTTCTCTAAATAGTAATATCCAGGCATCAATAATAAAGATTTGAAAAGTTTGCTAAAAATCAACAAATGTTGAGTTCCTATATTTTAGATAGACTTTCAAATTTCTCACTGTAGAAGTTATGATTAAAACAAATAAAGTAATTTGTGGAGATTCAAAAAAAAATATACAAAAATTAGAAGACGAATCAATTGATCTTTGTTATTTAGACCCCCCATTCTTTGCTGAACGTGTATTTGAGGCTAAAGGAAAATATGGAAAAATCAATTCTTTTAGTGATAAATGGGATAGAAATCTGGATTCGTATTTAGATTCAATGATCGAAGTTGTAAAAGAATGCCATAGAGTATTAAAGGAAACAGGATCATTTTATCTTCACTGTGATTGGCATGCATCTCATTATCTCAAAGTAGAATTAGACAAAATTTTTGGGAGAAAATATTTTCAAAATGAAATAATTTGGAAACGACATAATGTACACAATAATACTAGACACGGTACTAAATCATTTGGTAGAATTCATGATGTTATTTTGTTTTATACAAAATCAAAAAAATACACTTGGAATCCAATTTATCAACCATATTCTGATGAATATGTCAAAAAAACATACAGACACGTTGAACCAGAAACAGGTAGAAAATATGCATTAGGAGATTTATCGGGACCTGGAGGAAGATCAAAAGGAAATCCAAGATACAAGTTCATGGGTTTAACAAGATATTGGAGGTACTGTGAAACAAGTATGAAGCGATTACAAAAAGAAAATAAGATTTACCAAGGAAAACCTGGAAATGTTCCATTATTGAAAAGATATCTTGATGAAATGCCGGGAATAATGCTTCAAGATATCTGGGATGATGTTCAAAGTGTTCAGGTTTCAAAAAAGGAATCTGTAGGATATCCAACACAAAAACCTGAAAGATTGTTAGAACGAATTATTCAAATTTCAAGTAATGAAAAAGATATAATTTTAGACCCTATGTGTGGTTCCGGAACAACATTAGTGTCAAGTAAAAATTTAGGAAGGAGTTTCATCGGAATAGATGCTAATTCAGAAGCATGTAAAATAGCTAGAAAAAGAATTCAAAAGCGTAAAATTGTAACTAAATCAAAAGTATCATCCCATAAGATTACATTAACTATACCATAATCATCCAAAAATCTCACCTAAAGCTTTTTTCCTGTTCCTAAATTCATGGTAAGTATTTTCATCCTTTATTGCATCCAACATACTGTTTAATTGCTCATATTCATAATAGGAATCTTTCTTTATTTTCTTTTTCTTCTCATCAAAATTCTTTAATAGATTTTTTAGATTATCAAAAAGTTTAATGAAAGTTTCATAATCTGATTTGGATTTTTTCTTGAAAACTTCTTGTACTTTATCCAATGCCAAAATAGTTTCAAAATCTGTTTTGTTATCAATTACACAAAGTTGTAAAGCATACCTAATTTGAGTAATCAATGTTTCTCCAATATGTTCACGTAAATTTTTACGGTTTTCTTTATCCTCTTCATCTTCCATCACTGTTTCTACTAAATCGGTGAGATCTTCAATTGCACTTGTTACAAATAACCAATCAATTTTTTGTTTACCTCGAATTTTAGTAATAATTTTTAGATAATCAGGATCATTTAATTCTAAAGTACTATCTTTTTCTAAAATTTTTGTTAATTTTGAAATCTGTGTAACAGAAATTGATGAATCATCTGCTTTGTTATAAATTGCTTTAAGATATTCTACCCTACGCTTGGTAAATCGATTTGTTTTTTCATTTTCTCTATATCCAGCCAAACTACAAACAAAAAGATAGTGTTTTTTGGTTTGAAATCGAGTAATCCAATCATATGCAGTTTTAGACCATTCATATCCTTCACCTAAAATTTCACCATCCAATTTTCTAGACGTTTTTCTAATCCATTCTTTTCGCCTTTCATCTGAAACATTCGAATGTTGTAAAGCATTAGTAAGCGCCACAGCTAAATCCCATACGATTTTCGGATCTCTCATCTTATAACGACTAGCACCACCACTTCCGCCTTTAACAACAAGAATAGATTTTGATTTGATTTCTTGTAAAATTCGCGTAATTTCTTTTTTATCGGGTTCTCTCATTAGATTTCATTATTTGTGTAAGAAAAATAAATATTTCAATTCCCAAAACAATCTATCTTTAGCATCTCTATCCATATCTTTTGCACAATTTTTAATGACATGGCGCAAATAAGATTCTTGAATTAGACTTTTTTGTTTTGGAGAATAAACTTCTGTTTTATGTTGTGAACTATTTTTTCGTTGATCTTCATATTTTTCATATATTCCATGTAACTCATTAATTAAAACAAGATATTTTGATCCATCCCATTTTGATAAATTTGGATCTAATTCACCACGATAATTATCTAATCCAGGACCAACAAAATTCCTTTTTCGAATTCTTCCATCTCTACTAGTTAAATTTGGATTAATGTATACAGTTTTTGATGATTGCCCATCTTTTTTTGGATCTCTACTATTTTTTCCAGTACCAGCAATTTTTACTTTTAATCTAGTTTTTTTCTGGGATCTTCCATGTTTGTCTTTTTTGTAAAGGATTTCTGTTTCGACTGTTCCATCAGCTGAAATTAATCCTTTATTTTCACCACCAGGTACAGATGACAATCTTTCTTCTTTTTCATTTCCTTTACTAGATCCTGGAAGTAGTTGTCCTACTTTTCCCATATCCATTAAATTTAATGGTACATTTTGATTTTTCAAAAATGATTGTACTTGTAAGATAAGTTTTTGATTTTCTTCATTTTTATTTACTACTCTAAATCCTTGCTCATATTCATCCAATAGAGGTTTAAGATCACTTAATGATGCTTTCAGGTGTACTACAAAAGCTCTAAATTCAGCACCAGGTTTTGGAGATAATCGTAAAGAGTCAGGTTTTAGAAAATTTGCAACTACATATCCTGTAAGGTAAGGAGATTTCAAAATAGATTGATCAGCAAAGTCTTCCATATCTAATAAAACAGAATTTCCTAAAGGTCTATCACCAACTAACAAGAAGGGAGATTTGTATTTGTGACGATATCGTGGCGCCGCCTTATACAACTTGAATTGTATAGTTCCAAAATCTTGTTTTGTATGAGGATCAATACATTTTCTTTCAGGCAATTCAAACAAATCCATTTCATCATCATCAATTGAAAAGGATCTAGGCAAAATATTCGTAGGTTTTCCTTTGTAAATCAATGACATTTTTACTTGATTTTTTTCAAGGACTACTCTAAAATGATGCTGGATTCGTTCAAATAATTTTTCTCTATTTTTTACTAATTCTTCAAAATCCCCTTCTAACCAATTACTAAAAATTGCAACAGTTCCAGTTCTATTGTGAGTGTATCGTTTGAATTCAGATTCAGCCTTTGGAGTATATTCAGTTGCTACAGAATCTTTAGAAAGTTTTAGTTGAACACATTTACCATTAATTCCTTGTTTTGTGGCAGTTTGCAACCAAGGTTTAATGTCACTATCACTTAATTCATTTTTACTTACAGAATCACGCAGTGTAAGGTATTCCAGATTATTACAAAAACCCCTAAACCCTTGCAAACCTCTACCAAATTCTCCATGTTGATGAGAGATTCCGGTTTTACGACTTTTTAACGGATTTTCCATAATCCAAATAGGGTCCATAATTCCAGTACCATTATCAATTACAATTATTCGAGAATTTGGTTTATCAATAGTGATTTCAATTTTGCCTTGAAAATTCTTAAAATTATAAAGTTTAATTGAATCTACAATTGCATCAATACCATTTTCAATATGTTCAGTAAGCATTAATGTAGATCCACCATGATGACGAAATGCCTCGCCAACCGTATCTAATGCAGAAAGTTTTTGGCCTTGAGAATCAAATTTTACTTCATATGATTTTTTGAATGGTTGAACAGTATTTTTATTTTGAACACAAATTTCACAGTAATTTTCTGTTCCAGGATTTTTTCTTTTAATTAATTTTCCACAATCATTACAAACCGTAGAAAATTTTCTTTTATTTGACATATGCACCCCACAACTTATTTGGTATTGAAAATACAGAGTTAAAAATATGATCATAGCATGTCCATATCTTCACCAAATGAGAATTCAATTCATTTCCTCCACATCCTCTTCTATTGGTAAATTTTTCAGATCTTGTAATTCTTTAATTCTCATTTTGTCATAATCTTCTAAACCCTCTTCTAACATGAAAAAATATCCTGCTAGAGTATTGCCTAAAGAAAACAAAAATTCCCCCACTTGTTCTGGTTGTAATGTTGAAATAGTTTGTATGATCTCCATTCCGTTATTTTGATCACGTTCTAAAACTGAATACAAGAAATGTCTTGAAATATTTGGCATTAAATCATTGAGCATGACTAACCTCCCAATATTCTTTCAAATAATTTGAATTCCAGGAAAATACATCTAGAAGAGGATAACACATCCTACATACTTGATGCTCAATCCAGGATTGATATCTTCCAGTGTTCTTATGTGCTTGATTACAAATCTTACATCTCATTTTCTTCCTCTCCTAGAATAATTTCTGCAGCTTCGACACCAAGATTGAACTCTAACTGAGCCATCACTCATATTTCTCAGCCCAAAATTTGTTAAAATTTCATCAAATCCATTTGCCCCCAACCCACAATTAGGACAACTTGTAGGATCATGAATAACAAAAATACCAGTAAACTGAGAAATATCAAAGTCAGACTGAGCATCAAAGTCATGAAATTTTAAATTATTTTTAGTTTGAAATTCTAGATATTCATCAGTTATTCTGTATTCATCATATGGGATATTTTGTTTTTTTAGTTGATTTTTAGTTTGTTTTTGTTTTTTTGATAGTTTTGATTTTCCAGATTTAACATCAACATAAATTTGGTAAATAGATTTACCAAGTTTTTTTTCTGCAATAAAATCACTACCAATGCCTGTTTCTGTAATTTTAAATCCATGATCAATGTAATCTTGTTTTGCAATTTCTTCAGCTACTCTCCCCTTTAAGATATTTTCTTCAAGAATATCTCTAGGAGTTTTAGATTGATTACTCAATTTGCTCTCTCCCATATTTTTGCTCCCGAACTGTACAAAATTTTTCAAGTTTCAATTCAGTTTTGATAATTTGACGCATATCCCCTATAGGAATCCTCAAAATATCTTCTGTACGAGTATCAAAAATTAACTTAGACAAAATCATCAAGCCTCCTATTATGATTTAATACATTATTTTTGAGATCTCCACTAAACATCAAATGATAAACTTTATTGTAAAATGTTGTAAAAGATGTGGTCTCATCAATAATGTATTCAGTAATTTTATCAAATTCTTTATTGTCATACCATTGTGGTACACTTGAACCAGAACCAGATTTATTTAGAATTAAATGATATCCTTTGAATCTACCACCATTAAGTAATATCATTACAGGTTTAAGATCTATTGAAGGTCTGTTATGGAAATACCCTACATCAAGATCCAATTTTTTATATTGATTAATTTTACTTACAAGAAATTTGTATTCAAAATTTAGATTGTTGCCAATCGGAACAAATCCAAATGGATTATCACTCATTACTAGTGGAAGAATTTTGTCAATAATCCCAGCTTCACCTCGTTTGTCTGTCCATGATTTCAGAATAGTTAATGGGCCTTCAGGTTTTGCAGAAGCTAATCCAATTTTTTGGAATTGCATTGTAATGATATGATCATTTTCTGGATCAAGTCCAGTTGTTTCAATATCAAAATAATATGGAGGCAATTTTATTGTCCTCCCATCCAAATCAAATTTTTGTCCATCATTGTTTCCATGTTACTATATACTATGTGTATAGTGATATATATTAGTATTGTATAGGTGCGATCTATAATATATTCACCATATTTCCCATCTATTATGATATTTTAGTGGTATTTAGTAATGTTTTATATGGAATTAGTTCCAAAATAGTACGTGTTAATCAAGTTTGACATTGATAGCGATCTATACAAACAGATTGAAAATCTGATAAAAGATGGAAAATATTCAGATGTAATTCAGTTCATCAAAGTTGCAACTAACAATCAGCTTCAAGAAGAAAAAGCTGGTAATAATCCCATTAAATTAATAGATGAATCAGGAAAAAGTTTTTCAGAAAATATTGGAGACATCATGAAAGGAACTATCATAGAAGAACAAGAACGATTAAAAAAATCATTATCAGAATTTGTTATTAATGAATCAGAAATTGAAAAAAAAGATGTAGATTTTATTTGGAGTTTCTACAATAGATTATTTCCAGTAAAAATCGCAATTTTTCAATTAGCAAATTTAGTTACACCAAATGAACCATGGGTTGATTTGGATGAATGGAAAGAAACTGCAGTTTCCATGGCTCAAGATTGGTGTAGAGTTTTAAAAGAAAATGAAATTGCAGAAGAAATTAGAATGAATGAAAAATTAACAATAGGACTTCCAACTCACCCAATGGAATTAGATAAAGTGAAAGGAAAAAGAATGAAAGCAAAATTAGAAAGAAAGATTGCATCAAGTAAAAGTAGATTCATGGAACAATTTGTAGGGAGATACAATAAAAAAAATGATACGTTTGAAGGAGCATGTTTTGGGATGGGACTAATATCGGTGAAAATTACAGGTACATCATCTTTGGTATCACTAACGGATTTAGGAAAAGAGTTTGCATTATTAGAAAATCCAATTATTCACAATAGGAAGATGTTACATGCATTTTCAAATGAGGAAATAAAATTAATTTATAAAGAAATTATACCACAATTTAAAGCAGAACAACAAATCATTAAAGATGTCATTAATGAATTAAAAAATAAATCCTTAACATCAGATGAAATACAGAAAATATTTGAAGGGTATAAAAAATTTATTTTTGAATATTATTCTACAGAACCAGAAAAACTTGATGCAAAAAAACGTGAAGAAAAAATTACTCAGAGTAGAGTAGCCACAATGGGAAGATTGTCAGAATTAAAGATAGTAAATTGGGAGATTAAAGAGAGAGGGATTTCTCATTATAGTTTAAATCAGGAAAAATGCCAATTTTTAGGCATAATTTAGGCATAAATTCAATCAAAATACTGAATTTTTAGGATTTACATTTTCATATATCAAACGTCATGGGCGGAATGAAATTCAAGTGAATGGCAAAGATGTTTTTTTAAAAAGTGCACATATAGAATAGACAATTCAGGAATATTCCAAATTCTAATGTTTAGATAGAGAAGTAATTTTCAGATTTAGTATTGTTCGATAAGCTATTTTTTGATATAATCTTCGCTTAATGATAGTATTCAGGAGTTAATGATAGTATTCAGGAGTTAATAATAAGATTGGAGAGATGTTAAGGTAGATTGAGTTTTTTTGGAATTAAGTGATGTGAATCTAAGTATTTTGTTTGGCATAAATCAGTGCACTATCTATTAATTCATTCATTGAATCTATACATCTATTCATTTCATCTAATTGTCCTATGAATTCTTCTCTGCAATCTTGAATTGCCCTTCTCTTTTCATTTTCATAACTCTGTTCTAATTCATCTCTATTCTGTTTATCTTCATCAGTTGCATAAGCATCCCATACCTTTTCAACACAATCCTCATACATTTTTACAATTATTTGATTTTGTGATTGATCAATGAATGGATTATGTACAATTTGTTGCGAAATCTGTTCACATTTGCTTAGTTCATTTAATCCTTGTTGAGCTAGTTTCTTTTCTTCTGCTTTTTCTTGATAAGGAATTGCAACTACCATTGCTAAAATTACAGCTATTGCAAATCCAACGGCTAATGCAATAATTACTAAGGGTTTCATTTAATCATCGGTATAAACCATTTCTCTAGTTGTATCATTATATTTTCCACAATAATATCCATTTTGATTTTTATCAGCATCGTGATATGTATTTTTTCCATACTTGTCTGTATTATATTTTATAATGTTGTATCCTGATGAGCAATTTACATCAAAGAATTCTGAATTATTTGAGCTTGCAGTTCTTTGATTTGAGTTCAGGCCAAAAACATACCCTTCCCCATATCCAATTTGGGTTCCAGCTTGAAATGAATCAAAAATGAAAGTGGGGTCTACAGATGAATTTGAACCTGTTTTAGAATACAAAATTGTGTAAAGAATATTATTTTCCAAAACAACATTTAATGAATTTGTGACAGTGTTGATTCCAGTTCTTTGTGTGTATGTGATCTCATATCCAAATGGTACTCTATCATTATGATTAGTCCATTTTTCATCAATTATTTCTAAATCAGTTGCAGTTCTAACAAGATATGGTTTTAAAGAATCATCAATAAAATCATCTAATTCATTATGAGAGTCATCACTTACTGAAATTGTAATACTTTCTCCTGATGAAGAATCAGGATTTGTATTTACAAATTGAATTTGGTTATTATTGTAATCATATTCAGAAGCCATCCAATAAGATGGAATTTTAATTTGATAGCCATCATTTTCACTAAAATATGTCATGTAAGATCCATCCTCAGATTGAGTTTTTGGAATTGTAATGATTTCTTCCTTAATCAAGAATTCTAAAGATTTGATAAAATCAGCATCACCAATACTTCCATCAACCCACCATTCAGCAGATTTTTTTACCCATGAAGGTATAGAGTTTTCTTCAGCTGAAATATTATTTGATAACCCCAAACTAATTCCAGAAATAATACCAATGGTAATTAAAATAAAAATTAAGAGCTTCATGATGAAACTCCTATTCTAATATTATTTAATGTATCATGCATAATTTTTGGTGCAATAATTAGAAAAAATGGATTTAAATGAAATTTTATGAAATTACATTTTAGTATGTAAAACATCATGGGCGGTATGATATATCATATAATGGCCAAGTTGTTTTTTTAGAAAACTGTACAAATAAAATAAATGGTTATTGAAAAATATTATTATCAGAAGTACATATACGGAAGTATTAGGGTTAATGAAAATTTGTTAAATTAGAAATTTTAATTTATGACACTTTACTCTAACTTACTTTCCTACTTGAAATGATTTAATCTCTAGTGAAAAAGAAAGTAAAGTAAAAGTGTCATTCAGTAGATTCAATTTTCCTCATGATGGTTTGAACTGGTCTTTTGAAGTCAATATTGAGCCATATTCGGGCATTACTGTCTCGGTCTTCTTCATAATATTCTGCAAAAGCCTTACTGAATTGACCCATTCCCAAAGGAGTTTCTCCCTTTTCAAACATAATTTCCTTATAGAATTGGTACGTTTCACGCTTAGTTTTACTATTTTCACTATCAAGTATGTAATTTGTAGCAAAGCCATCAAGAGGATCAGCATTTTCATTCCATTCCCTCTGAATGATTTTCCAATCTACAGTATGACTAAATTTTCCCATCCGATGTAATCTATTAGCAAGTTGAACAAGACATGAGAATACTAAATTTTTTTCCTCTTGATTTTTATTCAATTTTTGCTTTAGTCCTTCATCTCTTTGTGGATCTCCATCAAAATTTCTTTCCCATTTTACAACTATCCAACGTCTAAAGAACCCCTGTGACTGATCAAAGACTTTGGGAAATCTATTACAAGAAAATAGTAGCTTACAATATGGTTTTAGTTTGAATCCTTGTTGATGTTTCCGTTGAACTTGTATTCCTTCATTGGATACTATTGCTTTTATTTTGCCAGTATTTCTTAACTCATTATGTCCCAAGTCTGTAAAAATATTAGCAGACATTCCATCCAAATCAGCACTCATGAACTTATCATCAGCAATGTTTTGAAGTGTGATATTTGAAATGTTATCTTCACCATATAGTGATTCGATATACTCAAGTAAAACAGATTTACCATTATCCCCATTTCCAAGAAACATGATTGCTTTTTCATCTATGTGGTGTTTGATTATTGGACTAGATGATACCTCAAGTGCTGTTTCAAATTCATCTTTTTTAAATTTCCCATTAACTATGAAAGAGTTTTTTAGAAATTTCCAATATAATGTATCTTTGAGATTTTTTTCCATATCTTCAAAAATAGTATCATCATCAATTCTCCAAGTAGGGGCAATGTATTGAACAGGTAGTAAAACTCTACTAAGATGTTTTGATGCATGTGATTTTAATTCCAAAGTATTCAAGTTTAAAATTCCATTTTCAACAACTACAAGATTAGGATCAGAGTCAAAATTTTCAATATCAGAATAGGTTTGTACCTTGATTTTATTTACAACCTCATTTCTATGATGAGTAGTGCAATTAGGAATTAGCTTCTCAGTTTCTTCTTTGATTATTGCTTCAGCTTGGACTTTATCATAAATTTTACCATTGAATAAGAGTATTTCATCAGTCTTTTTGAGCGTAACAAACGTGTTTTTTTCTCTTAGATTCATTACAACATTATCAATTTTGTCGATTCCATCAAATTGGAATTCTTTATTGATTATTCTATCCCATGCAGATTTAACAACTACTTGAACTTCTGAAGAATGAAGAGGATTCTCACTCAAACTATTCCATGTTTTGATGAAATTTAATCCAGATTCAAAATCTAAATGTCTCTTTTCAAAAACATCACAAGCTGTTTTAAAACATTCATTATTTCTTTCTCCTACTTTTAATCCATCTTCAAACTTTGTATTCTTTTTTGTTTCATTTTTTGTAGTAATCCCATTATCTTTTAGAATTTTTAGAATATCATAGCCATCAAGTTCTAAGATTTTATTTGTTGAACTGATTTTTTTATATTCATTACCATTTTTGTGAATAGAACCACAGCCAATCACATAACTAAACTTTGCTTTAATATCACCGATAATCTTATCACCAAAATACAATTTTGTAGTTCTGATTCTAAATTCTTCAACTCTTGTCACATTATCCTTAAAATAATAGTGTCGACCATTACCTCCGGTTTGATTAACTAATGTTTTATTCAAATAGTCTTGTAAAATTTCATTAAATTCAGGATCATCAATATCAATAACAAATTGATTATCTTGATTTAGTATCACACCATAATTGTTTTTAATAATATCATCACTAGTAGGATCATCTTTCCAATTTTTCAAAACTTTTGATTCGTTCTCATCTAATGCCTTGAGTGTGTATCCTTGGTCTTTTAGTGATTGAATACATTGAGATTTAGTCATTTGAAAAAATCCTCACTAATTTAAATTCAGATTTACAATCAACACAGGCTACAATAGTAGTACCAATTTTTGCAGCCAAGCTTGTTCCGCCACAAGACAAACAACCACATTTTAAAAAATTCAAACTAGTTTTACCTCCATTTTTACAAATTCTTTATCTTCTTTGAGATAACACTCATCGCAAAATTCTACTGTATAAAACCCAGAATTTCCACCATCAAAAGTAATTCTATAGGTCTTTTCTTGAGAACAGATACACTCTCTAGACATGTTTTCCCACATTTGACAATAGAGAATTGATTACGTCATCAAAACTCTGCCCAAATTGGCCAATTCTGACTAATTTCTCACGAGTCTTTATTTTGAGATTGATTGTTGTTACTTTTTCCATGTATTCCATACAATACATTGAACTAATCAGAAGTAATTTTCTCACTAATTACACTGTTTAATTATCAAGTAATTTGCTCACTAACTATACTGTATAATTAGTAAATTTTGAATCAGTGATTCTTACTCAGTTAGAAATTTCACGAGTTTTTTGAATGATTTCTACCATTTTAGTTAGTTTTTCAATTTCTAATGCCTGATTTTCAGAAGTTTCTTGAATTTCTTTGAGTTTAAGATTCTCAAATTTTAAATCCTGATTCTTTAGAAGAAGGTTTTCTGAAGGATTTATTGTAAGTAAAGGAATTACTTTCTTGTATTCTGCAAACATTGTTTCAATATTTGGGCTAAAATATACAGAATCAAGTGGAATCAATTTTGATTTATGTGAAAGAAATTTTTCTGCAATATGGGGATTTACCAAGTTACTTGTTTTGAGAATCTCATTGAATCTATGTCTAAATCCATGGTTTGTAGGGACAGGATAACGTGAACCCTTCTTAGTTAGAGGATTTCTTAGACCAGCTTTTTTTGCAACATAAACTACAGATGAGCCCAGATTCTTTGAAGACGTAAAGGAATTTCCTGAAATAATTTTCTTTCCAGTAAAAACAAAATCATCTGAAGAAAGTAAATAGCCTTTTGATTTTCTGTATTCTAGATAATCATCTAGAGCCTTTGTTGCCTCAGGAGTTAGAAATGTTACATATTCTTCTGTAGATTCGGCATACCCTGTAATTGAATAACATTTTCCATATGTCTCATCATTAATTTCATGAAGATGTTTAATTTGTAATTCATCAAACAAACCAATCCTCCCACCACTAGCATTTTCAAATAGAATCAAAGCTCGAGTTCGTAAATCAGTTGTCACTGAAAGCATCTTCTGAACCTCTTCAGTACTCCAACCTCTTTCTACAGCAGTCTTTACTTTTCCAGGAAACAATCTACGAATCTTTTTAAAATTAATTGACACGTCATTCATCTCAAGAAATGATTGGATTGGATAGTAATGCATAGGAATTGTGTTTGGGTGTTCATCTTCTCTCATTTTTAGTACATAATCCTCTACAAGTCGTTGAATATCCTTAGGATTTCTGAGAACAAAGTCATCAAACCCAACAAATTGAGCATATTTTCTAAATCTCTCCAAATTTCTTAGATAATCTTCTTTAGTTTTGGGGCTTTTCAGCGAAGCTACGAAAATCTTTACACTTCTCTCTTTTGTTATTTCTTCGGTTTTCTTTTGGTTCATGTTATCTCATAGTTTTTTTGGTTAAAGGGAAGTGTTATGTCAGAAAACCATTCTTCGAATAATTGTTATATGAGACAATTTAAAATCATTTCAAATTGCAAAAAATAGATTACGAAGGAACAGTTTGGGTTTTAAATTATAATAATCCACAACCACTATTAGATCATTCACTTCACATGTT
>Ga0209992_10003510_pt1 | contig 13117 bp, 12 predicted proteins | sample 2SBtaG_2_FD_182564 | JGI IMG/M metagenome (GOLD analysis project Ga0209992, IMG submission 182564) | Deep subsurface microbial communities from Kolumbo volcano to uncover new lineages of life (NeLLi) - 2SBTROV12_ACTIVE470 metaG (SPAdes)... | ecosystem: Environmental > Aquatic > Marine >... | reverse complement strand
AACGCAAGACGGTTGCAGACGTGCGCGCTCGCCGCGCATGTCCCGGAGCGAGCGCCCACCTCGTCTCGCCGCCAAAGGGGAGCCTGCGACCCTTTTGCGTGCGTCGAAGAGGTCTCGCGAAGTGCAGGGCGAAGCTGCAACCGGCGGTTGGGCGACGTGGGCTTCGGTTCGAAGGCAGACGACACCGAGCGAGCCGAAGCCCGCCCGGTGTGAGGCCGGAGCCTACTTTGGAGGGAGACCGCCGAACTTCTTGATGAGTCCGGTGGTCATCCCGAGGACCCGCTGCGCATCGTTCAGGGCAGGCTGCGCCATCCGAGAGTCGACGAAGCCGAGGACGACGGCAAGCTGGATGGCCGCAGCGGCTTCGCCGGCCTCTGACCGAGCCACCGTGAACTTGTGCACCTTCTCCTCGGCGGTGCGAGCGTTGGCGCCCTCGGCGATGTTGAGGACGGCGGACGTGGAGGACCGACGGACCTGGTCCGCAAGGTCCCCTGCCCCGCGCGGGAAGGCTTTGACGATGCGGTGAGCCCGCTGCGCCAGGCTCACGGCGAGGTGCCAGGCGTCGAGGCGCTCGTGGTCGAAGGAATGAAGGCGGATGCGGCGCATGGGGTCTCCCGGGGTTCGTGCGACGGGGCGGAGGAGCCCACCCCTCGCCCCGACCCGGGGTGGGTGGGGGAGGCACGTGCACGAACCCGGGAGAGCGGGCCACCCCTCACGCCCTCGAGAAGAAGCCTCGCCGGCACCGTGGGGAACCAGCCACCGCCTCGAAGACCTCGGCGTGCACCTGCACCTGCACCTGCACAGCACGACTGCAGCAGACCAAGAGCACCGAAACACGTCACCAGGGCAGCAACGTCGAGCTCCTGGGCAACACCAATCCGCCCTTCACGCTTCGACTCCCATCACATCGAGAGCCGCCACCGAGAAACCGACCAAGGAGATGCCCATGTTCGCCCAACTGCAGACGGCTCCCGACGTGCCGCGGAGCGGCATGTCCCGGAGTGCGGCGCCCGGACGTGCCAAAGGGGAGCGCAGCGAATCCTTTTGCATTCCAGCCACTTGCGCCTTCGCCGCATGGAGGGCGAAGCGGGAGCCGGCCGTTAGCCGGCGTTCCATCTCTCGATGCGAGGGGCGCGCTGGACGCGCCGCCCGGAGAACAGGCTGGGCCGTAGGGCTGGCTCGATCGACCCGCGACCTTGGGGGTCAGTCACCGGGCCGCCGCAACGCGGGCATGTCCTGGAGTTCGGCGCCCTGATGTGCCATGCGGGGGGTTCTGGCTGGACGGCGGGCTCAGGTGCCCCCGTCCGCGGTGTGGGCGTAGGACGACCGGTCGCGAGGTCAGAGATCCGCCAGAATCTCCGCCTTGCGCCGCTCGTAGTCGTCGGTCGTGATCAGCCCGGCAGCCAGGAGATCCTTCAACTTCTGCAAACGGGTCGCGATATCCGGCTTGGTCGCGGATGGAGTGGGCTCTGCGGCCGACTCGGCTGAAGGGCTGGATGTCTCGACGACTGCGCGCCCTGTTGCTGATTCTCCGGTCGGCGGGGGCTCGTCGGACTCGCCATTCCGAGGAGTCTCATCGGGTCCCTGCCCGCAGCCAGAGAGGTCGATCGGCAGAGACGGCACTCGCATCCGTCCGTCGGGCTCCGCGAGTTCCTTCAGGATCGGTTTGCTGAGCAGCCGCAGGTAAGACAGAAGCCCACCGAGAACGGCCATGTCTTCGCAGCTCGCGTCGGGAGGGGGTCGACGAGCGAGGATCGCCTTGAGGGCCTCGATCGGAATCGAGACTGCGTTCTCGATCATCGGCAATACCTCCTCGCGGAGGACGGCCGGGGGGAGCGCTTCTTGGAACTGAGCACACCGCGACACGTCGACGCGCAGCCGCGGGATCTTCACACCTCCATCCTTCAGGAACTCTTCGCCCGCCTCGAAACTTGACTGGAGGACGAGGGTGGTCAGGCAAGCTGGAAAGTTCTTCTTGTCGACCGCCGCGATGTTGCCGATCTGCACCGACAGTTGAGCGCTGGAGAGCGCGAGCTGAACGTTTCGGAACAGGTCCTCACGCGTTGGCTCGTCGGCGACTGCCTGCCAGGGCGCGAGAACAGTCCCCAGGGCAGCGATAACCGCGAGAATGGATGGACGCTTCATGGCACTCCCCGTGTCCGCTTGAACAGGACTCATCGACGCTATCACGCCGGTTCTCGTCGGTGAGAAGCACCGTTGCGAGGAGGATCATCAAAGCTACGCCGCTCGGGCGCCCAGCATCCCCATCGCTGACCCGGAGGCCGAACGACCTCGCCGCCCCGGACGGGCGGCGCCTGGGCACCCACAGATCTGCGCGATGGAATGCCGGCTAACGGAAAGCGGCTCCCGACGTGCGCCGAACGGCGCATGTTTCGAAGCGGGGCGCTACAATGTGCCAAAGGGGAGCGCCAGCGAATCCTTTTGCATTTCAATCACTTGCGCCTCGCCCCGCTTCGAATTCACGGGAGCCGCGGGTTAGCCGGCGTTCCATCTCTCGATGCGAGGGGCGCGCTGGACGCGCCGCCCGGAGAAACGGCTGCTCAGGCCGCGGCGTCGGGATTGGCCCGCGAGGGCGGGCTCACGTCGTCGGAGCCGAACTTCGGAATCTCGCCCGGGGCAGGTGGGCAGGTGGGCAGGGACCAGCATCTCGGACACGCCCGACACCTCGAAGCCGCATAGGCGGAAGGGTCCGAAGCCGGTTGCCGCGCCCGGCTGCGCGCCGGGAAGCTGCACTGCGGTCTACGAGCCTGCGTTGGCGCGGAGGTCCAGCCCGGCCTAGATTCCGTCGAATTGTGCTCCAGTCGAGACCTTCATGAAGCTCGTTCGCCTCCCCCTGGCTCTATTCCTGGTGTCCCCGGCCGTACTCTCCGCGGGCTGCAACACCATCGACCGGGACTGCAGTAACGAGGATGCATCGAGGGCCGATACGCTGCCGGAGCAGCTCTCGCAGACAGGGCTGTACGCGGACATCGGCAGCCTGACGGTGGCCGACGACGCGATCGAGTTCGAGCCGCAGTTCCCCTTTGGACCGACACGGCCGACAAGCGACGGTGGTTGGTCCTTCCCGCCGGCGGGCAGGTCGATACCAGCGACCCCGACGCCTGGGAGTTCCCGGTCGGCACGAAGTTCTTCAAGGAGTTCGTACGGGACGGGGTGCGCGTCGAAACACGTCTGAACCAGCGCAACGCCGACGGCTGGGCGGCGGCCTCCTACCTCTGGAACGAGGACGCCGGCGACGCCCAGCGCCTCACCGACGCGGTCACGGACGCGACCGGCACGCAGCACGACGTACCAAGCGCTCAGGAATGCCTGGCCTGTCACGGCGGTCGCGGCAACTTCTCGCTCGGCTTCAGCGCGACGCAGCTCCCGGTCGCGGTGCGCGCCGAGCTCTTCGACGACGGCGTCCTCACCGCCGCGGTCACCACCGACCTGCAGCTCGACGCGCCGGCCCGCGAGGGGCTCGGCACGCTGCACGGCAACTGCGCGCACTGCCACAACGGCGAGCGCGACGCGCAGGAGCAGTCCACCACCTGCTACGCCCCGCCGGTCGAGGACGACGACCCGCCGCTCAACTTCACCCTGCCCTCCGACCTCAGCGCCGTCGAGGACGCGCCGATCCTGCAGACCGGCCGCTTCCAGCTCGGCCGCGTGGGCGACAGCCAGGTGCTGACGCGCATGTCGACGCGCATCCTCAACGGTGAAGAGCCGTCGATGCCCCCACTGGGCACAGAGCTGGTCGACGACACGGGCGTGGCCGCGGTGGAGGCGTTCATCGCGGCGCTGCCGGCGGAGCAGCGCGACTGAGTCAGCGTCCGAGTACTCGCCGCCGAGGTCGAGCGCCTCATCGCCGGCCCGCAGGTCGCGTGACCTCGCCGTCTCATCTCAGCGGCCCCTCAATTGAAAGGTCACATCGCGCCAAACCCTAAGTACCTTTGCCGCTAAAACGGTACTTAGCGGGTTCTCATACGTACCCTTCGTAGCTACGGTGACGCCGTGAGGCGCTCCGAACTCGACCCCGAACGACGCAAGCGACTGGTTCCGCTGAAGCGCTGGTCGGGAGCGTCTGCACTCGTACCGCCGCCGACCCCCGAGCGCGTCGATCTCGGCGGCCAAGACGCCGTGCTCTGGAGGGCACACGAGTACGTGGAGCGGCTGGACAGCCTGGTGGAGCACCTGCCAGAGGCCCGGCTGACTACGCGAACCTTCGAGCGTCGTGAGGCTGTGCGCAGCAGTCGCATCGAGGGCACGCAAGCGGAGGAGTCGGATCTTCTTCGGTACGAGGCAACCGGCGACGAGGGTGAGCGAGGCCCGGACGTTGCCGTGACGCTGAACTACGTCGATGCCCTGAAGCACGGCCTCGCGGTCGTAGAGCCGAAGGGGCGTGCGGGCCTGACCCGGGAGCTGCTGTGCACCCTGCACGAACGCCTCATGCGGGGCGTCGATCACTACCCGGACCCTCCCGGAGAGCTCCGAACCGTCCAGGTGTGGGTCGGTGGCAGGACGATCTACGAGGCGACCCTCGTCCCACCGCCACCCGATGCCATCGCCCCCGCTCTCGACGACTTGGTAGCCCAACTGTCGGCCGGACCCGACCCTGAGCGCCCCTACGAAGTCTCGATCGTGATGAGGATGGCGATCGCCCACGCACAGTTCGAAGCGATTCACCCCTTCCGCGACGGTAATGGTCGAGTAGGCAGACTGCTTCCGCCCCTGATGCTCGCGGCGGAGGGCTCCCAGCCGGTCTACCTCGCGGGGTCACTGCTCCGAGCCCGAGGCGACTACTACCGGCTCCTGGCAGGTGTGCAACTCCGAGGCGAATGGGCACCGTGGGTCCGCTTCTTCTCCGAGTGCGTGATCGAAGGGTGCGCCGAGTCGATCCGGTTGGCGAAGGACCTTCTCGCGTTGCGGCGCCTGTGGCGAGATCGGCTGTCCTCGGTGCGGTCGCACGCGACGGCTCGGACCCTCGCGGATGAGCTGCTCGGCCAACCTGTGGTCACCGCGAACTCGGTCGCGACACGACTATCGGTCTCCTACCGCGTCGCCAATCGGGCGGTCGATACGTTGGCAGCCCGTGGGCTTCTGACGCTCCAGGGGGCTCAGCGGCGCAACCGAGTGTTCGTCGCCGAGGAGGTCATCGAGGTCCTCAACCGCCCACCGGCAGACCGTTTCGGCGAATAGACCCGCGGCTGCGGTCGGTCGGCTTCTTCCTCGACCCGAAGGCCGACCAACCTCGCCGCCCCGGACGGGCGGCGCCCGGGCATTCCACATGACTGCGCGATGGAATGCCGACTAACGGAAAGCGGCTCCCGACGTGCGCCGAACGGCGCATGTTTCGAAGCGGGGCGCTACGATGTGCCAAAGGGGAGCGCCAGCGAATCCTTTTGCATTCCAGCTACTTGCGCCTCGCCCCGCTTCGAATTCACGGGAGCCGCGGGTTAGCCGGCGTTCCATCTCTCGATGCGAAGGGCGCGCTGGACGCGCCGCCCGGAGATCCATCCGGCCGCACAGGGACGGCGCTTGCTTGACCAAGGTCGGAGCTGGCAGGAACCACAGGGCCGGCCTTGTGTCGCCGTCGACGACGACGACGCAACCGACGACGACGACGATGACGACGACTGTGGGTGCGAATCCTCGGTAGGCGCCGAGGCCGCGGAGCGTGGAGCGCGTTGCTGCTGCTACCCGTGGCGACGCGACGGAGGCGCTGAGGCAACCCCGGTCCCGGGGCGCACCAGCCGGGGAGGTCGACGAGTCGCTGCCCGACCTCAGTCGCTCCAGTCGAACTGGAGGGTCGTCGTCTCGGTGAACTCGTAGGTCGTTCCCTCGAACTCGGTGTCGCGGTCGACAGTCTGCGTGCCGCTGTATTCACCGGACCGAAGCTCCCCCTCGGGCAGTCGGAGTTCCCATTCGTTCGAGCTCCACGAGAAGAAGTTCAAGGTCCCGTCGCGCGTCGCACCGTAGAAGATGTCCGGGAGCTCCCTGTCGGCGCTGATGCCCGTGGCTTCGTCGCAGTCGGTAGTTATGCCGTCGACGGCCGTGTTCAGGAGCACCACGCAGCCGGGGCAGCCGTCCCGGAGCGTGAGGTCGCCTTGGATGAGGGTTGCATCCCGGAGGCAGTCGGCCCACCCGAACTCGTTCGTGATCTCCGCCGAGAAGTCGTACTCGACTCGATAGAGACCCGTGATCCCCGTCGCTTCCAGCGGATTCGCGGCGTCGTCGTCGTCCGTCGCGTCGTCGTCGTCCGAGCCCGCCGAGTCGTCATCGTCCCCTCCGCCGCCTCCTCCGCGGCCGCCACCGCGACCTCCGACGACACAGCCTGCGCCTACGAGCGCGAGGGCCAAGAGTGCAGAGCAAGGAAGGAGTAGACGTCGCACGGCCGAAGTATTGCCCACCCGCGATGCAGTGGGCTACGCAAGTGCGGGGCGTAACACCATGTCGTCGTCGCAGGGTCCGGGGTGGGCTTGGAGTTCATCGAGGACTTTGAGGAGTTCGTCTTCTACGCGCTGGCCCGCATAGCGTCCGGTGAGGCGCCCCGTTCGGTCCCGAATCGGTCGAACACCAGGAGCGAGGGCGTCGCGATCCCGGCGTCCGCGCGCCAGAGCCCCAGGGCCGAGAGCACGTCCCGGCTCGGGTCTCCCAGCACCGGCCAAGCCCCGCCCCCCGCGACGGCTTCCCGGGCCGGGCCGGCGTCCGCGACCAGCCCCACCACCCGTGCGCCCCGCCCCTGGGCGTCGCGCTGGAGCGCCGCCATCCGGTGCATCTGGCGGTGGCACACCGGGCAGGTCCCCGCGCCGCGGGGGTACCCCCGCGGCCAGAGCTTTGGCCCTGGTCCGTCCTATACGCTTCTGCAACGTGCAGGGTCTGCCCCCTTCTAAAAAGCGATACAAGTCGAGACGGGACCGGTCCGTCGCCCTCCCTTAGCCTCGCTCGCATGAAGTACCTGCTCGTTCTTGGTCTCCTCCTCCTGCCCGCCTGCGAAGCGGACGTGATCCTCGACGACGACGACGCCCTCGACGACGACGACGCGATCGATGACGACGACGCCGTGGACGACGACGACGCCGTGGATGACGACGACGCCGTGGACGATGACGACGCCGTGGACGACGACGACGCGGTCGACGACTGCGAGGACCCCCCGGACCCCATCTTCGAGCTCACTCCCGAGGTCTTGCCGCGTTGCGCGTCCACGGTGTCTGAGTGCCTCGCCTCGTGCGATCCCAACGACTTCGAATGTCCCGAGGCCTGCACCACGGCCGACCCGACGCCCGCCCACGAGAGCGGCCTCGACTGCGGCTACTGCCTCTTCCTCGACTACCTGGGGTGCGCGTCCGAGGGAGGCTGCCAAACCGAAGCCGACAACTACCTGTGCTGCGAGCTGGCCTGCGGCTACGACGAGACGTGCATCGAAACGCAGTGCGTGAGTGAGATCACGGACCTCTTCACCTGCGGCTTCTTCACGGCCTCCCAGTGCGACCCGATCTACGCGGCCGGGACGAGCGCGTGCGTCGCCGCCCCCACGAAGGGCCCGTGAGGGCGGCGCTCAGGGCTGAGGCCACACCAGGCGGACGCGCAGTCCTCCGAGGTCGGATGTGCCCAAGGTGATCGTCCCGCCGTGCCAGCGGACGATGCGGGCCACGATGGCCAAGCCCAACCCGTGCCCGCCTTGCTCGCCGAAGCGCACGAAGGGGAGCAGGGCGCGCTCGCGCTGGGCCTCCGGGATGCCTGGGCCGTCGTCGTCGACGCAGATGGCAAGCGGGTCGCCGTCCGTCGAGATGCGCACCGTGTCGGCGTAGCGAGAGGCGTTGAGGATCAGGTTGCGCAGCGCGCGCCGCAGGAGCCGGGGAGCTGCGCGCAGGGTCACTTCGACGTCGCCCACTTCGACGGTTGTATCCGCGGAAAGCCGCGCGAGCAGCCCATCGACTAGGGGCGCGAGCTCGACGTCCACCGGCTCTTGCCCCGCGCCGTCGGGACCGAGCCGCGCATGGAGGAGCACCTCGTCCACGAGGTCGTCGAGCTCCTGGAGGTCGTCGTCGAGCTTGGCCTCGCGCTCGTCCCGCTCGTCGGCGGCGGCACTCGCGAGCAGGTGCACGCCGATGCGCAGGCGGGCGATCGGAGTGCGCAGCTCGTGGGAGGCGGCTCGAAGCACCTCCTGCTGCGAAGTCACGAGGTCCTCGATTCGCTCCGCCATCGTGTCGAAGGCCCCCGCGACGTCGGGCGTCGCGACCCCGGCTCCCTGGGGGATGCGGGCCGCGAGATCGCCTGCCGCGATGCGTTGAGCTGTGGACTCGAGCGCGGCCTGGCTGCGCAGGACGGGGCGGAGTCCGAACCAGGCGAGGGCTGCGAACCCAGAGGACAGCGCGAGGACGAGCAGGAATCGGGGCAACAACCAAGGTGTCGGATAGCCCGTGGGCCCGTAGACGACGACCTCGCCCCGGTCGCCCGGGAGCAACACCAGGTACACGTCGATCCATTCGTGGCGGGCGGCGACGACTTGGTCGACCGCCAACCGCGCCTGGTTCGGAGCGTCGAACTCGGCCGCCGCGAGCACTCGGACGGGGAGCGCGAACTCCGTCGACAGCGCCTCGAGGGTCGCTTCTCGATCGGCGGCTCCCACGACGTCCTGGGCCCCCCGGACGTAGCCGCCGCGCACCATCGACTCGTACCACTCGACCTCTTGATCGCTGAACAGCGTCCACTGGACGACCTCGTAGGCCAGGAGACCGGCGACGAACAGGACCGTCGCGCCGACCCAGATGCGGAGGAAGACCGCCCTCACGCCCGGGCCAGCAGGTACCCCGCGCCGTGCACGGTCTTGATCCACGTCGGCTTGCGCGGGTCGTCCCCCAGCACCTTGCGCAGCCGCGACACTCGGAGATCGACGCTGCGGTCGATCCCGTCGTAGCCGCCGCCCCGAAGCGACCGGAGAATGTCGTCGCGAGAGACGACCTCGCCCAGCCGCCGCGCGAGGAGCAGCAGCAGCTCGAATTCGGCGGTCCCGACCTCCAAGGTGCGCCCGTCCAGCGAGACCAGACGACGCCCCGGGTCAACGATCAGGGGACCGTTCTCGACTGGCGCCGTGATCGCTGCCGCCGGCCGACGAAGGAGCGCTTTCACCCGCGCGAGCAGGCGGCGCGGAGCGACGGGCTTGGCGAGGTAATCGTCCGCGCCGAGCTCGAGTCCGAGGATCTCGTCGATCTCGTCCCCCCGGGCGGTGAGCACGAGGATTCGACCTGCGTAGTCCGATCGCACCGACCGGCACACCTCGAGCCCGTCTTTGCCGGGCAGCCCGATGTCCAGGAGCACGAGGTCGGGCGCGTCGCCCAGGATGCGGTCCACCGCCACGTCGCCCCGGCTCTCGGTGGCGACCTTGTAGCCCGCGCCGGTCAGCAGATCCGCCAGCAGCTCTTGCAGACGGAGGTCGTCTTCGACGATCAACACACGGTGCGCCATGACCCCAGAGTAGTGCGCCGTCCGCCGCCCGGTCCCGTCGCTACAACTCGATACAAGAAGCCGACTTCACGAGACGCGGAGGAGGGCGTTCGACCCCTAAGCTTCTCCTGCACCCCGGAGACGCCATGCGTTTGCCCCTCCTCCTCGCCGTCCTACTCGTAGGTTGTCCCACCCAGCCTCTCCCGCCGGAGGTCGCCCCGCCGACGATCGGGGTCGAGACCCTGTCGGTCGAGCAGACCCTCGTGCGGGCGAGCGTCCTCCTCCGCGGGGTGCGTCCCAGCCTCGACGAGTTCGACGCCGTCGCCGTGGATCCCGCGGCCCTCGAGGGGATCGTCGAGACCTATCTGGACTCCTCGGAGTTCGGCGCCGCCGTCCGTCGCTGGCACGGCGAATGGCTGCTCACGGACACCTGGAAGGACTTCTACCCGGCGGGCTTCCCGTCCATCGGACAGCTGGCGGACCTGGGGAACATCGACCTCAACCGTCAGGTGCAGGAGGGACCCGGGAGGTTGGCCGAGTTCGTGGTCCGCAACGACCGCTCCTACAGCGAGCTCGTGCTCGCCGACTACACCATCGCCAATCGCACGACGTCGACCGTGTGGGGGCTCCTGTACGAGGGCGACGGGGGGTGGTCTCAGGCCTGGTTCGGGGACGGTCGACCGGCCGCCGGGATCCTTGTGGATCCCTGGGTCTTCACCCGCTTCGCCAGCACCGACACGAACCTTCAGCGAGAGCGGGCCAGCAAGCTCGCGCGCAGCCTGCTCTGCCACGACTACCTCAGTCGCGAGGTGCGGGTCCCGGCGGACGTCGATATCACCGAGGGCGGGGCGAACTCCCTCACCGAGAACGCGGTGTGCGTCAGCTGTCACTCGACGCTCGACGAGCTGGGCGCCTTCTTCGGCCCCCACGTCTCCATCATCTACCCGGAGGCCACCTGGGAGTACCCGGTCCAGTCCTGGGCGGGCGTCGCACAGCCGGGGTTGCCGACGCCGAGCTTCTACGGGACGCCGGGACCGGGCCTCCGGTCCCTGGGCGAGATGATCGCCGAAGACCCGCGGTTCGCCCGCTGCAGTGTCAGACGCTTCTACGGCCAGCTGATGGGCATCGACGAGCCCGAGATCCCTGACGAAGTGGAGGACCGCTACGTCGGCGACTTCATGGACTCCGGCCTCCTCGTCAAGCGGCTGCTCAAGCGGATGGTGCTGTCGGACGAGTTCGCCGCGCTCGGCAGCGACGACCCGAACCTTGAGCACGTGTCGGGGCTCCGTCGCATCAAGCCGTGGCACATGTCGCGGATGCTCCGCGACCTCGCGGGCATGGAGTGGGAAACGGACCTCGACGAGGACTGGGGCCTCGGTCGGCTGGGCGAGACCCCGCTGATCGACGACGTCACCTGGGGCTTCCGGGACCTGGCCGGCGGCTCCGACGGCTTCTTCCGGTTCGAGCAGAAGCGCACCGCAAACCCCACGACGTTGCTGGTCCTCCGGGGTGTCGCTGCCCAGGCGGCCCTCCGCATCGCGGCGAATCTGGGAGAGGGGTTGCTGACGGTGTCGGCGGACGCGGACGAGGCGGCCGTCCGGCAACAGCTGGTCGACCTTCACCTCCGCCTCTACGGCGAGCGCTGGGCGACGGACGACGCGGCCATCGACGCCGGTTGGACGCTCTTCGAAGCGGGCGGCGGCGCGGGCGACGCCGAGAACGCGTGGACCGTCGTCCTGTTCGCCCTCCTCCAAGACCCCCGAATCCTCTACGTCTAGGAGTGCTCGTGATCACTCGACGAAATGCACTGAAACTCGGCGCCCTCACCACCGGCGGGCTCGCCCTCAGCAGCCTCTCCATCGCCCGCGCCACCGGCGACGGGACCCGACTGGTCGTGGTCTTCGCCTCGGGCGGGTGGGACACCACGACGCTCTTCGATCCGAAGCCGGATTCGAACGACGTCGATACGGCCGACGGGGACTGGGCGTCCTACGGGGCGCTCGACCTGTGGCGTACCGACGGCACCCCGGCGGCCCACGACTTCTTCACGCGATGGGGGTCGATGGCGGCCGTCGTCAACGGGATCGCGACCGAGTCGTTGGTCCACGAGGAGTGCGGCAAACGCGTGCTGACGGGGTCCAATCGGGGCGGCGCTCCGGACATCGCAGCCCTCGTGGCGGCGGCGCACGGAGGGGACTGTCCGCTGCCCTACCTGGTGCGCGGCGCGAGCGCGCGGACGGGGACGGTCGAGGCACTCTCGGGTCAGCTCGGCTGGACGAACCAGCTGTCGGCGGTCGCCGTGCCGGATCTGCACTACCCGGCGGTGGGCTCGACCGAGGCCAATCCCGGCTTCCAGCCGCGGCCGGACGAGGACGTCGCGGTGCGTGCCTATCTCGAGGCGAGCGCAGCCCGGCTGTCGGGCCGGGCGGCGAGCATCCCCGACTCCGAGCGGCTGGCCGATTACCTCGAGTCCCTCGACCGATCCCACGCGATCCGGGACGCGGCCCAGACGGGATTTCTGTCCGATATCGACCTCGTCCAGAACATCGAGGAGCCCTGGCCTCACACCGTGGCTGCTCTGGCGGAGGGGTTCAGCCAATGCGTCTTCATCGAGGACGACGGGTACTGGGACACCCACTTCCAGAACGCCGACCAGGTGGGGCTGCACAACACGCTCTTCGGCGGCCTCGACACGCTCATGCGGGGGCTTGAGGACGAGGGGCTGCTCGACGAGACCGTGGTCTTGGTGCTGAGCGAGATGGGGCGCACGCCGGTCCTGAACGCAGGGCAAGGCAAGGACCACTGGCCGTTCACGAGTGCGCTGGTGCTGGGGACGGACGTCCGCAGCGGCGTCGTGCAGGGGACGGACGGCGATCTGCGGCCCACGGCGGTGGACCTGAGCACGGGGCGGCCGGGGGCTGGAGGGCGGTTGCTGCACACGTCGGACGTGCTGGCGACGGTGGCCGAGCTCACGGGTCTCGATGCGGCGACCGCGTACCCGCAGGGGGAGGTGATCGATGCGCTCCTGGGTTGAGCTGCTCTTAGTCTGCGTCCTCCTCACCGGGTGCCCGACGGCGGAGGCCATCGACGTCGAGGGCGACTGCGCGATCCTCACGTGGGAGAACTACGGCAAGGGCGAGCTGCGCAACTGGTGCACCGGCTGCCACAGCTCCCGGGTCACGGCCGCCAACCGCAACGGCGCCCCCACCGACGTCAACTTCGACGACCTCCAGAGCGTCCGCGATCACCGCGAGCGCATCATCGCCAGAGCCACCGGCGACGCCCCCACGATGCCCCTCGTCGGAGGAGGCGACGCCGAAGACCGAGCCCGCCTCCACCAATGGCTGGAGTGCGGAGCCCCCTAACGGGGTCAGACCCTGCCCCTTGCAACGCGCAGGGTCTGACCCCGATTAGCCCGGAAGATGCACCATCAGCGTTGACTGGTGCGCTTGAGCGTTGGCTCCGGTGAGCACGGAGCTGTTGGCGCAGGTACCCCTTTCCCCAGGTGGGGCGGTGGTCGGTCTGCATGTCGCGGAGGGGGGGTGTGGCTCTGACACTGATCACGGCGGGGATCGAAGACGGCGGCAGCTCCGGATAGGCTGATGGTCTCTGACCTCCAACAGTCACACCGGAGACCGCCGCCGTGGAGAAGATCGTAGACGTGCTC
>Ga0209992_10003508_pt1 | contig 13122 bp, 10 predicted proteins | sample 2SBtaG_2_FD_182564 | JGI IMG/M metagenome (GOLD analysis project Ga0209992, IMG submission 182564) | Deep subsurface microbial communities from Kolumbo volcano to uncover new lineages of life (NeLLi) - 2SBTROV12_ACTIVE470 metaG (SPAdes)... | ecosystem: Environmental > Aquatic > Marine >... | reverse complement strand
ATCGCCCATCAGGCGCTGTTCGTGAAACGCACCCGCAAACTCATTCAGCCGCCCATCAGCGATAGCGTCGCGCAGTCCGCTCATAAGCTCCTGATAGTAATGCAGATTATGCCAGGTCAGCAACATCGAGGAAATAATCTCCTGCGCTTTGAAAACGTGATGCAGATAGGCGCGAGAGTACTGCCGACATGCCGGACAACCGCAGTTTTCGTCCAGCGGGCGCGGGTCGTCCACGTGCCGGCCGTTCTTGATATTAATCACGCCGTTGTGGGTAAATACCTGCCCGGTACGTCCGCTGCGGGACGGCAAAACGCAGTCAAACATATCCACGCCGCGCATGACCGCCCCGACCAGATCATCGGGCTTGCCCACACCCATCAGATAGCGCGGTTTGTCGTCCGGCAACTGCGCTGGCGCATAGTCCAGCACCTCAAACATCGCCGCCTGCCCCTCGCCCACCGCCAACCCGCCAATGGCGTAGCCGTCAAATTCAACTTCACGCAGCGCCGTCGCACTTTCGGCGCGCAAATCCTTAAATACCGAACCCTGCTGAATGCCAAACAGCGCGTGCCCGGGCCGGTCGCCAAAGGCATCCCCGGACCGCCGCGCCCAGCGCATGGACAGCGCCATGCTGTCGGCTGATTGTTTTTTCGTCGCCGGGAACGGCGTGCATTCATCAAAGGCCATCACGATGTCAGACCCCAGCAGCTTTTGTATCTCCATGCTGCGTTCGGGCGTCAGGTAATGTTCGGACCCATCCACATGGCTTTTGAAGCGCACGCCGTTTTCATCCATCTTGCGCAAAGTTTTCAGGCTCATCACCTGAAACCCGCCGCTGTCAGTCAAAATCGGCCGCTGCCAGTTCATGAACTTATGCAAGCCACCCAGCCGGGCCACACGCTCTGCCCCCGGTCGCAGCATCAAATGATATGTATTTCCCAGCAGGATATCGGCACCGGTTTCGCGCACATTTTCCGGCAACATCGCCTTTACGGTGGCGGCTGTGCCCACCGGCATAAAGGCCGGCGTTCGGATGTTCCCGCGCGGCGTTTTTATCACGCCGGTGCGGGCTTTGCCGTCGGTTGCTGCAATTGAAAAGGAAAATGACTGCCCCATGTCCGCTGCATACAAAACAGCGATTTGATTATCCAGCAGAAACGCTGTTGGCACCGCTTGCGCGGGCCACAATATTTTTTGCAGGATTCAAGTCCCAACGCTTGAAAAACCGCAGCCTGATTAATTAAGTCACAGGCAATAAACTGCGACTATTGCACACTTTACGAACGCAATCCTAATCCCTATATGTTTAGTCAGGTATTTACCCAAGGACGCCGATAATGGACACTGCACAGGCCCCGATGGAAGGCACGCCGATGATCGCGCCCTCCACCACCGATCATCCGCTTTACGTGGATGTGGTTTTGGCCTGCCGGTCGGTGCACGACCCGGAGATTCCGGTGAACATCTACGATCTGGGATTGGTATATACCATTGATATCAATGACGAAAACCATGTTGAAATATCGATGTCGCTGACCGCACCCGGCTGTCCGGTGGCCGGGGAAATGCCGGGATGGGTTGCCGATGCGGTATTGTCGGTGCCCGGCGTTAAGACCACCAATGTCGAACTGGTGTGGGAACCTCAGTGGGGCATGAATATGATGTCTGACGAGGCTCGGCTTGAACTGGGGTTTATGTAAAATGTTCAATATCCCCGGAAAATCTCCCTTAACCCTGACGGATGCCGCGGTGGCTCAGATCGCCGCGTTGATGCATGACGGCGGCAAAAAAGGCCTGCGCATCGGCGTCAAAAAAGGCGGCTGTGCTGGCATGGAATATACGATGGACTATGTGGATCAGGTTGATCCCAATGACGAGGTGGTCGAGGTCGGCAGCGCAAGGGTGATGATCGCGCCGATGGCGCAGATGTTCCTGTTTGGAACAGAAATCGACTATGAAGTCTCGCTGCTTGAGGCCGGTTTCAAATTCAAGAACCCCAACGTAACCGAAGCCTGCGGCTGCGGTGAATCGATCAAATTTGAAGGCATGTAAGTGGCGGCAACCGCCAAAACCGCCTGCTGATGGGCATCACCCAATCGGACATTGATTTCGCAACAGAATTGTTTTTAGGCGTTCCAAACCTGAAAACCCGCAAGATGATGGGTGGATTGTCGCTTTATTCCGGCAATCAGATATTTTCTATCGTTGACAGCGACGGACAGATATTTTTGAAAGCTGCGGGACAAATTGCCAAATTGCTGGAAAGCGAGGGCGCACAAATTTTCGCGTTCACGAAAAAGGACGGATCAACCGGTTCAATGGGATATTGGAGCCTGCCGGAACCCGCTCTTGATGACCCTGAACAGGCCTGTGACTGGGCCCAAAAAGCGCTTGATGCGCTGACTTAAAAATCTGGAGAATAACATGCGTCGCAATTTGGCCGCCGGAAACTGGAAAATGAACGGCCTACGTGGTGCCGCTGATGAGATTGTGAAACTGGCGGCCCTGCAGCCAAACCCAAATTGCGACGTGCTGATCTGCCCACCTGCAACCCTGCTGGCGCCGTTGGCCAAAGTCAGCGTAGGCACCAGCGTTGCCGTTGGCGGGCAGGATTGTCACCAGAATGAAAAAGGCGCGCATACGGGCGATATTTCTGCTGTGATGCTGAAAGACGCCGGTGCTGCTTACGTGATTGTCGGCCATTCAGAACGCCGCGATGATCACGGCGAATCCAATGATCTGATCGCCGCCAAAGCGCAGGCGGCATGGACGGCTGATCTTAAGGCCATCGTGTGTTGCGGTGAAAGCGAGGCCCAGCGAGACAGCGGCGCGACGTTGGATCACATAGGGGCGCAACTTGCAGCGTCCATTCCCGATGGCGCAACCGCTGAAACGCTGGTGGTCGCTTACGAACCGATTTGGGCCATCGGCACGGGGCGCACACCAACCCTTGAGGACATCAAAGAGGTGCATGATTTCATCCGCAACCTGTTGGTCACCCGCTTTGGTGACGCAACCGGCAACGGTGTGCGCATTCTTTACGGTGGCTCCATGAACCCCGGCAACGTGGTCGATATTTCAGCGATCAAAAACGTCGACGGCGGCCTTGTGGGTGGCGCTTCCCTGAAAGCCGAAGATTTTACTAAAATTGTCACTGCGCTGAACGGCTGAACACAGGCACTCCGCTTTCATTGTTCCAAAAAAACTCCCGCGCGGCGCGCACCCGGCACCTGGAGCCCTTCACTCTTATTCATAATCAGGACATCAATGCCAGACGCCAAAACACCCATGCCTCAGAAATGTATCGCCCTCCCATAGGCGTCCAAGACAGACTCGTGCATCATTTCTGACAAGGTGGGATGCGGGAACACCGTGTTCATCAGATCAGCCTCGGTGGTTTCAAGCGCCCGTCCCACAACATAGCCCTGTATCAGCTCGGTCACCTCTGCCCCCACCATATGCGCCCCCAGCAGCTCTCCGGTTTTGGCGTCAAATATGGTTTTGATCATGCCCTCTGCTTCGCCCAGCGCAATGGCTTTGCCGTTGCCCGCAAAGGGAAACCTGCCGACTTGGATGTCATAACCCAGGTCTTTGGCTTTGGCCTCGGTATATCCGACAGAGGCGATCTGTGGCTGACAGTAGGTGCATCCGGCGATGCTTTCCGGTTTCACGGGGTGCGGATTGCCATCGGCGATCAATTCGGCCACGCCCACACCCTCGTGGCTGGCTTTATGGGCCAGCCAGGGCGCCCCGGCAATATCGCCAATCGCGTAGATGCCTTTGACGCTGGTGCGGTAATATTCATCGGTCACGATGTGGCTGCGGTCGGTCTTAACACCCAAAGCCTCCAGCCCCAGATCCTCGACATTTCCAACAATCCCGACTGCTGAAATCACCGTGTCAAACTGTTGCGTCACCGTCTTGTCACCCAGTTCGATATGGGCTGTCACGCTGCCTTTTCCGCGGTCCAGTTGTTTGACGCTGGCCCCTTGCAGAACAGTCATGCCCTGTTTCACAAACTGCTTTTTGGCAAAGGCCGCGATTTCGGCGTCCTCTACCGGCAAGATGCGATCCATCACCTCCACCACCGTGGTATTGGCGCCTAACGTATTGTAGAAACTGGCAAATTCGATGCCGATTGCGCCAGACCCGATGACCAGCAAATCTTTGGGCATGCGCGTTGGGTCCAACGCATGTTTATAAGTCCAGACCAGATCGCCGTCAGCTTCCAGTCCCGGCAATTCCCGGGCCCGCGCACCGGTGGCAATGACAACATGGGCGGCTTGCAAAACTTCGGCGCCCTTGACCGTCTTAACCGTAACCTGACCTTCACCGGTCAGCGACGCTGCACCCATAAACACCGTCACTTTATTCTTTTTCATCAGATGACCAATGCCGCTGTTCAGCTGCGCCGCCACTTTGCGCGAGCGTTTCACCACCGCTGCCAGGTCAAAACCGGTTTTACCCGCAGTCAGGCCAAACTCGGCGGCCCGCTGCATCAGGTGATAAACCTCCGCAGATCGAAGCAAAGCCTTGGTTGGAATACAGCCCCAGTTCAGACAAATGCCGCCCATGTGATCGCGTTCCACAATGGCGACTTTCAATCCCAGTTGGGCCGCCCTGATCGCCGCCACATAGCCACCCGGCCCGGCACCAATCACGATCATATCAAAGGTTTCGTCAGCCATCTCTGTCTCCGTCAACTCTTTAGTTTAGTGCTAAACTAAAATTCCTCCCCGGTCATACTCTAGCCTTTGCATAGGCGTTTGGTTTAAACAACCGTCAAGGTCGAGAAATGCGCCGGCAATCGCAATGAGTTTCTTTTAAATTGAGTAAAGCAAGCACCGGTGCCAATGTCCGCCACACAAAGGATTTTGGAAAAGCCTTTTTTAGGCGAATTCAAATTCGCTTTTTTCACTGTTTGCAATCAATCGACCGTGAAGCCGCTGTTCAAGATTAGGCCTGCATTTGCCGCACGGATTCCGAATATCCGCCCGCGTCCAAATAGGCAACTTCGACAGAGGTTGTTTGACGCGCCAGCGCATCGTTCCGATAGGGAAACCGGCCAAACCTGCGGATAACGTCCCGATGGGCCTTGGCGTGCAACAAAGAGGTTTCGCCGCCCTCGGGCATCCGTTTCTTGAACAAACGCACACAGCGTTCCTGATCGGTCAGACTTTCAGAGTGCATCAGCGGCATATAATAAAACTGCCGCTGCGGCTCCGGCACCCGCATATCAAATCCCTTGTCGATGGCGGTTTTCGCGTAACACAGCGCCTTGCGGTCAGAACTGAACGCCCGCCCGTCATTGCGAAACATGTTGCGCGGAAACTGATCCAGTAAAATGATCAGCGCCAGTGATTTGTCCGGGCAACAGACCCAATCAGAATATTCTCCGGTGGCAGCCCGTGCCCATGCGGCACCAAAACGATCAGAAATGGTTGCGTCCAGTTCCTTGGTACTCATGTACCAGCCCTCTGTCCCAACCTCGTCAAGCCAGAAGTCCAATATCTCTTTCGGGTTCGCCACTGTTCGCTCTCTGTCGATCTCACCAGTCCCGAATTCGACCAAACAGTGTGATTCGTTGGTTTTCAAGAATTTAATCTGAGGTGGTATCTTTTGTCGCGTCACTGTTGCTTTCTTCATCCAGCGCCTTTTCGATGGCGATTTCCTGTGCGACTTCAACCGCAACCGGTGAAGAGGTCGGAGAAACCGGCGCATAAGGAGCCGTGTCGCCAACCGGCGTGGCTTGTCGCTGGGTCATACGATACAAAGCGTAAGCGGCCATTAATGCCAACAATGCGCATAAAAAACCAAAGAAACTGTTGGGGCCAAACCGATCCATCATCCAGCCCAGAATGATCGGGCCGGTAATGGCACCGATCCCGCTGACAAAGATCAACCCACCGGAAGCGGCTGCCATGTCTTCGTGCTCCAGAAAATCGTTGGTATAGGCGATATACAATGAATACAAAGGGTTAGATACGCCGCCAACGATAAAGGCAAGGATCAGCAGCCCGTAAAACGGCCCGGCTGTTGCCGCACCAACCGCCATAACGGCGGCCCCAAAGGTGGTTAGCCCGGCAATCAGCCGTCGACGATCCATTCGGTCGGAAAACCAGCCGATCGGGTATTGCAGCAGCATTCCACCGATGTAAATCATTGCCACAAACAGCGATATGTCGCGTACGTTCAACCCGATTGACGCGCCGTAAACCGCCGACATACCAAACAGTGCCGAAAATACTCCACCCAACAGGAAAGTTCCAACGCAGGCCAAAGGCGACACATGGAACAGGCGGCGCAGGGTCATGGGTTTTGTGGCCTGAAACACCGGCGCGGGGCTGACCGAAAGCAGGATGGGCGCAAAGGCCACCGAAACCAGAACGGAAGAAATGACGAACAATAAAAATCCGGCGGGGTCCGCCATGTTCAACAGCAATTGCGCAGATACGATGCCAACCATCTGCACGATCAGATAGACAGACATGGTTTGCCCGCGGGTTTCGTTGGTCGCCGCGTCGTTCAGCCAGCTTTCGGCAACCACGTAAACACCGGAAAAGCAAAACCCGATCAGAACGCGCAGCAATGTCCACACCACCGGATCAGGAATGGCGGCATACAGGATCAACGCGGCAGAAATCAAAGATGCAAGGGCGGCAAAAACCCTGACGTGTCCAACCCTGCGGATCAGCTCTGGTGCGATCCGCGAGCCGCCCAAAAATCCAACAAAATAGGCCGACATCACCACTGACATCGAGGTGGTTGAAAACCCTTCCAACGAGCCGCGCACACCCAAAAGCGTACCCTGCAGGCCGTTTCCCAGCATCAACAGCAGCATGCCCAGCAAGAGGGCCCAGGAATTTCGCACCACAAACAGCATCTTGCTTCCAAAAAACGGGCGTATCAAAATCCCGCTTAGGCGCGATTATCCGCGCGTTCTGCCACTATTGCGACGCGGACAGGTCGTTTTCATTTTCCGGCAACAACAGCGAGCTGTCGCCATAAGAATAGAACCGATACCGCGCCAAAATCGCGTGCGCATAGATTTCTTTGATCCGGTCGTGCCCCATTAATGCAGCCACCAGCATCATCAGCGTGGACTTGGGCAGGTGGAAATTTGTCATCAGACCGGAGGCCACGGAAAACTTATATCCGGGTTTGATGAAAATATCTGTTTCGCCCCGCCAGGGTGCAACAACGCCGGGGCTTGTGGCTGCGGATTCAATCAGTCGCAGGGCGGTTGTGCCCACCGGAATTACCCTGCCGCCCTGCTGGAACGTGCGGGTTATTTCCGCGGCGGCTTGTTTTGAAATCTCGCCCCATTCGCTGTGCATTTTATGACCGCTGATGTCGCTGACTTTCACCGGCAAGAACGTCCCCGCCCCCACGTGAAGCGTAACAAAGCTGCGTTCAACCCCCTTTTTCGCAAGCCGTTCAAGCAGTGCGGCGTCAAAATGCAAAGACGCAGTGGGGGCGGCAACCGCCCCGGACACATCCGCAAAGACGGTTTGGTAGTCGTGATCGTCCTGCGCATCAATTTCGCGCCGTTTGGCGATGTAAGGCGGCAGCGGCATCTTTCCCGCGGCCCGCAGCGCCCGGTCAAATTCAGGGCCGCTGATATTAAAGGTCAGTCGCACCTGCCCATCAACAATGTCCGCCACCCGGCCGTTCAAAGCATCGGAAAACACAATTTTTTCGCCCCGCTTCAGCCGCTTAAGCGGTCTGGCCAGCGCCATCCATCCGCCGTTTTGCGCAGGCGCCAAAAGCGAGACTTCTATGTTTGCCTGACCCTCGCCCTGTGCGCCTTTGCGGGTGCGAACGCCCTGCAGGCGTGCCGGCACCACTTTGGTATTGTTTAAAACCAATCGATCCCCGGGGCGCAGGAATTCCACAAGATCGGTCACCTGCCGATCCAATATTTTACCGCCAAGCGCCACCAGCAGGCGCGCGGCACTGCGCGGTACACTTGGGCGCAGAGCGATCAACTCGTCAGGCAGAGCGAAATCAAAGTCTGAAAGCTTCATTGGCCGGAATTTGGGATCGGCTGCTTGAAAATCTCGCGAAACAGCCCCGGCGTCAGAATGGACAGCGGGTTTACACCAACTTTTGGATCGTCAACAGATCCTTTCAAAGTGTAATTAAAACTGAACAGCCCCTCACCTTTTTTGGCCCCGAACATGCCGCCAAAAATCTTGCTTTGCTCCAGCAATCCATTCAAAGCGTAAATTGGTGTGATCACCCCCAGCATGTCCATTCTGGAACGCTCAAAATCGTACAATCCGGCCATAGTTATGCCCATCGATGCGCCAACCGCGCTGGCGGAATGCAGATCTATGGCTTGCGGTGACATGCGGAATTTTGCGTCTATTTCCTGAAAGGGGATGCCTTCCACGGCCAGTTGTTCGACCAGCCCGATCACGCTGATGGCCGACAGCAATGCCGCCAGCGCCGGCGCGTTCTTGACCCGGGTTTTGGTTATTTTCAGCGTGCCGTCATACGCACCTTTTTCCTGTGTTGGCAGCATCACCATGTCCAGCCGCCCACCGGATGCGGTTTCGAAAATCCCGGCAGACCGCATCACCGCACCGGCGTTGTCTGAGCTAAAGCGAACCGCCACGCCGTTTTGCTGGGGTGCCATCGTTCCAACGATGTGCGCGCCGCCGTTCACTTTGGCAGAAAACGATCCGCTGAGTCCCCCGCCGGTTGCCAGATCACCTGAAAGCTCTGTCAGCGTGATGCCACTGCTGAGGATCAGCTTGTCCAAGGCGATGTTAACCTGATTGGAAGAGTTTGAATTGCCAGAGGTGCCAAAGGTACTTTTGCGAAAATCCACGCTGCCGCTGCCAACTGATATTTGCAAACCGTTGTTGGCCGCCGGGCGGATGTCCACCGGTATGTCAAGCCACCCGTCCAGTTTGACAGAGCGAAAGCGGGCAAGTTTCAACCCGCCGTTTTTCTGCAACGCAACACCGCCAACCGCTTTCAGCCCGGCCGCGGACAATTCCAGACGGCTGATTGCCACCGGCGTGCTTATACGCCCCAGAATTTCAAGCCGCCCGCGGGTTTTTTTTGATTTTCGCCACCCCAGCGCATCCAGCCGCATCGCGGTCTGGTTCAGGTCTGACACCAGTCGAAATTCCGGCGGTTTGCCTGCGGTCAGTTCGATTTCCATATCAGCTATGCCCACGCCGGTCAGCGCATCCTTTGGCAGCGATATTGAAAACTCGTCCAAAAACCGCTGTGACAACTCGATGGTTCCGTCAACCCGGCTGACACCCTTATGCGCCGGTCCAAATTTCTGGCTCCATGTTCCGCTGACCGGGGTTTTCCCCAACAACGCACTGCCGGATATCGCCATGCCCCTGGTGTCGGCAAACAGCTTCAATTGCCCGGCGCGCAGGGATTTTTTCTTCATCAGCCTGTCACTGCTGACGTCACTCAGCACTCCGTTGATCACGAAATCCACCTGATCCACGGTAACCTTGTCTGCCAACGGCAGCCTTACCAGCCCCTTGCCAGAGGCCGTACCCTGCGCAATATCCAAGGGAATGCCGCCCTTGGTCATAAATTCAAACGGCGGCATGTCCAACAGCCCAACCGCGCTGCGGATCGAACTTTCGGTGACCAGCGTAACTTCGGCGGGCGCGTCTTTTACTGTGATGTCAGGTACATAAACCGATGATCCGGCAAGATCGATACGGCCGGCACCGGGAACCGCTACGGTGCCCGCATCCAGCACCAATCGCAAATCCTGATTTGTCAGAACGCCGTATCCGCGTCCGCCCTCAATCACCGGCAACGCTTTGATATAGCGTGCCGTTACGCCTGACAGATCAAACCCGATATTGACCTTCGGCTTTTGGCCCGGTTGCATCCGCAAAGCCCCCACCACATTGGAAATCTGCCCCTGATGAATATTGGTGACATACCAGTTTCTGGTTTTTGGCTTGAGGGTCCGCGGCCATATGTCAGCGAGCGTTCCCGTGGAAATTTTTGCCAGCCGCAGGTCAATCGCGTTGGTCCAGCCGTCAGGTCCCGACGCCATCGAGCCGCTAAGCACCAGCTTGCTGTCTTCGTGAGAGAGCACAAGTTGGCCGATATCAAGGCGCAACGGGTTCACCAGCACCCGCATGTCCAATGCGCCGGACTCAAATATTAGCGGCTCGCCGTAAGCGTCTTTTGGATCAAGGATCACGTCATTCAGTTTAACCTGGCCTATGACCGCGCCAAACGTCCGCCCGGCACCGACGGACAGAAATACCTTTCCGCTGGCAAAACCGCTGACCAGATCGGATTCAACGGAAATCTGGTCAAAATTCAATCTTTTTTGCGTGCTGTCGTAGCTGACGTAGACCTTTGCACTTTGAACGCTTACAGATTTTTCGGGTGCTGCGGCCAGAATTTGCCCCGCACCAATATCCAGCACGCCGCTGACATCGCCAATCTGGCCGGCCACACCAATATTAACAGTAACCGAACCGGAAATCGGTGTGGTAATATCTTTTATGGGTACCAGCGCTGGAAATTCCTGGGCCAGATCGGCGGTGCTGAGCCCGGCAAACTGTGCGGAAAGCTCTGCTTGCTTGTCTCCGATTTCCTGTTGCCAGGACAGGGTGACACTGGCATCAGAAGCGGCGTTTTGACTGATCTTAAAGCCAACGGTGCTGTTGATCCGGTTGTTTGATCTGGTGATGACGATACGCCCGTCGCTAAACCTACGGTCGTGTCGGCTTTTGGCATCGCTCAGCACGACCAAAGCGCCAAGACTTTCAATGCGCAAAAGATGCGAAAACACCGGTTGCGTGAACAACCCGTCCAGTGCGGACTGAAACCCGTCACCGTCATCTTTTCCGGCTATTGTATTTTGGTCAGTCTCATCGCCAAAACTAACGTTGAACCGACCGTCGATATCGCGCTCCAGATACAGATCGGCATTGTCCAAAGAAATCGCCACCGGTCGGATTCGCCCACGGATAAGTTCGTTGCGTGACAACTGAGTATGCACCTCAGGCAGGGCCAGTTGCAGTTCACCGTTCTTGTCCAAAAGCTTTATGCCGGTGACGGTAAGGTCGATGTTAAGACTGCCCGGCGGCAGCACCAAATCCAGACGGTCAAATTCCACCCGCGACGGCCCAAGGCTGTCGTTGGCCAACGTTAGAACCCGCTGCTTTGCCCATTCCGGTGCCTGAAACCCACGCACCAGCGTAAAGACGCCCAGCGCCACGGCAAAGCCGACAATGATCCCAAGCAACACAACGCCATAGACAACGCGCCGCAGCAGATTTTTCGGTTTCTTGTCTTTATCCGTCATCAGGGTTCGCTGAGCCTTCAAAGCGCGGATTGGCGGGAACCGCGTTGGAAAATGAATAGCAAACAATCACCGCGACATTCCAGTATATTGAGCATACCCCGGACCGTTGCGGCCAAGTGCCGCCGAAAATTTGCGATTTGGGCTGATCCTTCCTGATGCGGAATTACAGATTGTTTGAAACAGATATTGTGTTTTCACGCTAAAATTGAAATCGTGCTGCACAGCGGTTTTATTCTTTTTGAATTCGCTAAAGTTACCGGAACGGCGACTCATTGTCTCTGCACCGTGAACACTCAATTTAATTTGACTAAAAACAGTTGAAATCTTTGCGGTATTTTATTATGAAAATCCGGTGGCTTGCTGGGTTCTGTTAATCACCTGCAACAAGCCCGTAGGGACATCATAGGGGTACAGAGCGTTGAGAAAGCGTCTTTCACTTAAGATCAATGCTTTGCTTAGCAGCACGTTTCCCGAACAGCGTCTATACCTGAGATCAGACAATTCCACCCGGTTTCTGCGTTTAACGCCTGCGCGGCAGCTTTTGTTTGCCGGGCTGACAGTTGTTGCGTTTTCCTGGACTTTGATCGCCTCGTCAGCATTTTTTATCGAATTTGTCAGCGCATCGACCGACAGTTCGCAGGCCAGCGCCAATCAGGTGGATTACGAGCAACGGCTGAACGCCCTGTCAAAAGAGCGGGACAAACGCGCGCTTGAAGCCAAGAAAGCCCAGGATCGGTTTTATGTGGCGCTGGAGCAGATTTCAGATCAGCAATCCGCGCTGCTGAAATCCGAAGACCGAAGGAAAGAACTGGAAACCGGGATCGAGGTTATCCAGCGCACCCTGCGCACCACCATGAAAGAACGCGATCGGGCGCAAAGCCAGTCGGACCTGCTGCTGACCGAATTGCAGATGGTGACCGGCAATCTGAACACCGATGCGGGCAATACCACAGATCTGGAGCGCACGCTTGATTTCCTGAATTCGGCGTTTGCCAAGACCATCAACGAACGGGACACGATGATCGTGTCGTCCCGGGACATGGCCCATAAAGTTGACGCACTGCAACATCAGGCCAGCCTGACGGAAGAGCGTAACGAGCGAATATTCTCGCGGCTGGAAGAAGCCGTTACAGTGTCAATCTCTCCTTTGGAAACCATGTTTTCCAACGTTGGTCTGTCTACGGACAAGTTGCTGGAAGACGTGAAACTTGGCTATTCCGGTCAGGGTGGCCCGCTGACGCCACTGGCGGTTTCCACCAAGGGCAAGCCTGAAGACCCCACATCCCTGAAAGCAAATGAACTGCTGGCAGAGCTTGACAAAATCAACATGATGCGCATTGCCGCGACCCGCACGCCGTTTGTTTTGCCACTTAAGACAACCTTTCGGCTGTCCAGCGGATACGGCTGGCGCAGGCACCCAAAAACCGGCCGTACACGGATGCACGACGGCACGGATTTTGCCGCCGCCTATGGCACGCCGGTCTATGCAACGGCTGACGGTGTGGTTTCCTACGCCAGCTGGTCCGGTGGCTATGGCCGCGTGGTCAAGATCACCCACGCGATGGGATTTGAAACCCGCTATGCCCATTTGGCGAAATTCCGCGTAAAAGCCGGACAAAGGGTCTCGCGCGGGGACTTAATAGGTGATATGGGAAGTTCTGGCCGCAGTACCGGCTCTCACGTACACTACGAAGTCCGGATCGGTGGAAAATCGGTCAACCCCATGACATATATTAAGGCAGCAAGAGATGTTTTCTAAAAGCAAGATCAATGACCCGGCGCCAAAACCGGCAGGCAGCGACGTTAAA
>Ga0209992_10003505_pt1 | contig 13133 bp, 7 predicted proteins | sample 2SBtaG_2_FD_182564 | JGI IMG/M metagenome (GOLD analysis project Ga0209992, IMG submission 182564) | Deep subsurface microbial communities from Kolumbo volcano to uncover new lineages of life (NeLLi) - 2SBTROV12_ACTIVE470 metaG (SPAdes)... | ecosystem: Environmental > Aquatic > Marine > Volcanic... | reverse complement strand
GTAGTGCCGTCGGGTTTGGTCCACCTCGCCCACCTGTCCGAGTCGGCTCTGGACGCGGTGATCGGTTCCGGGCTGGAGCCCTCGACACCCCACAGCGTGGTCGACCCAGTGTTGGTTCGGGAGCGGCTGCAGCAGATCCGCAGCGCCGGATACGCGTGGGTGTACGAGGAGTTCGTTGACGGCATCAACTCGGTCGCGGCGCCGGTGCTCGGGACCGACGGCGACCTCGTGGCCGCGGTCCACATTCATGGCCCGGCGTACCGCTTTCCGCACCCCGACCAGACCCACGACGTCGGGCTGCTCGTGATCGATGCCGCAACTGGCCTTGCGGCCCAGTGGGCCGAGGACTGAGCCGTACCCCAAGTTGAGCAATCCGGTGTCAGGCACCAAGTTGCTCAACTGGCGGTGAATTCGCTCAGACTCCCCGACGACGGCGGATCTCCTCGCTGACCGCGGGGATGACCTGGTGGAGATCGCCGATCACGGCGTAGCCGGCCTTGGTCACCATGTTGGCTTCGGGGTCGGTGTTGATGGCGAGGATGTTCTTCGACGCCATCGCGCCCACCCAGTGCTGAATGGCTCCGGAGATGCCGCAGGCGATGTAGATCTCTGGGGCGATGCGCGTGCCGGTCTGGCCGACCTGATCGGCGTGGCTCCGCCACCCGTTGTTGGTGACCGCCCGCGAGCAGCCGACCTTTCCGCTCAGCAGTTCGGCCAGCTCTTCGAGCGGCGCGAATGCGTCGGCCGAGCCGACTCCGCGCCCACCGGACACCACGACCGATGCGGTGGACAGCGTGACCCCGTCGCTCAGCACCACCCGGTCGCGGATCATCGTCGCAGTGTGCGACGCGTCGAGCCGTGGTGTGAAGGTTCGCACCTCACCGGCGCCCGGGGCGTCTGCCTGGGCCGCCTCGACCGTGTGGTGGCCATAGCTCACGAGCGGCAGAGCCGAGGCCAGCGTGCTGTCCTCGAGGAGCGAACCGCCCCATTGGACGCGGGTCATGGACCACGGGTCGCCGGGCTCGACCGAGACGCAGTTGGCCACGAACGGGACGTCCAGCCGCGCTGCGGCGCCTGCCATGACCTCGTTGCCCCGATCTGTGCCGACCGACATGACCGCGGTCGGTGACTCCGCTTCGATGAGCTGAACCAGCGACGTGGCCCACGCATCGGGGCCGTAGTCGGTGAGCAGCTCGTGGTCGATGTGGTGCACGACCTCGGCCCCGTGCACCGCGAGCTCGTCGGCGAGCGCGTCAGCGCCGTTGCCGATCACCACCGCTTCGACTTCGGCCCCGAGGTCGGCGCCCAGGGAGCGGGCGGCGGTGAGTGCCTCCAGCGCGCCCACCGGCAGGACTCCCCTGTCGTGCTCGCAGAAGACCAAGAGCGTCGCCATCACAGCACCCCCAGCTCGTCGAGGAGGTCCACGATCGCGGGAGCCGCCTCGGGACCGGTTCCGAGGATCTCGGTCTCGCTGACCTTCTCCTCGGGACGATGCAGCTTGACCTTGGTCTGGCCGCCCGGAGCTGCGTCGAGATCTCGCGACTCGATGACGGCCTTCTTGGACGCGAGCCGGCCCTTCATCGTCGGGTACCGCGGCAGGTTGATGCCCTCTTTGACCCCCATGACCGCAGGAGCGTCGAGCTCGTAGACCTCCGAGCCCGCGTCGACCTCGCGCCGAGCGGTGAACCCGCCGTCGCGCACGTCGATGCCCTTGATCCCGTTGACCATGGGGCGGCCGAGCGCGTGGGCAACCCGGATTCCGACCTGGTAGCCACCGGCGTCCGCCGACTCGTTGCCGAACATGATCAGGTCGAATTGCCCATCGGCGGCCTCGATGTCGCCGATCGCCTGGGTGATCACCGCAGCGGTTCGCTGAGGGTCCCAGTCGTGGCCGGTGTCGTTGGGGATGAGGACGAAGCCCGTTCCGCCGACCGAAGCCGCGTAGCGCAGCTGTTCCTCGGCCTCGCTCGGACCGACGGTGAGAACGACGACTTCGCCGCCTTCTCGTTCGATGATCTGGGCGGCCTCCTCGACCGCGCACTCCTCGTGGGGGCTCGTCGTGAAGCCGAGATGTGCGGTGTCGACGTTCTGGGCGTCGTCGGTGACGTTGATACGAGAACCCGGTGCCGGGACCCGCTTGACGCAAACGAGGATTTTCATCTCAATGCGTTCCCCGGCCACGGCGAACCTGGCGGTTCGGGCCGTTGACGAGCGTCGTGCAGGGCGTGCAGCGCTCCCGCTGCGTTCCCCGGCCACGGCGAACCTGGCGGTTCGGGCCGCCGTCGAGAGTTGCGCTGGGCATGCAGATCACCTCACGCCTTCATCCGAGCGTCGTCGGAGTCGAACAGGGCCAGGTTGGCCCCCGTTGCCTCGACCGTCACCGGGTACAGCTCGTGCTGGTACATCACCTGGAGCTTGGTCCCCACCTGGGCCAGCTCCATCGGGAGGTAGGCCATGGCCAGGTACTTGTCGATCGACGGTGCGTTGCCCGCTGTGGTGAGGCGGCTGATCCGGCCCTTGGCATCGACGATGCGCTCGCCGTCCATGGTGAGCACCGGCTCGTTGCCCGCACCCATCGGGAAGCGGTCGTAGCCCTCGGCGCACTGCAGTGAGTCGAAGCTCAGCATGCACAGCGCGGCCACCTGCTCCTCCTCGCGGGCGGCGAGGTAGGCCTCCTTGCCGATGAAGTCGGCCGCCTTCACCTTCGGACGGGCGAGACCGGCCTCGACGGGGTTGTACTCCGCTTCGAGCTCGGCCCCCATGAGCCGGTAGCCCTTCTCGAGGCGACCGCTCGTGCCATAGACGCCCGCACCCACCGGCCGCATGTCGAACTCCTGGCCCGCCTCCCAGATGGCGTCCCACAGCTGGAGGCCGTGCTGGGTCTTGGTGTAGATCTCGAAGCCGGCGTCACCCACATAGGAGATGCGGAACATCTCGGTCGGGATCCCGTCGAGCAGGACCGCCTGCATGGAGCCGTAGCCGAACGCCTCCTGCGACAGGTCGGTCTCGGTGATCGTGGACAGGACGTCTGCGGCCTTGGGGCCCCACACACCGAACGTGCACAGCGCCGGGGTCTTGTTCTCGAACATCACCTGGCCCGTGTCGCCTGGCATGTTGTGGCGGAACCAGTACTCGTCACGCCCGCCGTCGAAGGCGCCGGTGACGATCCGGAACCGGTCCTCGGCCATCCGCATGATCGTGAGGTCCGAGCGGAACCCGCCGTCCGCGGTGAGCACAGGCGTGTAGATCGACCGACCGACGGCCAGATCGCACTTGTTGACCACCATGTGCTCGATGTAGTCGACGACACCGGGGCCGCTGACCTCGAACACCTGGAACGGCGAGATGTCGACGAGCCCGACCGCAGCACGCATGTGCAGGTGCTCGGCGTCGGTGATCGGCGTCCACCAACGCGAGTCCCACTCGTGGGTGCGCGTCGGGGTCACGCCGTAGCGTTCGACCAGATCTGCGTTGCTCTCGTACCAGTGCGGGCGTTCCCAGCCGCCGGCTTCGAAGTAGAAGGCGCCGAGGGCGTCGGTGCGTGCCTTCACCGGGCCGACCGTCACGTTGCGGCGGCTGTCCCACTGCTCGCGCGGGTGCACGATGCCGTAGGTCTTGTTGAAGTGCTCGTCGCAGCGGGCCTCGATGTGGTGGACGTTGCGGTCCTCGGGGTAGAAGCGGGTGACGTCGGCTCCATGCGGGTCGGTGAGGTGCGGGTAGCCGTGGGTCATCCACTCGGCCACGAGCCTGCCGACGCCCGGGCCCTCCTTGACCCACACCGCTGCCGCTGACCAGAGGTTCTCGACCTCGACGGTGGGGCCGAGCACCGGATTGGCGTCGGGGGTGAGGCTCAGCAGGCCGTTGATGGCGTACTTGATCTCGCCGTCGCCGAGGAACTCCATCAGCTCGATGGCCTCTTCCATCTGCTGGTCGAAGTCGTCCGGCGTGAACGGCATCTCGGTCGGGCTGAGGGCCGCCTCGTCGTTGGAGGGGATCTCGTCGACCCGGTGCAGGATCGGGCGGTGGGCGTAGGAGCCGACCTCCATCGAGCCCGCGGTCTGGCGCTCGTAGCAGAACGTGTCCATGTCGCGGACGATCGGGTAGGCCAGCTCCTGGTTGGTCTCCACGAGCATGTCGAAGGGGCCGACGTCGGCCATCTGATGCACTGCCGGGGTGAGAGGGATGGTCGCGCCGGCCATCTCGGCGAGCTTGGGACTCCAGACACCGCAGGCGATCGCGATGTGCTCGCACTCGATGCGGCCCTTGTCGGTGACGACGGCGACGATCTTCGGCTTGTTCGTGCCGGGCGCTGTCTCGATGTCGAGCACCTCGGTGTTGGCGAAGACCTGGAGGCTGCCCGCGTCCTGGGCCCGCTTGCGCATCTGAGTACCGGTCTCGAGGCTGTCGACCGCGCTGACCGAGGGGGTGTAGAAGGCGCCGAGGATGACGTCTTCGGAGATGAACGGCACCATCTCCTTCACCTCGGCCGGTGTCATCAGCGAGGCCTCGATGCCCCAGCACGTGGCCGAGGTCATCCGCCGCCTGAACTCCTCCATTCGCTCCTCGGAGCGGGCCACCTCGATGCCGCCGCAGGTGTTCTGCATGCCGAGTTCTTCGTACTGGCGCTGGCTCTCGGTGGTGAGATCGACGATCTCCTTGGAGTGGTCGACCGGGAAGATGAAGTTGGACGCGTGGCCCGTGGAGCCCCCCGGGTTGGGAAGAGGGCCCTTGTCGAGGAGCACGATGTCGGTCCAGCCCATGTCGGAGAGGTGGCCGACCAAACAGTTGCCCACGATGCCTGCGCCGATGACGGCGCACTTCGCGGAGGTTGGGAAATCACTCATGTCGACGGGTGCCCTTCAGAAGTCGCGTGTGAGATCGACTCATGATATATCACCCGTGTATCATCGGCGGGAATCCGTCATGGCCGACAGCTTCTCCCCCGAACCGTCGCTTCGCGATCGGGCCTACCTGGAGTTGCGGCGCGCCATCGTGCACCTGGAGTTCGCTCCGGGCGAAGTCCTGCGCGAGGACGCCCTTCGGGAGAGGCTCGGGATCGGACGAACACCGATTCGGGAGGCCTTGCAGCGGCTCGAACGTGAGCACTTCGTCACCGTGATCCCCCGGCGCGGCATGTTCGTGGCGGGCATCGACGTGTCGGAGTTGTCGATGCTGTTCGAGACGCGTGCGGTGATGGAGCCCTACGCGGCTCGCCTCGCCGCGCTCCGCGGTTCGGGCAGCGACTGGGACGCGATGGAGGCGGCCCTGTCGGTCGACGCCGACTCCGCCGCCGAACACCTCGCCACCGACCGGGCGTGCCACGAGATCATGTGGGCCGCGGCGGGCAACCGCTTCCTCGTGGACACGCTCGACATGCTCTATGCCCAGTCCGACCGGCTGTGGCACCTGTATTCAGGGGACGTCGGGGACATCGCAGAGGCCGTTGACGAACACCGCACGATCCTCGACGCGCTGCGCTCCGGGGACGGCGGGCGGGCGGCCGAGCTCGTCGAGGCACACGTTCAGTCCTTCGACGCTCAGATCCGCGCCGCCGTCGCCGCCCGCCTCGAAGCCCCTCTCGCCGGCGGAGGTTGACCCCGTCCTGCCAGCCTCCTGGGTGAGCCCAGTCACCACCCAAGCTGGCAGAAGGCCTCAGCCCCCGTTCCGCCAGCTTCCACGGTGATCCCACTCACCACACAAGCTGGCAGAACGGTGATGGACCTCGCCAGCGCGGACGTTCGGGGTTTTCTAGGGTGCGGCCATGTCTGTGTCACGACTGCTCATCGCCAACCGGGGCGAAATCGCGATCCGCGTCGCCCGCGCGGCGTCCGACCTGGGGATCACCTCGATCTCCATCCACTCCAGGGACGACGAGGCCAGCCTGCACGTCTCGACGGCGGACGAAGCGGTCGCGCTCGACGGCGTCGGCGCCGCGGCGTACCTGGACGTCGATGCGGTCGTGGCCGCAGCCATTCGAGCGGGAGCCGATGCCGTCCATCCTGGCTACGGCTTCCTGGCGGAGAATGCGGACTTCGCTGCGGCCGCCATCGACGCGGGGCTGACATGGGTGGGCCCCTCGCCGGAGCTGCTCCGGCTGTTCGGCGACAAGTCCGCAGCGCGACAGGCGGCCCAGCGCGCCGGCGTCCCGGTGATGCGGGGCATCGACACGTCGGTCACGGTCGAGCAGGCCGAGGAGTTCCGCCAGAGCCTGGGTGATGGCGCTTCGGTGATGCTGAAGGCCGTCGCGGGCGGCGGCGGACGCGGCAGCCGGATCGTCGGTCCCGGCGATGACCTGTCGGAGATCTACGACAGGTGCGCGTCCGAGGCCACGGCCGCGTTCGGCAACGGAGCCCTCTACATCGAGGAATTGATGGGAGCGGCGCGCCACATCGAGGTCCAGGTGGTCGGCGACGGCAGCAGCGTGACCCATCTCGGCGAGCGCGAGTGCAGTGTGCAGCGCCGCTTTCAGAAGATCCTGGAGCTCGCCCCGGCGCCGAGCCTTCCCGAGGACGTGCGTGCGCAGCTGCACCAACACGCCCTGACGCTCGCCGGGGACGTCGGCTACGCCAGCCTCGGAACCTTCGAGTTCCTGGTCGGCGCCGACGATCACCGGATCGCCTTCATCGAGGCCAACGCCCGCATCCAGGTCGAGCACACGGTGACCGAAGAGATCACCGGGGTAGACCTGGTCCACGCCCAAGTCCGTATCGCCGGCGGAGCCTCCCTCGTCGACCTCGGTCTCGACGATCCCGCGCTCCATCCGCCGCGGGGAACTGCGATTCAGGCCCGGGTCAACATGGAGACGATGGCTCCTGATGGCGCAGTGATGCCGGCGAGCGGAAGCCTCGCTGTGTACGACCCGCCGGGCGGACCTGGGATCCGGGTCGACGGCTTCGGGTACAGCGGCTACCGCACCAGCACGAGCTACGACTCGCTCCTCGCGAAGGTGATCGCGCACTCCGCTGATGCCGACCCCACCCTCGCGATCCATCGCGTCACGCGGGCCCTACGCGACTTTCGCATCGAGGGCGTGAGTACCAACCGTGACTTTCTGGCTGCTCTCCTGGCCCGGCCCGAACTGCTCGATGGAAGCCTCACCACGACGTTCGTGGACGAGAACGTCGCCGACCTCGTCGCCTCGGCGACCGCACGTGCCGATGAGCGATCCGCCGCCACGCCGGCCGGTGCACCGTCGGGACTCGCCGGAGCCCAGGTCGACACCAGTGACCCGCTCGCTCTCTTCACACACGACCAACAGGCGAAGATCGCCGAAGAGCCCAGCGCCGCAGCCGACATGGATCTGGTGGGTCCAGATGGCTCGGTCGGGCTCCCCGCGCCGATTCAGGGCACGATCGTTTCGGTGGCCGTCGCGGTGGGCGATGCCGTTGCCGCGGGAACCCAGCTCGTGGTGATGGAAGCGATGAAGATGGAGCACATCGTGGTCGCAGACCGCACCGGCATCGTGCAGCGGGTGGCGGTGAGCGAGGGCGACGTGATCCTCGAGGGTTTCCCGATGGTGTTCGTCCTCGAAGCAGACGTCGAAGTCGACGATGTCGTCGGCGACGAGGAGCTCGACCTCGACCACATCCGCGGCGATCTGGCGGAGCTGTACGAGCGCCGCTCCTACACCCGCGACGAGAACCGCCCCGATGCGGTCGCCCGTCGTCGCAAGACGGGACAGAAGACTGCTCAGGAGAACATCGAGTCGATCGTCGACCCTGGCTCGTTCAAGGAGTACGGGCCGCTGGTGGTCGCCGCCCAGAAGGCCCGCCGTACCGACGAGTGGCTGCGCGAGCGCTCCCCTGCCGACGGGTTGATCGGCGGCCTGGCGACGGTCAACGGCGACCTCTTCGACGACGAGCAGGCGCGCTGCATGGCGATCTCGTACGACTACACCGTCTTCGCCGGCACGCAAGGCGTACGCAACCACTACAAGCAGGACCGCCTCTTCGACATCGCCCACCGCTACAAGCTTCCGATTCTCTTTTTCACCGAGGGCGGTGGTGGGCGCCCCGGCGACACCGAGGGCCTGCACAACATCGGGATGGACGTCTACACGTTCACCCAGTTCTCGAAGCTCAGCGGCCACGTGCCACTCGTCGGTCTCAACTCGGGGCGATGCTTTGCCGGAAACACGGCGATGCTCGCCTGCTGCGACGTGATCATCGCCACCGAGAACTCGACGATCGCCATGGGTGGCCCCGCCATGATCGAGGGCGGCGGCCTCGGCGTGTATCGGCCCGAGGAGGTGGGCCCGATGTCGTTCCAGGTCCCCAATGGTGTGGTCGACATCTTGGTGAAGGACGACGACGAGCTGTGCGAGGTGGGAAAGAAGTACGTGTCGTACTTCCAGGGCCCTATCGACGACTGGGAGACCAACGACCAGAGAAAGATGCGGCACATCGTTCCCGAGAACCGGGTGCGCATGTACGACGTGCGGGAGGTGATCGAGACCCTGGCCGACGTCGATTCGGTGCTGGAGATCCGGGAGCACTACGGGATCGGCATCGTCACGGCCCTCATCCGGATCGAAGGCCGACCGATGGGCTTGATCGCCAACAACCCGCATCACCTCGCGGGGGCGATCGACAGCGACGGCGCAGACAAGGCCGCGCGCTTCCTGCAGCTGTGCGATGCGTTCGGGCTGCCCGTGATCAGCGTCATGGACTGCCCCGGCATCATGGTGGGGCCCGACGCCGAACGCGAGGCGCTGGTGCGGCACTGCGCCCGACTGTTCGTGACCGGAGCCAACCTGTCCGTTCCGATGTTCGGTCTCGTGATCCGCAAGGCGTACGGGCTCGGGGTGCAGGCGATGTGCGGCGGCAGCTCCATGGTCCCGCTGTTCACCACCGCCTGGCCCACGGCGGAGTTCGCGGGGATGAACATCGAGGGGGCGGTGAAGCTCGGGTTCCGCAACGAACTCGAGGCACTGGAGACCGCCGAAGAACGGAAGGTGCTGTTCGATCAGCGAGTCGAGCGCGCCTATGAGCACGCCCGCGCGGTCAATGGCGCCAGCTCGTTCGGCATCGACGACGTGATCGACCCCGCCGAGTCGCGTGACTGGGTCCTCGCGGGGCTCCGCAGCCTTCCACCCGAGCTCCCCCGCGAGGAGAAACGCCGCCCCTACATCGACACCTGGTGAGCCCGACCCCGTTCTGCCAGCTTCGACGGCGACCCCAGTCACCACACGAGCTGGCAGAAGGGTGGTCGCCTAGCATCACGCCGGTCTGAGGGTCCCGACGGGCCGGGTGAGGAGTATCTGTGAGCTGGGAAGACGAGGTTGCCGAGCTGGAGCGCCGGCTCGGGCTGATCCACGAGATGGGTGGGCCGGACAGCGTCGCCTTCCATCACGGGCGAGGGAAGCTCACCGTTCGCGAGCGCATCGACCGGATTCAGGACCCCGGCACCTTCCGGGAGATCGGCGCACTCGCCGGAACCCCGTCCTGGAACGCCGACGGCACGCTCGCCGAGCTCACGCCGGCCAACTACGTCATCGGCACGGCCGAACTCGGCGGCCGGCGGGCGGTGGTGTGCGGCGGCGACTTCACCATCCGCGGCGGTTCGGCGGACGGCAACATCGGGAAGAAGTACATCGTCGCCGAGCAGACCGCTCGCGATCACCGGATCCCGCTGGTGCGACTGCTCGACGCGACCGGCGGAAGCGTCAAGACGTTCGAGCAGCTCGGCCACACCTACCTCCCCGACAACGAGTCGCCCGACCTCTCGACGGAGCTCCTGAGCCAGGTACCGGTGGTCTCCCTCGTGCTCGGATCGGTGGCGGGTCTCCCCGCGATCCAGGCGGCGATGTGTCACTTCAACGTGATGGTGAAAGACACCAGCCAGGTCTTCGTGGCTGGGCCCGCGGTGGTGAAGGAAGGTGTCGGCGTCGACATCTCCAAGGAGGAACTCGGTGACGAGCGGGTCCAGATCCCCAACGGGGTGATCGACAACCTGGCCGAGACCGAGGACGAGGCGTTCGAGATGACCCGGCGCTTCCTCAGCTACCTCCCACCCAACGTGTGGCAGCTCCCCGCTCGAGTCGAGACCGACGATCCACCTGACCGGCGGGACGAATCTCTTCTCGCAGCGATCCCCCGCATCAAGCGCAGGGTCTACAGCCCGCACAAGATCCTGGAATCGGTGGTCGACCGCGAGTCGTTCTTCGAGATCGCGCCGCTCTCGGGCCGGGCGCACATCACCGGTCTGGCCCGAGTCGACGGCTATTCGGTGGGCGTCATGATCAACAACCCGCTGTACTACGGCGGCGCGATGGGCCCGATCGAAGCCGAGAAGGCCATGCGGCTGGTCCAGCTGTGCGACACCTTCCACCTCCCGCTCGTGTGGCTGTGCGACGAGCCGGGCTTCCACGTCGGACCGGAGAACGAGGTGCAGGGCATCCTGCGCGGTGGAGCGCGAGCCGTGAGCGTGTTCGCGTCGTCGCGGATGCCGTACATCAGCTTCATCATGCGGCAGTGCTACGGGGTCGCCGGTGGCCTCCACGTGCGGCACTCGGGGATGTACCAGCGCTACGCCTGGCCCTCCGCGCACACCGGCTCGATGCACATCGAAGGCGGCACGATGGTCGCCTACAAACGCGAGATAGAAGCGGCCGAGGACCCCAAGGCCAAGCGCGAGGAGATCGAAGCCCGCCTCGAAGCGATCGCCAGCCCCTTCCGCAACGCCCACGCGATGGACATCGAGAACCTCATCGATCCACGCGACACCCGCCCGCTGCTGGTGGAGTTCGTTCGCTCCGCACAGAACGTGCTGGCCACCCAAGTCGGAATGACACCGGGAGCGTCGTACCGGCCGTAGCTTTTGGGCCGCGTCCGTTCGGGCCCGACGCACCGTGGGTAGTACCCACCCACGCCAGCGGCAGCGAGCCGCTCGGCGAGCCGCCCGTGGCGGTTCAGGGTGCGGGAGCCCGCCCGAGGTGGTTCAGGGTGCGGAAGCCGGCTTGCGGATGTTCAGCGGGTGCGAGCCCGCGCGGGGCGGTTCGGGGCGCGGGAGCCGGCTGGGGGTTCACGGGTGCTGCCCCACCAGGGTGCGACGAGTGCGAACGGACCCGGCGCAAAGAGACAGCGTGTCGTGTCCGAACGTACGACGTTCTATAATACGGAACTGTTCCACACTGTGAAACCGTGAGGGGTGCGCAGATGAGCTTTCCCAGTGATCTCGAGATCGCCAACGGGGCGGTGCTGCGCCCTCTGACCGACATCGCGGACGAGGCGGGTATCCCCCAAGCGTGCCTCGAGCCCTATGGCGACGGTGCGGCGAAGGTGAAGCTCGACGCCATCGATCAGATGGCCGATCGTCCCGACGCCAAGTACGTGGTGGTCTCGGCCATCACCCCCACCCCCCTGGGTGAGGGCAAGACCACCACGACCGTCGGCCTCGGGCAGGCCTTCCAGCACATCGGCCGGAGCGCGACCGTCGCAATCCGCCAGCCGTCGATGGGCCCGACGTTCGGGATCAAGGGCGGCGCGGCAGGCGGCGGCTACAGCCAGGTCGTGCCGATGGAGCTGTTCAACCTCCACCTCACCGGCGACATGCACGCCGTCACAGCGGCCCACAACATGTGCTCGGCGGTGCTCGACGCCCACCTCTACCACGGCAACGATGCGGGTCTCGACATTCACAACATCACGTGGCGGCGGGTCGTCGACATCAACGACAGGGCGCTCCGCAACACCACCATCGGCCTCGGCGGACGCCTCGATGGCATCCCGCGTGAAACCGGCTTCGACATCACTGCCGCTTCGGAGGTGATGGCTGCCCTCGCGCTCTGCACCAGCCTGCAGGATCTCCGGGCCCGAATGGGCCGCATCGTCGTCGGGTACACCAAGTCCGGCGAGCCCGTGACCGCGGAGGACCTTGAGGTCGCTGGTGCGATGACGGTGATTCTGCGCGAGGCGATCAAGCCCAACCTCATGCAGACCCTCGAAGGGACTGCGGCCCTCGTGCACACCGGCCCCTTCGGCAACATTGCGACGGGCAACAGCTCGATCGTGGCCGATCAGATCGGTATCAAGACAGGTGAGTTCCTGCTCACCGAGGCCGGCTTCGGCGCCGACATGGGCGCCGAACGATTCTTCAACATCAAGTGCCGGTACTCCGGTATCGGCCCGGACGCAGCGGTGCTCGTTGCGACCGTTCGTGGCCTCAAAGCCCACAGCGGCAACCACAGAATCGTTGCGGGCAAGCCGCTCCCCGACGCACTGCTCGCGGAGAACCCCGACGAGGTTCATCAGGGCGGCGACAACCTCCGCAAGCAGCTCGAGAACATGCGGATCCACGGCGTGACCCCGGTGGTGGCGATCAACACCTTCCCCGGCGATCACGAGGGCGACCTGGCGGCGATCGGCGAAATCGCCGAGGAATACGGCGTCCGCTCGGCCCGTTGCACCCACTTCGCCGAGGGCGGTAAGGGCGCGGGGCCTCTCGCCGAAGCCGTCGCAGAGGCGTCGCAGGAGGAGAGCAACTTCGAGGTGCTCTACCCCGACGAGATGCCGCTGCGCGACAAGATTGCGACGGTGGCCTCGAAGGTCTACGGCGCCGACGGCGTCGACTTCAGCCCGCAGGCCAACAAGCAGCTCGACAGCTACGAGGCGAACGGCTTCGGCTCTCTGCCGGTGTGCATCGCCAAGACGCACCTGTCGATCAGCTCCGACCCCAAGCTGAAAGGCGCGCCCACCGGATGGCGGCTGCCTGTGCGGGAGGTCAGGGCGAGCGTCGGAGCGGGCTTCGTGTACCCGATCTGTGGCGACATGCGGACCATGCCTGGCCTGGGCAAGAACCCCGCTGCCAAGAACATCGACATCGACGCCGACGGCAACATCGTCGGGCTGAGCTGAAGGGGCCCGATGAGCTTCTTCGACCGCACTGATCAACGCACCGAGGCCGCCCATCGCAAGGCGTTGCTGAGCGCCGGCCGCCTCGAGGTGATCCCGCTCAAGAACCTCGCCGCCCAACTCGAGCACATCCCCCCAGGCAGCTCGCTGTCGGTCACTGCCTCCCCGGTGAAGACCCTCGAGGACACCCTCGACCTCACCGAACAGCTCGCGGCCCTCGGCCACGATCCCGTGCCCCATCTCGCGGCCCGCATGGTGGAGTCCAAAGAGCACCTCGCCCGG
>Ga0209992_10003502_pt1 | contig 13141 bp, 9 predicted proteins | sample 2SBtaG_2_FD_182564 | JGI IMG/M metagenome (GOLD analysis project Ga0209992, IMG submission 182564) | Deep subsurface microbial communities from Kolumbo volcano to uncover new lineages of life (NeLLi) - 2SBTROV12_ACTIVE470 metaG (SPAdes)... | ecosystem: Environmental > Aquatic > Marine > Volcanic... | reverse complement strand
ACATAGATCAAATCTTTCGACTCTGCAAAAGGTAGTTGGTCGCGCGGCCCGCGCGCGCCATCGTCGATCCATCTTTTCAGGTCGTTGATTTCGTCCTGAGTAAGCTCATATCGACCGTCAGGGTGTGAGGTTCGCAGTTTCTGTGTCGCCAGTCGAATCATGGTGGACGACTCGGACGAGAAGGGAATCATGGCGCCACCATGATCTGAACCGACAAGAAGACTGTCCCAAGTCTCCATATTGAGACCTTCACGCGGATTCAGCCCTCCGTGGCAGGAATTGCACCGCTTCTCAAAAATGGGTTGAATCCTGGCCGAATAGAACGAGGCGTTTGGGTCGGTGATACCCGGGCCCGGATCATCGGTCAACAGCTCACAACCGATCATCCCTGACATCAGGATCAGCACTGATATCAGGAACAGTTGAGGAAGTCTATTTCTGTGAAATGACACAGTTTCGAGCCTGAAACGAAGGGTAAAGAGTGGAGTTTTCCATCTCTAGAGTACGTATTCAACCGATAAAATGGGGATACCTGGGCAAGCGTCTGGAAGGGAGATGTCCACACCGATCAGCGCACTACAACAAATTTTTCAGTATCCGTAAATCTCTCCCCAACCACATGCAGAAAATAAACGCCTCCGACTAGGGCTGAAACGTCGTGGTTCAACGGAAGAACTGATTCCGGAGAAAGAACACCGTCAAACAACACGCCGACCTCTCTCCCCGAAACGTCGACGAGCGAGGCCCGAACGTGTTGATAAGAGCCCACAACCAGACTTGATGAAATCGTCGAATGTCCTGGATTTGGGAAAGGAGCATTCAGAAGGTGTGTTCCAGAAATAACGGACACAACCAGATCATCACTGGAGACTTGCCCACCATCGGTGTTGTTTGCCGAAACACGGATGCGATAGACACCCTGTTCAACATTAATAATCGTCTGGTAACTTCCTCCTTCCCGGGAATCGCCATCCACCTGGGCTTCACTCAAGAGTTCGTACGTCCCGTCTACATTCCGACTTTCGATTTTATACGATTCGACGTTTGATTCGCGCACCATATTCCACGTGACCTGAATGCCTTCGAATACGGCTTCTGCAGACACTGCATCTATTTCAGTTGCAATTATTTCTGATGGCCTGAGCACAAAAAGGCCTTCATCCCTGCTCGTCACAATGACCAAATCAGAATCCGGAAACGGGTACGCTGTCCAAGCTCCTCGGAATGACACTTCATCTGCGTCAGGCAGCGTGTCAAACCATCCAGCAATTCTCGGATTCGATGGGTCGCTGATGTCCATAATGCGCAATCCGCTGGTGTAATTCGCCTGATACACGAAATCACCTCGGATATACAAATTGTGATCAATCGACACGACATCCGATACAAACTCGGTGAGCAATACCGGATCGTCCAGATCCAACATATCCCATATGAACGTGCGAGTCTGGTTGGACCAGATTCGTTCGTCGCCCTCGTCGTTCTGAACGAAATAGCGGTGGTCCTCAGTCAACCAACCCTGGTGAACGTATGAAGCCGTCGGATACGTCGCCGACGAGATGACAAACGGTGCTTCCGCGTCAGTTACGTCGGCCACAGAAATGGCCGTTTCGTTCGATCCGATACAAATCTCATTTCCCACGTGCTGAACGTCGGGTCCTCGATAGACAACACATTGAGCATCGTGTGTGTATCCCGACCCTCGTCTTCCAGTAGCCGGATCATTAAAACATCCTGCATACTGCGGAGACAGTGGATCTGAGATATCCACGATGAAAAGTCCGGGACCACACCCTCGGGTTTCATAGCGACTGCCTACGATATAGGCGCGATCGGTTTCTTCGTTGATAACAATGTTGTGGGTCGCGAGAAATTCGCCGAAGTGCGCGTCCTGTTCGAATGTTATGGGCGTGCCCGAGTGGTTTCTGAGCTTTCTCAGGTCGAACACCTGCATTCCGTGCATTCCCAACCGGGATGGACTGGAGTCTGCGACGATGAAAGCATAGTGTCCGTCCACCTTGATGTCACGCCAGGTATTGATCTGGGCGGTATTGGGCTGCGGAAGTTCTCCCACGTAGACCGGTGACTCCGGAACGGTCAAATCGACGAAGGCAACACCATCCTCTCTCGCGACAAGCGCATAGGTTCTTCCTGTTTCCGGATCTACCCAACCCCAGGCATCATTCAGTCCGACACCGCCAAAAGCCCCCAGATCATTCAGACTGACGAAACTGACGAGGTTGACATTGGAGCAAGAAAAGCCCGAGGCTTCGCCCGAAACACACATGTCTGGCCCCAGACTCCGGTCCGAAAACTTCGCCGCTTCCTCAACCTGCCCCGCTGCATCTGATTTCGCATCCTGTGCATACGCAACCGGTCCCGAAAAAAGGAATCCGATCAGAAGGATGCTTAAAACAGATCTTTTCACGTAAAAATTGGCTATTTGGTGTGCAGGATGGTTTTTGTGTGCTCAAAAGACTCTCCGGTGACACGAATCGCGTAAACACCCCCTGGAATTCCGGCAACCCGAACCGGAATGCTGGTCTTGGTTCCGGCCGACATCTGACCGCTGAACAGGCGCTCGACGCGGCGACCCAAAATGTCGATGAGATCGATTGACACGTATTCACTCGTTTCAAGCTGCAGCTCAAACGTACCCCGACCCTGGAAAGGATTGGGGTAGAAAGAATATATCGCGACGGCCTCCGGCAGTTCGGGGAGTTTCTCGTTCGCGACCGAAATATGTGACGCTGGCTGCAGGATGAACAGACCATTGTACGTGTCCGTCATGGCAACTGCGCCGTTTTTCAGAAAAGGATAGTTGCTCCACGACCCGTCCCAGGCAGAGGGATCATTCGGCTCAGAATCGAAAAATGCAACTTCATGCATGTTTTCCGGATCAGAGATATCGAGGATCCGCAATCCGTCTATGTACTGTGACTGATAGAGGAAATTGCCCCGGACATACATGTTGTGGTCGATCGTCGTTCGGTCTGCCATGAATTCGTCTGCGAGGACCGGGTCGTCCAGATCCGAGATATCCCATACCAGAGTACGCGTATGGCTGACGGCGCCGTTGGCTTCGTCGAGCTCGTCTCCTACAAAGAAATAGCTGTGATCCTGACTGAGCCAGCCCTGATGCGTGTAACGAGTTGCCGGATAGGAACCGATCGAGACTGTTGCCGGATTACTTTTGTCAGTCACATTCGAAATCACGATCGCCGTTTCATTCGAGGCGAAACACAATTCCTTTCCATTCCAGTCTTCGTCCTGACCCCGATAGATCACACACTGCGCGTCATGCGAGTAGCCTGTGTTGCTTCGACCTGTACCAGCTTGAGAGTAGCAACCTGCGAATGCAGGGTCACTCGGGTTCTGAAGGTTTATCATGTGGAGACCGCCCCCACATGTGGTACCGCCGGAGCGGCTACCAACCGCATAAGCGAATCCTGTCTCTTCGTTGATTACAATGTTGTGGACCGAGGCGACCAGATTGTAATTGTTATCCATCTGAAACTCCACCGGGTCCGGGCCAGCAGTCAGGAGCTTCTCGAGATTGAAAACCTGAACCCCGTGATTACTTGCTCCGTCTGCGACGATATAAGCGTGATTCTGATACACCTTCATGTCACGCCAGATACTCGCCTGGCTGCCTGAGTGCGGAAGGAATCCAAGCAGAACCGGGTTTAACTGGTCCGTGACTTCTACGAAAGTTGTGCCGTCGGTGCGACCTACCAACAAGAACTCCCGATCCGAATCTTGGTCGTACCACCCCCACATGTCGTTCATTTCGAAATCGACCTGAGGATTCCCGAATGGATCAGTAACGCCCGATAAATCGGCACGCGTCATGTGTGCTAGAATGTCCACGTCCAGGCATTCAAATCCGGCCGCCTGGCCATTTACGCATTCAACTCGTGCCCCTTTGTGCTGAGCCGCTGCTGGAATCTGAATCAACAAGCCAAGTGCAATGGCGATCAGACTTGATTTCAGCCTACTGGTCATAATGTCTTCCGTACATTTGCTTTCCCTTCAAGGGAAATGTTAAACTCATCTTCCTGAACGAACAGAAACAGGCGATTCGGCCTGCCTCTCAATTTTTCCAGTTCAAACCCCGCTTCCACCTTGATGCAACTCAAAGATCACAACGTTTTCATTACCGGCGCTTCGAGCGGAATCGGAAGATCCTGCGCGCGTGCTTTTGCACGGGAAGGAGCCAATCTGATACTCGCAGCGAGGCGATTCGACCGGGTAAAATCGCTTGCCTCGGAGTTGGTTTCCGAGTTCGGCGTAAATGCCCTGCCCATAAACCTCGATGTTACGAATAGAAAGGCCGTCTTCGATGCAGTCCGATCCCTGTCAGGTGAATGGCAAGACATCGATATTCTGGTCAATAACGCCGGGAAAGCATTGGGGCTGGATAAGTCCTTTGAGACCAAAATCGAGCACCTCGAAGGAATGCTTGAGACCAACGTAAAAGGCCTCCTTCACGTTACCAGCGCCATCGTTCCCTCAATGGTGGCCCGAGATAAGGGTCATGTCGTCAATATCGGATCTGCCGCCGGTCACTGGGTGTATCCCGGTGGGACGGTCTACTGCGCCAGCAAACACGCCGTAAAAGCGATCAACGAGGGATTGAAAATGGATTTGCACGGGACCTCGGTGCGGGTTTCGTCTGTCGACCCCGGGCTCGTGGAAACAGAGTTCTCTGAGGTGAGATTCGATGGAGACACTGAACGGGCAGAAAAAGTGTACTCCGATATCGATCCGTTGACACCTGAAGACATTGCCGATGCCGTTTTATGGTGCACTACGCGCCCTGCACACGTCAATATCAGTGAGATTCTCCTGATGTGTACCGACCAATCCCATGCGACCATGGTCAACCGTCGGGGGCGGAAATGAAAGACCCTACTTGCATCGATTTGTCTTCATTCGTTTATTGGGAACTGGAAAACAGCTGACCCTCCCTCTCAGCTCTTTCTTGCTGGGCGCGGCTCGCGATTTGCGAGCCGCGCCTTTTTTATGTCCCAATGCGGCTGGGAGTTTGCAGGAAGGCTGTTTTTCACGCATTTTCCGGTCCCACTCACGCGTCTGGACCTCTCATGCAACGCTCCCACTTGATTCTTCTGACTCTTTCTTTGTTGACGGCCGCCTGCGCTGCACCCGATTACGATGTGATTATTTCGAACGGAGTGATCTACGACGGGAACGGCGCAGACCCCTATGCGGCAGACGTGGGTATCAACGCCGACACGATTGCATTCATCGGAGACCTTTCTGAATTCAGCGGCGCACTGGAGATCGATACCATTCTGAATTCAGCGGCGCACTGGAGATCGATACCAACGGCATGGCAGTCACTCCGGGATTTATAAATATGCTGAGTTGGGCCCCGGACGATCTGTTGAAAGATGGCCGATCAATGGGTGACATCGTGCAGGGAGTGACACTCGAAGTCTTCGGAGAAGGCGGTTCGGCCGGGCCTTTGAATGCTGACATGAAGGCTCGCTACGCGGCCAACAACGATGGGGAAGGACCAGCCTGGACGACGCTGATGGAATTCCTGAACCATCTCGAACAAAACGGTATTTCGACCAACGTTGCTTCTTTCATCGGTGCTGCCACAATCCGGGTCCATGAACTGAAAGGTGAAGACCGCCCTCCCACACCAGACGAACTGGGCCGGATGAAAGCTCTTGTGCGCCAAGAAATGAAAAATGGCGCGATGGGAATCGGCTCTTCGCTCATCTACGCACCAGGCACGTATGCCAGTACCGACGAACTGGTTGAGCTGTCGAAGGTCGCCGCAGAATATGATGGCATGTATATCTCCCACATGCGATCCGAAGGAGACAGGTTGCTTGAAGCGCTTGAGGAATTGATCACCATATCACATGAGGCCGGAATTCGGGCACAAGTCTATCATCTGAAGGCCGGGGGAGCATCCAACTGGCATAAGATGGATCAGGTTATTGATCGGATAAACGAAGTCCGAGCGGCGGGAATGCCGATAACTGCGGACATGTACACCTACATAGCGGGCGCCACCGGCCTTGATGCACACATGCCGACCTGGGTTCAAGAAGGAGATTTTGCTGATTGGAGAAACAATCTGTTGGACCCGGACATCAGAGCCCGAGTCCTGGCAGAAATGCGAACTCCTGGTGATGATTGGGAAAATCTGGGCTACGCAGCCGGTCCTGAGGGTGTGATGGTAGTAGGGTTTCGACAGGATTCTTTGAGATACCTGATCGGAAAGAGGCTCTCAGAAATAGCTGAAGAGCGTGGAACCACGCCAGAAGATGTCGCCATCGATCTCGTCATCGCAGATTCGACCCGGGTATCCACCGTGTATTTTCTGATGTCAGAGGAAAACGTCAAAAAGCAGATCGCGTTACCGTGGGTCTCTTTTGACTCTGACGCCGGATCGATGGCCCCCGAAGGTGAGAATCTGAATAACAATCCTCACCCGCGGGCCTATGGAAATTTTGCCCGCCTTCTGGCCAAATACGTTCGCGATGAAAAAGTCATCCCTTTTCAGGAGGCCATCCGCAAATTGACTTCGTTGCCGGCTGACAATCTTCGTCTCCCCAGGCGCGGCCGCCTGCAGGTGGGCAACTATGCGGACATCGCCATATTCGATCCAGACGCCATACAGGATCACGCCACATTTGAAAAACCGCATCAACTCTCAACCGGCATGTCCCATGTCTTGGTAAACGGTGTGCAGGTGCTGGATAGCGGCCAACACACAGGGGCCATGCCAGGCCGGGCCGTAGTCAGAGGTGAACAATGAACCGACTGCTTTTCATTTCTGCGTTGACATTTCTCGTGGGTTGCTCGAATCCAGGATACGACCTGGTCATTTCGGGCGGCACGGTGGTGGACGGGACCGGGTCACCGGGAGTTGTGACGGATGTCGGTATCACTGGCGATCAAATTACCGCACTGGGCGACCTGTCGTTGGATCGGGCCCGAAGAAGAATCGATGCCGAAGGCCTCGTCGTCGCTCCCGGATTCATCGACATCCACAGCCATGCGACGTCGGCCTCGATCGATGCAAGCGCGGTCGTACAGCGCCCCAACGCAGAAAATTACATTCGACAGGGTGTTACGACGGCCATGGGTGGACAGGATGGATCTTCCATGCTCGACATCGGCGGGTTTCTCGAATACCTGGATGAGAACCCCGCAACCATAAACATCGGTGTGTTTGTGGGGCATGGATCCCTGCGGGGCCACTACATTGGTCAGGACGATCGCGCTGCAACGGAAGAAGAACTGCGGCAAATGGCAGACCATGTGTCGAGCGCCATGGAGGCAGGAGCGTTCGGGCTTTCTTCAGGCCTTGAATACACGCCGGGGGCTTTTGCAGATCTGGATGAATTGATCTCACTCTCGACACCGGTCGCGGAACACGACGGGATGTACATTTCTCATATTCGAGATGAAGGTGCTTTTTTGCTCGAGAGCGTGTCGGAAATCCTGAACACCGGACGCGGATCGGGAGCCCGCGTTCAGATCACGCATCACAAGGTCATCGGAAAGGGCCGATGGGGCATGGCTTCCGAGTCTCTGGCCCTGATTGACGAAGCCATCACCGAAGGCGTGGATGCCGCAAGCGATCAATATCCGTACACAGCATCCAGTACCGGACTCACCATACTCTTCCCCAACTGGGCCAAAGACGGTGGATTCGAACAACTACAGGCACGATTGGCTGCCGAAGACACGCGGTCGAGGATTCGCACCGACGTCATCCGTCATATCAATGAAGAGCGTGGTGCAGATCCGTCCACAATTGTAGCAGCGCGCTGCAGTTTCGACGGATCGTTCGACGGAAAAAGTCTGGCTGACATTCTGCAAGATCGGGGTCTCGATGTGACCGTTGAAGGCGCAGCAGACGTGGCCATGGAACTGGTGGCCGCTGGAAGCTGTAGCGGCGTCTTTCATTCGATGTCCGAAGAGGACGTTCGGACATTCATGCAGCATCCAATGACGTCAATTTCGTCAGATGGCGGTATCCCGGCCATGAACGAGGGCGTGCCGCATCCGCGCAACTACGGAGCGTTTGCACGGATTCTGGCCTATTTCGTCCGGGAAAACAACGTGCTGACCCTCGAAGAAGCGGTTCGAAAAATGACATCTTTACCAGCTTCCAGGCTGAATCTGGAAGAAAGAGGTCTGATTTCAGCGGGTAAAATTGCCGACATCGCTGTTTTTGATCCCGTTACGATTCAGGACACGGCTGAATTTGGGAATCCACATCACTTTGCGGAAGGCGTTCAGTACGTGGTCGTTTCAGGTGAACTCGTTCTCGAATCGGCCAAAATGACCGGTAAAAGGCCCGGAAAAGCGCTCCGTCACGGGCGTTGATCCATAAATATCGAAAAATGCGTTCAGTGGTGTAGGAGTGGGAAGCGCTAACTATTTGCGCACGAACGCAAAATGGGGGATCACCCCGCTTGCCATAGTGCCTATAATTCCCGTGTTTTAGGATATTAGCATCCTCAATAAAGCACCAATGTGCTTTTCTGATCCAATCGCGCCTCATCGCTGGGTAAATCAGATGCCCGGAGACACTGAGGCACCCGTAATTCTTTGATCATAGTCTGGAGAGATCTCATGACCAAGTTTCTAACCCGTTTCTCTTTCGTGATGGTCCTTTCGCTTCTCACGTTGGGAGCGAATTCGGCTTTTGCGCAGAATGGAACCGTATCCGGTACCATCACAACAGAAGACGACGGCACTGCGTTGGCTGGAGCCAATGTTGTCGCCCTCGATGCCGATGGAGCCATTAAGGGTGGCGCCGCAACCGATCTCGATGGAAGCTACAGCTTCGCGGTCGCACCGGGATCGTACACAATTAGGGCCCGATTTGTGGGTTTCCAGGACTGTGAGTCAAATGTGACGGTCTCTTCAGGCTCAAATACAACCGTGGATTGCGCCCTGAGCCAGGAAGGCTTTGAACTGAATACCATTGTGGTTGCCGCCTCGCGTCGTCAGGAGAAGGCGCTCGACGCTCCAGCTTCCGTTTCAGTCCTCTCTGGAGACGACGTCACGAACACAGTCACCTCTACCGCTGTGGAAGCACTTCGCACAACGCCAGGCGTGGACATGCAGCAGACCGGTGTAGATCGTCGCGAGATGGTTCTGCGCGGATTCAGTAATGCCTTCTCGGGCGCCACATATGTAATGACAGATTACCGTCAGGCTGCGGTTCCTTCTCTTGCAGTGAATCTGTACGGCGTCATGGGTAGCCTTTCCAGTGACATCGATCGTATCGAAGTGGTACGCGGTCCGGGTTCCGCGTTGTACGGATCCGGTGTTGATGCGGGTGTTGTTCATTTTGTGACGAAAAGTGCCTTCACTCATCCGGGTACCACGATCAGTATACAGGGTGGTGAGCAGTCTATGTTCTCCGGTGAGTTTCGCCACGCAGGCGTATCGTCAAATGGCAAGCTGGGATACAAACTGACCGGGATTTACGCTCAGGCCGACGATTGGGCGATGGATACGGACGATGCCGAGGATCGTGGAACGCTTCTGGCAGACGGACTGGATCCGGATGGTCTGAGTGCAACAGTCGACGACAATCGTGATGACGAATACATGAAGGCAAACGTCAATGGCACCATCGAATATCGTTTCGGCGATTCTGGTACCCTGACTGCCAATGCAGGATATGCGACCTTGAAAGCGACAGTTCTTTCGGGAGTTGGAACGGTGCAGGCTGACGGGTATGGATACACGTATGGCCAGCTCCGACTTCAAGTAGATGACTTCTTCGCACAGATATATCTCAACAAAAATGACGGAGGTGACTCGTTCGTTTACGGCGCGTTCCCGGTCATTGACAACAGTACGCAACTTGTCGGTCAGGCTCAGTACGATATGTCCCTCAGTGAAGGAAGACACAACGTTATCGTGGGTGCTGATTTTGAGATCACTCGACCTGATACGGAAGGGACCATCCAGACGGATGACGGAATCGATGAGTACAGTGGATACCTGCAGGCGACGACCAATCTGACCAATCAGGTCAGCATTACCGCCGCGATTCGTGGAGATCACAGCAGTGTAACCGAAGCATTTGAAATTTCCCCGAGAGCGGCCATTGTGTTTAAGCCAAATAACACAAGCTCTTTCCGTGTCACGTTCAATCGCGCGTTCTCCTCACCGAGCACGAATTCCAACTTCCTGAACATTATAGCTGGACAGATTCCGGGAACGGACATCTTCATTCGAGGCCGCGGGGCTGCGAACGGATATTCGTGGAGCAGAAATCCGGCGTACGCAGCGTTCGCAGGCACCGACCTCGTTGCATCTAGTCTGAACCCGGCAGCTCTGGGTGCGGATCAGCCAATTGGTTTAACCCTCGATGCTACCTACGCGGCGCTTTATGCTGGCCTTGCTGCAATACCTGCGGCAAACCTGGCCGGGATTCTGAACGCACAGGGATTGCCGGTTGACGCCGCGACGGCGGGTGCCCTTCAGGCTCTCCTATCTCCTGCTGGTGGTACGAATGTTCAGGGCTTTTCAGCCGGCGCACTCGCTTCGCTGAACACGTCAACCCTGCAAGTTGAACTGCTGCCGGTCCGAGACCTGAAGGATATTCGTGCTCTGGATCAGTCCGTCACAAATACGTTCGAGGTCGGTTATAAAGGGGTCGTCAATGAGAAGCTCCTCGTGACTATCGACGGGTATTACACACAGCGTGACAACTTTGTCGGACCACTTCTGACCGAAACTCCGTTTGTCATTGTCCCGAATCTGGCCAATGATTTGACGGCCGCCCTGGCAACCGGCATCGCGGGTAACGCACCTCTTGCAGGTGCATTGGCGGCATTTGGTCTTGACGCTGCAACAGCTGCCGGAATGGTGGTAGCACTGGCAGGTGACGCACTTCCTTCGGCCGAGACACCGGTAGCAATTGTTCAGCCAGTTGAAAATAATCCTGGAGTGGGCAACACTCCTGAGGTAATGCTCTCGTATCGCAACTTCGGTAAAGTATCGTTCTACGGAGCTGATCTGGCGTTCCAGTATCTCGCTAATGACCAACTGAGCCTGTTTGGTAATCTTTCCATCGTAAGCGATGATTTCTTCGACGATGAAGAACTCGATGAAGATGGTACGGGCCTGTCTCTCGCCTTGAATGCTCCGGCACTCAAAGGAAGCGCAGGGTTCTCCTACGAACTGGATACTGGCCTCAAGTTTAATGCTTCCGGGCGCTACACAGATGGATTCCCCATTCTTTCGGGACCGTACGTTGGCGACCTTGATAGCTACTTCCTGCTGGATCTGGGCGTCGGATACGATCTCAACGATTTCGCACCCGGACTCAGAATCGATATCGGTGTATCAAATGCCCTCGACAAAATGCATCGTGAGTTTATTGGTGCACCTCAGATGGGACGAATGGGCCAGGCTCGCTTGACCTACGATCTTAAGTAGTCCTGACGAGTCATTGATCGCCCGGGAGCCTTCAGAGGTTCTCGAGAGACTTCAAGCTCAAGGCGCCGCGCTCCGCGCGGCGCCTTGATTTGTTTAAGCCAACAGGTATCGTCCAGTTTCGGACAAGAAAAACTCAGATTTCACGACGAAAAGAGGACTCTCGAGGTAGATTTCATTGACTGGCACACGGTGATTCGGTAGCTTCAAATCGCTGACGATGCGCCCGTTTTCAATCGGCCGATCAGGCAAGCAGAAAACGAAGCATTCCCTCATTCGGGACATCAATCCAACGGCGTCCATGCTTTCTGATTTTACACCGTTTTTTATCCAGCTTGGTATAGCTGTCGGCCTCTCCTTCACCCTGTTGAAGGCAGCCTCCTTGATCGGACCCAAACGGGCCAACGTGATCAAGTACACCTCGTACGAAAGCGGCATGGACCCCATCGGGACGGCCAGAGATCGCTACTCGGTCAAATTCTACCTGGTAGCCATGATCTTCATCGTCTTTGACGTGGAAGTGGTGTTTCTCTACCCCTGGGCGGTCAGTTTTGACCAGTTCATCGAAGCAGGTGTCGCCGGAGGAGTCATGGCAGTCGTGATACTCTTCGTGATCATTCTCGCCATAGGTTTGCTCTACGACATCAAAAAAGGCGGGCTGGAGTTCGAATAATGGCAACACCAACCACTGGTCCTGACAATGCCCTCCAGGAAGGATTCCTGACAACACGCGTCGACGCCGTCGTCAACTGGGCACGTTCAAACTCACTGATGCCGATGCCCATGGGACTGGCTTGTTGTGCAATCGAGATGATGGCCTTCGCCGCACCCAAGTACGACGTCGCCCGTTTTGGCAGTGAAGCCATGCGCTTTTCGCCTCGACAGGCTGACCTCATGATCGTTGCAGGCTGGGTCAGCTACAAGATGGCGCACACCATCCGGCGCGTGTGGGATCAGATGGCGGACCCCAAATGGTGTATTTCGATGGGCGCGTGCGCCTCCTCCGGTGGAATGCACCGCTGCTATGGCGTTGTTCAGGGATGTGACAATTTCCTGCCCGTTGATGTATACATACCCGGCTGCCCTCCCCGTCCCGAGGCATTGATCCACGCGCTGATGGACATCCAGGAAAAAATCAGAAACGAGTACTCGGTTGAGCATGATGGAGTTTTCGGCAAAGACGTGCCTCAGATCTCACCCGTAAAACCCACGATCGTCACTCCCGGCGGCGAGGACAGGATCAGCCCCTCCGGCCTGTACGAACAGTAACGGCCGAGCCCAACTCATGTCAGAAAACCAAAACAAAAATCAGGCACCCGGCACGCTGCCATTCAACTTCGTCCCTCAGGAGGCGGAAACGGCCGTTGACAATAATCCACATGAAAAGGCGACGACGCAGGTTGACGACACCGTTGCGGCCCTGAAAGACAAATTGCAGGACGCCGTCCGGGAGGTCACCGTGTATGCCGGCGAACGAACTGTTCGGCTGGATGCATCCGCCATCGTGGAAGCATGCACTTTTCTACGTGACGAGTGCGGATTCAACTATCTCTCTGACCTCGGTGGCGCCGACCGATTCACTGAGGACGACCGTTTCGAGGTGTTTTACAACCTCGTGAATATCACGGACTCCAGACGAATCAGACTCGTCATTCGCATCGACGAAGAAGCCATGAGTGCGGCTACG
>Ga0209992_10003501_pt1 | contig 13142 bp, 8 predicted proteins | sample 2SBtaG_2_FD_182564 | JGI IMG/M metagenome (GOLD analysis project Ga0209992, IMG submission 182564) | Deep subsurface microbial communities from Kolumbo volcano to uncover new lineages of life (NeLLi) - 2SBTROV12_ACTIVE470 metaG (SPAdes)... | ecosystem: Environmental > Aquatic > Marine > Volcanic... | reverse complement strand
TCCGCTTGCATGCTGCAACCTCTTCATCGATCGCGTAAGGAATCAACAGTTCAGATTTACGCATGTCCCAGGCGCCAGTTGGGCAACGTTCGGCACACAATGCACAGTGGACACAAAGATTTTCGTCCTTGACCATGACCCGACTTGTCTGCGGCAGTGCGTCCGACACATAAAAAGGCGCATCTTGGTTTGTGACCGGAGCACTCAGACGCTTAACCAAGTCTGATTTGTCACCGTTCTGAGTAATGGTCAAACAACGAACTGGGCAGACATCGATACAGGCGTCACATTCAATACAAAGCTTCGCTGTAAACTCGGTCTGGATGTCACAGTTCAGACAGCGCTCGACCTCTGTTACAAATTGCTCTGCCGAAAACCCAAGCTCCACTTCTATGTTGAGTTCATCAAATCGTTGTTTGAGCTCGACATGCCGCATCTGGCGGCGATTCGAAGGGTCGTAATCATTACTGAAACTCCACTCGTGGATACTCATCTTGGTGCTCAGCAAATTCATGCCATGGGGTAAGCGCTTGTCCAATGGTTCACTTGAGCAGTGCTTGTGAATCGAAATCGCTGCCTGGTGCCCGTGTTCAACAGCCCAGATGATGTTTTCGGGTCCAAACGCGGAATCACCCCCAAAATATACGCCTTGACGGGTTGATTCAAATGTCACTTTATCAACTTTCGGCACATCCCACTCATCAAACACAATGCCGAGATCTCGTTCGATCCAGGGAAAAGCGTTTTCCTGGCCAATGGCAAGAATTACATCGTCACAAGCAAGAAATACCTCATCGATGACGGTTGACTGAAGATTCCCGTCCGCATCCATATGATATTCAAGGTGATCAAATGTCATCCCTTTCAACTGGCCACCATCGACCACAAACGCTTTGGGTGAATGGTTAACAATAATTTCAACCTTTTCCTCTTCGGCATCCTCCAGTTCCCATGGCGAAGCCTTGAAATAACCGCGTGGTTTGCGTGCCATCACCTTGACCGACTCGCCCCCCAGTCTTAGTGCAGTGCGACAACAGTCCATCGCAGTGTTTCCGACACCGATGATAAGCACCCGCTCGCCGATTTTTTCAGTGTGCTCAAAGGCGACCGACTCAAGCCAGTCAATACCGATATGGATTCGGTCGGATTCCTGTCGACCAGGCAGATTGAGTTCTTTCCCGCGTGGCGCGCCGGTACCAACAAATACGGCATCAAAGTCTTCTTCCAGAAGAGCAGCCATGCTGTCAATCCGGTGACCCAGCCGTAGATCCACACCCAGTTCAACAATCATGGCAATTTCATCATCCAGCACTGGTGCCGGCAACCGAAAAGCCGGGATATTAGTCCGCATCAACCCGCCCGCTTGATCGAACTGTTCAAACATCACGATCTCATAACCCAGCGGCAACAAATCGTTGGCTACCGTCAACGATGCACAACCAGCACCAATACAAGCAATACGCTTTCCGTTCTTCTTTGCGGGTATAGCCGGTAAGTGCGGTCTTATATCGTCGGCCAGATCTGCAGCGACCCGTTTCAACCGGCAGATGGCAACAGGCTCTTCTTCGACTCGAACACGGCGACACACCGGCTCGCAGGGCCGGTCACAGACTCGGCCCAGTATCGCCGGAAAAACATTCGAACGACGATTGAGCAGATAGGCATCCGTGTAGCGCCCCTGCGCAATCATACGGATGTATTCGGGAACATCCGTATGGGCAGGACAACCCCACTGGCAGTCAACCACTTTGTGGTAGTACTGAGGGTCAGACGTATCTGTCGGCTTCAAAGCATTCCCTTTAACAATAATCTATATCGGGTACTCAGCAGACCAGCCGGCTACGCCTCACAGAGGGCTCGTGATTCGCGTTCAGCGTATCGAGCACACCGCTACCGGTCGAGCAGAGAAATTTCGAACTAAGTGCTATTAACAGCTCAAGTCACCACTGGGGGTAGCGTTGTACATATAAGATTTGATTATACATACCAAAAGCATACGTGATGTAAAAACCGTTCTTTCTCGTTGATATTTATCCGACCGCCATCACTGGCTTCAGATTTCCGTCGTAGTATATTGTCTTTGCCATGAATGCAGAGTAAATAGCAGTACGCCGTTTCAGAGAAGCAGACATAGCGCCGCTGGTCCGAATTTTGACCGCAAACGGCCAATATGATTTCCCCGAAGTTGAAGGACCCGAGGCCATGCGTCGCGGCGGGTTGTGCAGTGCGACTGTTTTTCTAGGTGTTGAGATCGATAACAAGGTCGCGGGGTGCATACGGGCAACCTATGATGGAGCCCGTACGATTATCCACCTGCTCAGCGTTGATCCACAATTTCAAAAACAGAATATCGGTCGCACCCAGGTTCGTGCTGCTTGCACGGAACTCAACCACCGCGGCGCACCCACGGTCGCCGTGGCCGCTACAGAAGATTCTCAGTCTTATTGGGAAGGCCTCGACTTTGAGCTGCTGCCTGTATTTCTGATGCTCAAAACTGGAGCCCGATAACCCGCCTCATGCGCCACCACGCAAAAGCGGAGTTATAACTGCCGCCAGGTTTGGCTGGGTCGATACCCATCTCCTCAAGATGATTACCCAAACGCTGTGGGCCTGCAGAGACAGATAGTTACCCCTTGTGAAAACTGCCCGGGTAGACACAGCAAAAACCTGACCTAAATACGAGAGATAGGATCTGGCAGGCTGATAATCAACCTTTTGCGACCCAGTACGTGGGCCATGAACTGGACCAACTCTTCACATGAAGAGATACACGGTCCACACAGATTGAGCCGGCGCCCGCCACATACGCCCGGACACGAATCGGCACACGAACACCACGACCTTGAAGGCCCAGAGTTTCAACCAAGCGTCGACCTATGAATCCGGTACCGCCCAGAATAACAACCTGCTTTGCAGTCCGAGCCACCATCCTCGAATTGCCTCAGGACAAGACCGATGAGTTCACGAACGGCGTAGCACAACTAACCGAATTGTTTGTCGGGCTGTTGACGAAAGTACTGACTGGATAGACCGATAGGTCGGTGTCGCCGGTCAACAACAACTCTTGGACCTGTTCGGTCTTCGAGACTGACGGGTCCAACCACTGTGTCTGGACCGCGCGCGAGAGTATGACCGGCATCCGGTGATGAACGGTGGCTGCCTCACCGCTGGCCGGCGTTGTGATTACGCAGAATGTCTCTACCCCCTCGGTCGCAGCATGCGCATTGTGTGACCACAGCCCGGCCATGACGAAAGGCGATTTGTCTGTCCTGCCCAGATGGTACGGCTGCTTCTTGCCATTGGTGAGCTTTTTCCATTCGTAGTAACCATCACACAGAACCAAACATCGGTGGTATCTGAATGCATCTCGAAACATCGGTTTCTGGTGGATGGTCTCAGCGCGCGCATTAATGGGGCGAATTTTGCCGGGTTCCTTCATCCAACCCGGCACCAACCCCCAGGTGAGTGAGTCAACTCTGTGCGCACCAGTCTGATGTCGCACCACCAGTGCAGCCTGCGAGGGAGCAATGTTGTAGCTTGGTGGCAATGGGTCAATACCCTCAGCCATCAACCCCTCCACGACCTTTGAAAATTCTGACAGCGCACTATGGCGTTCGAACCGTCCACACATTTTTGCCTCACTCGACTCTCTTGAGAGTTAAAACACGATAAACTAATCTACTGTACCGCGAGCATACCGTGACGCAGTTGGTACCTTCCAAACACGATGAGCAGTTACGAAAATTATACCCAGACCAGTGCCGTCTACGACCATACCCGGGTGCCGATAGGTCTGGAAATAATCACGGCCGCTCTATCTTCCGGCTCCGCAAATCGGGATCAGCAGATTCTACTGGATGCCGGCTGCGGCACCGGAATTTATGCGTTCGCCCTGGTCGACCGGGTCCACCGCGTGGAAGCCATCGACCTGAACCGCTCAATGCTGTCTGTGGCCCGGACTAAAATGCGTTCGGCCGCGGAACACGGCCGCATCGGGTTCACGCTAGGGTCTATTGCCCAACTACCGCTTAAAACCCAAAGCGTCAATGGTGTGATGATCAACCAGGTCCTTCACCATCTGCCTGATCAAGCGGGACACGGCTGGCCGTTACATCATCAAGTACTCAAAGAATGTGCGCGCGTTCTACAACCCGGTGGCGTGCTCATCATCAACAGCTGTACACATGAGCAGCTGGAAAAAGGGTTCTGGTTCTACGAGCTTATACCCAACGCGCGAACAACCGTCATGCGCAAGATAATCCCAGAGAAAGAATTGGATGCCCTGATTTGCGGTGTCGGCTTAACTCTCAACGATCGCCTGGTCGATTTAGACAGTGTACTGCAAGGTGAAAGTTACTTCGATGCTGAAGCGGTACTGGATTACGCATGGCGAAAAGGCGATTCGATCTGGGCCTTGGCCAGCAATCATGAGCTCCAAACCGCCCTGGCGCAGGTCGCCGATCTGGCTGCTAAAAATCAGCTGCAGTCCTTCATGCAGCGATACGATGCCGACCGTCCAGCGCTGGGCCAAACCAGTTTTTCAATCGCAATCAAGAATTAATATCGTCCGGATAGCCCTAAGTAATCAACTCGCTGCAGGCGGTCGATTTTGAGTCACCTCACCTCTACAATGCTAAATCGATAACGTTATGCCACAGTCATCAGTTGTCTTCTAGATGAAAACAATCCTTAGAATTCTCTTGCCCGTTATTGTCGTGGCGTTGGGTGTCGCGGGCTTTGCACTGCTGAAATCGAACGCACCGGTTGATCCCCCGCTCGAACCCAGTGCGCGGGTTTGGTCAGTCACTGCTGTTTCTGTCGAATACAAACATTTGTCGCCTACGCTTCGTCTCTACGGTCGGGTCGAATCCCCTCGGGAAACTCGACTGCGCTCGGCGGTACCCGCAGACGTTAAGGAACTGACCGCCCTGTCGGGGCGCGTGGTGAGCAAAGGCGAGCTGTTACTGCGCCTGGACGACCACGATCTTAAGCTAATGCTGCGCCAACGAAATGCCGAAGTTGCAGACATCAAAGCACAAATCGAAAGTGAAAAAAAGCGGCATGGATCAGATCTCACAGCACTGAAACATGAGCATGCGCTTTACGACCTCGCGGAGCGTGTCCTCAAAAGAGCCGAACGCCTTGCCCAGTCTCAGGCCGGCACTCAAGCAAGGGTTGATGAGGCGCAGCGCGCCTTACGCCTCCAGGCTCTCGCCCTGACCAGTCGTCAGCGAGCTGTCAGCGACCACACTCCTCGGCTGGCCCAGCTCGATGCACGGCTGAACAAAAGCAAAGCCGTACGCGACCAGGTTCATCGAGATCTACAGCGTTCCGAGCTGACAGCGCCGTTTGATGGGCGCATTACTGCGGTACACATCTCCCCAGGCGACCGCGTGCGTCCTGGTGATCGCCTGATCGATTTATTTGACACGAATTTCGTTGAACTGCGCGCCCAGATTCCTAATCGGTACCTGCCTACCCTCCGGCAGGCTCTAAACCACGGTAATCCCGTCACTGCGACAATAGAACTTAACGGCAACGCGATCCAACTTGAACTCGACCGGTTGGCCGGCAAAATCGAGAGGGGTCAGGGGGGAGTAGACGCCTTTTTCAACATTATTGGCGAAAAACACCTGATTGAACTTGGTCGCACGGTATCGGTATTCGTCGACCTTCCAGAAGAAGCCAACGTCTTTGCCCTACCGGCGACAGCCGTCTACGGTGCCAATAACGTTTACCGCATTCAGGACAACCGGCTGTCGATGGTTCAAATTGAGCGGGTCGGTGATTATCGTAATGGACAATGGGGCAGCTGGATCCTTTTCCGCAGTGAAAACCTCTCCGAGGGCGACATGATATTGGCCAATCAGTTGCCGAACGCTGTAGAGGGCCTGAAAGTCGACATCCTGACTCAGACTGACTGACATGTCGGTGGAACCGAGAAATGACCTGCTCGGTCTGCTGGCGCGTCATCCAGTTGCTGCCAACCTGATGATGACGATGATGATCATCGCCGGCATTTGGGGGCTTTCAAAACTAAACGCCCAGTTCTTTCCTAATTTTGATATCGACTTTGTTTCCGTCAAAGTCGTCTGGGTCGGCGCGAGTGCTGAAGATATCGAGAAACTCATTACCGAACCGCTTGAACAACAGCTGCGAGGGGTTGATCGCGCCAAGGAACTGCGGTCTCGGTCCGTCGACGGGCTGTCGCTGGTCACCCTTGAATTCAAAGAAGGCACCGATATGGGCTTTGCGGTCGACCAGGTTAAAGAGCAAGTTGACCTGGTACGCAATCTGCCGGCGACTGCTGAAACACCGGAGATTGGTCGCATTATCAATTACGAACCCATTGCGAGCGTGCTCATCGCAGGACCCGACGATCCCCGCGGTCTGCGTAGCATCGTACGCCGTTTTGAACGTGAACTGCTTGAACGGGGCATCTCGAATATCCGAATTTTCGGCCTACCGGAAGAGGAAATCGCAATCCAGATACCCTCAGAAACGCTGCGCGAGGTGGGTCTATCGTTGGAAGATATTGGCAGGCGGGTCGGTGCGGCGTCACGCGATTTACCAGTGGGCGTAATCGGTCGAGGTGAGTCAGCCCGGCAGCTTCGCTTCAAGGATCAACGTCGCGGTGAGCTCGCCTTCGCAGACCTACCTGTTATCGCAGGTGAGAACGGTCGTCTGCTGACACTGGGCGATATCGCCGATATCCAGCGGCGACCGCAGAACGCCCAGACAACGGTCACCTATCGTGGCCGGCCAGCCGTAGAAATGAGGCTGTCGCGCTCCAAGGATGCAGACAGTTTGAAATCAGCCCGAATCATGCGCGAGTGGGTCGAGCAAACCCGGCCCTTGCTGCCGACCGGGTTTGAGCTCAATGTCTACGATGAACGCTGGGGCTACATTAAGGACCGGATCAATCTGCTGCTCAAAAACGGTGCCACCGGCCTGGTCCTGGTCATACTGATACTTTACTTATTCCTGAACGTGCCGGCAGCCAGTTGGGTCACGGTCGGAATCCCCACCTCTTTCATGGCAGCACTGGGTGCGCTTTATGTTTACGGTGGGTCAATCAACATGATCAGTCTGTTTGGCCTGATCATGACGCTCGGCATCATTGTAGATGATGCTATTGTTGTCGGGGAAGATGCTGTGACGCATTTTGAACGCGGCGACAGCCCTCTAACAGCGGTACAAAAAGGTGCTCAAAGAATGCTGGCACCGGTACTCGCATCGTCACTGACAACGATTGCTGCATTTATGCCGCTACTGTTGGTAGGTGGCATTATCGGCATCATCCTGCGAACCCTGCCGATGGTGGTGATCTGCGTTATCTTGGCCTCCTTAATTGAAGCGTTTCTTGTTTTACCCGGTCATCTTCGGGGCACTTTCACTCGCGTCGGGAGCTATCGTCCGCGGCGGCTGAGAAAAATACTCGACGACGGATTTGCCCGTTTTAGAGAGTTCCGTTTTCGCCCCATGATTGTCGCGGGCGTTCGCTATCGCTGGATGACGGTAGCGCTGGCAACTGCGATTTTCATCGTCAGTATCGGCTGGGTCGCCGGTGGCCGTATTGCGTTCAATTTTTTCCCGGTTGCCGAGGGGCCTATCTTTTTTGCCAACGTTGATTTCGTCGCGGGGACGCCGCAGAAACATGTCGCCGACCATCTTGCCAAGGTAGAACAAGCATTGTGGGACGCAAATGATCATTTCGGAGGTGACCTGGTGGTAACAGCGATTTCACGACTGGGCCTGGGAGAAAGCGGGGATTGGGAACGACGCAGAAGCGAAAATATCGGTTCTGTACTGGTTGAACTGGTTAAACCGGATGCACGAACAGTCCGTAATAGAACCTTCATCGAAGAATGGCGAGCCCGGATCCCTGACGCACCCGGACTTGAAAACCTATCGATCAAGGAGCCGACTGCCGGTCCACCGGGACAGGACATAGAGGTTCAGATCACGGGCTCGAGCCTGGTCGCAGTCAAATCAGCTGCGTTGACACTCAAAAATGTATTGATCGATATCCCGGGTGTGTCGGGTGTTGAAGACGATATGCCGTATGGCCGCGAACAGCTCATACTCCGGCTGACCCCAACTGGCGAAGCGCTGGGTCTATCGGTCGAAAATCTCGGCCGGCAACTTCGGGCTGGTTACGAAGGCTACCTAGTACAGCTCATGGCTGATAACAACGATGAAGTCGAGGTTCGTGTGGTCTTGCCTGACAATGAAAGAAATCGGCTGGACAGCCTCGACGAATTTGAGGTCATGCTGCCGGGTGGCGGAACAGTCCCATTTGCCAACGTTGTTACGCTTCAGAGCAGACGTGGCTTTGATTCTATCCGGCATGTGGAAGGCAACCTGGCCATAACCGTGACCGGTGACGTCGATGATGCGGTCAACAACGATAACCGGATCATCGCCAACCTAAAGCAGAATACTCTGCCCGAACTCGAACAACGCCACGGCGTCAGATTTTCGTTTGAAGGTCGGCAAGCGGACCAGCGTGAAACGCTGAGTGACATGAAGCGCGGCGCAATTCTAGCGCTGGTGCTGATCTATCTCGTTCTGGCGTGGGTCTTCGGCTCCTATGGTTGGCCGTTGCTGGTCATGATGATTATTCCGTTTGGCCTGGTGGGTGCAATCTGGGGCCATACCCTGATGAATATCGACCTGACGATTCTCTCGATGTTCGGGTTTTTCGGCCTCGCTGGCATCGTGGTCAATAACTCAATCATCTTGGTGGTGTTTTACAAACAGATTCGAGCTGACGGTCTTAGCCCCGAACAGGCGGTGGTCGAAGCCGCCTGCCAACGCCTGCGGGCCGTGCTGTTAACTTCGCTGACAACCATCGCTGGGCTAACGCCGCTACTGTTTGAGACATCGCTTCAAGCGCAGTTCCTGATCCCAATGGCGACCTCCATTGCCTTTGGTCTAGCTTTTGCAACGCTGCTGGTTCTTTTTCTAGTGCCGGCTCTGCTCATGATTTACGAGCACTCATTCTTTGCACGCCACTCGACCTCATTAGCCGCCAATTCATCGTCTTAGGATCAGCAGCAACCCGTTCTCAATTAATTGGCTATTGCTGTTGATCGCAATGCGCCAATACCTTACGTTTTTCCTGCGTTTCTACCGGAATTTGACGAGACTGAAAGAAAGGGTGAAGATGCGTCCCTGTAGAGACAGTAACGTGGTTTAAGCAATTCTTGAGCACAGTCTAACGGCGAGCTCAAAGAATTTGATTCTTCTGGGAGGAAGGTGCTTTATGAAAGAGATTAACCAACTTAGAGAACGGCTATCGCAAGGCCGGATTACACGACGCGATTTCATTCGCAGTGCTATCGCACTGGGCGTTGCTCTGCCGACTGCCACATCGCTGTCGAGCGCCGTATTGGCGGCAACGCCCAATAAAGGCGGTATGCTTCGACAGGCACTGACCGGTGGCGCATCGAGCGATAGCCTAGATCCCGCAACCTATTTGGACTCCTACATGATCAATGTCGGCATGGGACAGTTGCGTAACAACCTCACTGAGATCGATGAAAACAATCAGCTTGTTCCAGAGCTCGCGGAGTCATGGGATTCTTCGGATGGCCAAACTTGGGCCTTCGAACTGCGTCAGGGTGTTGAGTTTCATAATGGTCGATCACTCAAAGCCAGCGATGTAGTCGCATCGATCCAGCATCACCTGGGAGAGAACACTAAATCAGCGGCCAAAGGCATCGTCTCGCAGATCACCGACATCATGGCACACGGCGACCATCAGGTGATGATGGTGCTGGAAGGCCCCAATGCGGACTTTCCGTATCTGATGTCGGATTATCACCTTGGAATCTGTCCGGCCAACGACGACGGGACTATAGATACGCAGTCCGGCCTTGGAACAGGCGGCTACAAACTGGAATCATTCGATCCCGGTGTCCGTACGCTGACCGTTCGTAATCCCAACTATTGGAAGGCCGGTCGGGCCCATTTTGATTCGATTGAAACGCTGTTTATTTCTGATACCGGCGCTCGAGAAAACGGGCTGATGTCCGATGAGCTCGACTTGATCACGTCCCCCGCAGCGGCGACTGCGGGTCGCCTGGCGAAAAAACCGGGGATCGAGGTGTTCTACACCAACGGCAATCAACACTGCACGCTGCCCATGCTCAACAATGTGTCACCCTTTAACGACAACAACGTGGTCATGGCGCTCAAGCATGCGATCGATCGCCAGGAATGGCTTGATAAGATCTGGTTTGGCTATGCTTCACTGGGTAACGACATCCCTATTGGGCCGGCCAACCGTTACCGGGCGACCAATGAGGAGATCCCGCAGCGCGAATATGATCTCGACAAGGCCAAGTACTACATGAAACAGGCCGGGCGATCCTCGCTTGATCTGCAGATCGCGGTAGCGGACACGGCCTTTCAGAACTCAGATGACGCTTGCGTTTTGTTCCAGGAAACAGCCCGTCCAGCAGGTATCAACATCGAGGTGGTACGCAAACCTGATGACGGTTACTGGTCTAATGTCTGGTTGGTCGATCCCTGGTGTGCGTCTTACTGGGGCGGCCGCCCGACAGAAGACTGGATGTTCAGCCAGGTGTACTCTAAAAATGCAATCGCCACAGGTTGGTCTGAAACCTTCTTCAATAATCCGCGCTTTGAGGAGTTACTGCCGCAGGCAAGAGCAGAGCTTGATGATGCCAAGCGCCGCGAAATGTATGTCGAGATGCAAAACATTGTGCACGACAACTGCAGCGTGATTATTCCCATATTCTCTGCCTATGGTCATGCCAGTTCCGACAAGGTCAAGCATCCTGAAAATATCGCCTCAAACTGGGAATTCGACGGAAACAAAAATGCCGAGCGCTGGTGGTTCGGTTGATCAGTTAATAACCCAAAGTTCATGGCGGCTGCTTCGGCAGCCGCTTTTTTTGGTGCCAGTCAGATCCCGTGACCGGATAGACCTGTCATACAAGAATCTGTGTCTAGAAAGTCAAAGACAACATGCAGCCGGTCTTTGCCGAGTATGGGAGTCGGGAAAATAGATGAAAGCAGAATGACCAACGAAAAAACAAAGAGAAAACATAAAAAGCGCTAAAAAGTGGTTAGCCGAACTGGGCAATAGTTACTACTCTAAAGCCCCGGCTTTGCGAGGAATTGCTTTAGTACCCTGAAATAGTCTAATGGTTCTTCATAGAACGGCACGTGAGAGCTGTTAGGAAAAACAATAACTTCAGAATTTGGCAACACATTGTGCATTTTTATGGCACAAGCGGGTCCTATCTCATCGTAGGTACCGGTAACAATTAAGGTTGGCATCGATAATCGATGCATGTCAGGTATCCGGTTCCAGTCTTTTAGATTACCGGTATATAGAAACTCATTCGGCCCCTGCATTGTTCCATATGGGCCCATATTCCAGTCATTGGCTGAAGCCATGAGCGACTCTGGCCATTTTTTCAGTCTACAAACATGGCGATAGTTAAGGATAGTGATAGCGGCCTGATATTCTGGATGATCAAGTGTGCCGGCCGCCTCATGATGTAGCATCATCGTAACTGTCTCGCTTCCGAGTGCGGCACGCATACGATTCAGCTCAACAGTTAAATGAGGTAAATCGCCACAGGTATTGGCGAGAATTAATGAACAGATTGAATCTGGGTAGGTCAATGCGTATTCAATACTGAGCCAACCTCCCCACGATTGTCCCAAGAGATGAATTTTATTGAGCCCTAGTGTCTTGCGAACAATCTCAACTTCTTCAACATAGCGACTGATGTTCCAAAGTGCTTTATCGTCTGGCCGATCTGATCTACCACATCCCAACTGGTCGAAAGCAACTATTCGATAGCCTTCGTCTACCAATGGAATATGAGGGTCCCTTAGATAGTTGCACGGTAGTCCTGGACCACCATTGAGTAGAAATAAAATGTTATCGCCTGATCCATAGGAGTAGGTTACGACTCGATACCCATCTACTTCTACTTCCTTGATCTCGGCTGCTGGAAGAGAATTCATTAGAGGTGCGCTTTCTTGCTAATTCACAGTTATAAATCTATGATATATCTATCTGTAAGAAAGTAAATACATAAAACTAAACACTACCCTACCAAGGAGGTAATGATGACTAACGTTTATCGAAATTTTTCATCGTCTCGTCGAGACTTTATCAGGAGTACCGCAAGTCTTGCTGCCACTGTTGGTGCAGCCGGTATGCTCCCTGCTATGTCCGCTCGCGCTGATTCCGGCGCCGACTACGCCAATGACCTTTGGGAAAGAACAAAAGCTGAACTTGCTGGTGGGAATCACCGGATGGAACTTAATATCCATGCGTGGGAAGGATATACAGAAGAACCAGTACTAGATCCGTTCAGTCGCCAAACTGGCGCCAAAGTTAACCCTCAGATGCTTATTTCTGATCCTGCTGCGGTTAACAACCTTCGTGGAGGCGGCACAAAAACATGGGACGTGATTAACTTAAACAATGCATGGCAGCGCAAGATGTTGTACCCAGAAGGACTGATAACCCCTCTCGATAAAGACAAATATCAACCTCTTTATGAAATGAATGTCCCTGGATTTGAGTGGCCGTATCATTGGACCTTAGATGTCAGTGGTAATCATCTACTTGGAATCATACAGCGTTACGGTCCTTCAGCGATGGTTATTAACAGTGACTTAATTAGCGCCGATACAGTCGAGAAAGGCGGGTACGCTGAGATGATCGAAGGCGCAGCTGGCAAGTACGCAATACTTGACTACGAAAACTGGGTCATCATGCACGCATGCATGGCAGCCGGATTTACTCCGTTTCGTAAGCATACAGATTCTGAGATGGCAGCTTACAAAGAGATGATTTTCAAAATCTTTAAAAATGCCAAGAAAGTTTCCGATGACCAAGCTGCATTAGGCCGTGACATGATTACCGGCGAAGTTGTGGGCTGTTTCCCCGGCAGTGTCTATACCGCATCTGCGGCTCGCCTCGAAGGCGAAACTCAGATCATGAACGTAGTGCCCATAGAGGGTCCTGAAGAAACAAAAACTGCTTCGCATCCAAACGGTCGGGCAGGCATTATCTGGATCGAAGTCACATCTCTCGTCGCAAACCCATCGCCGACACCTTTAGCTGACGCGTTTCTCGTTTATTG
>Ga0209992_10003500_pt1 | contig 13151 bp, 11 predicted proteins | sample 2SBtaG_2_FD_182564 | JGI IMG/M metagenome (GOLD analysis project Ga0209992, IMG submission 182564) | Deep subsurface microbial communities from Kolumbo volcano to uncover new lineages of life (NeLLi) - 2SBTROV12_ACTIVE470 metaG (SPAdes)... | ecosystem: Environmental > Aquatic > Marine >... | reverse complement strand
AATGCTTTGATCAGTTCCAGCACCTACTTTTGGACATAAATCATCACTAGTTTCAAACACTTTAGCACCCAGATTTCTTATGATATCTTTAGTTTCATTACTTGCTTTTTCAGGAATGACAATCTCAACTTTGTAACCTAAGACATTTGCAATACCAGTTAATGCAATTCCAGTATTGCCAGAAGTTGGTTCAATGATTATACTTTTACCTTTTGTCAGAATTCCTTTTTCCTCACCATCTTTAATCATCCAATATGCTGCTCTATCTTTTACAGAACCAAATGGATTATGTCCTTCTAACTTTGCAAAATATTCTACATTATCATGAGTAAGAGAGTCTAATTTTACAAGAGGAGTATTACCTACACGATTCAAAATATCAGTATCAGTGACAGTAGTCATGATTTGAATTATTTCACCTTTTTAATTTTAAAAGTAATTGTTTCACCATCTTTGGACATGTCTAATAATTCATGACCGTTTCTTGTAACCCATCTAGAAATATCATCTTCTGCAGCAGGATCATCAGCTGATACAATTATGATTTCACCTACTTGCATTCTTTCAACTTCAATTTTTGTTCTGAATACGGGTTCAGGACAAAATAATCCGGTTGCATCTAATTTTTTTTCAGTTGATTCAGACATTGTAACTAATTGCTAAAGAGCGATTTGTCATATTAAAATCTATTTGAGTTTAGCTTGTCCTATTTTGGCTAAAAATATAATTCAAAAAAATTATCTAAAAAGATCTTCGTGTTTGGGTCGGATTAATTCATCAATTTTATCATTATCAGATTTGTATGAATAGTCACGAATTATTGCTACAGGACATTTCAGGGATTTTCCCATAACTAGTTCTGATGCAGATGAAAGTTCATCAGCAATTGCTATTGCAGTTACTCGTAAAATTTTATTAAAAGAATCCAAAGTTCCCTCATAATCTAAAATGGGATTCAGACCAGACACACCTATTGCATGATTAGTTTGTCCAAGTCTAAAAGGACGACCAAAGGTATCAGAAATCACTACTGCAACATTTTTGTTTGATTGTTCTAAAATGTTCTTTCTAATTCTTTGTGCTGATACATCAGAATCAACAGGTAACAAAGTTGCACATCCTTCTTTGATATTACTTTCATCTATTCCAGCATTTGCACAGATAAAGCCATGATGAGTTTCAACTATCAAAATTCCATTAAACATTCTCACAATCCGTTTTGACTCAGATAAAATCAATTCAATGATTTTAGGATCCTTTGCATATTGAGAACTAATACCTTCAGCCAATAAAGAGGGATTTACAGTGGACAAATCTACCAAACGTCCTTCTTGTTTAGAAATGATTTTTTGTGCAATCACTACAATATCGCCATCTGAAAGATTTTCAGATTTTAAAATAAGAGAAGAAATATCGTCAGAGGGTTCGATCTCTTTTTCAATATGGACAGGAATAATTTGCAAGTACTCTAAATGAGATAGTGGACTAAAAAATTGTTTATGCAGGTGTTGCAGCTTCTAATTCTAGTTTGTAGTGTTTGTTGATAATGTCGATGATTTTAGAAAGATCTTTTTCTTCCAATGTGGTAGTAGCCAAATCTTTCACAAGATCTTGGGCACGATATGCTATTCCCAATCCACAAACATCAAATAATTTTACATCATTTGCACCATCTACAACACAAACAATATCTTCTTTCTTCTCACCCCATTCTTCAATCTTTATTCGTGCAGATTTTGATTTATCAGAATCAACGTTAATTGTAACACCATCTAGTTTTCCATCTTTGAAAATTAATTCATTTGAATAAACATAATCAAGGTCCAATTCCTTTTGTAACCTATGCATCATCAAAGTAAATCCACCAGATACGGCCATGAGTTTCCATCCAGCGGCTTTTAATGCTCTGCATGCTTCTCTTGCTCCAGTCATTATAGGTAAATCATCAGAAACTTCTTGGCAAGTTTTTTCATCAAGGCCTTTTAATGCTGCAACTCTTGTTCGTAATCCTTCTTCCCAGTTTATTTTACCTTGAATACCTTGCTTTGTAATTTCCCAAATTTCATCTTCTTTGTTGAGTTTTTCTGCAAGAATAGGAAGATATTCTTCATCATACAAAACTCCCTCAACATCAAAAATTACTAACAATGGTTTTCTGATTTGGAAAAAAATCGCTAATTATATTAAAGTTTAAACTGTTTTTAGATCTAAAAAACGCTAGTAATAAATCACCGAATGTTTTCTAAATAATATGGCTGATGAATTAGACCGTAAATATGAAGTAGAGATTAAAGAAAGAGAAGGTAGACAAAAACTCCCTGATTCAGTCAAAGAAGAACTAAAAGCATCAGGTATGATGGATGAAAAAGGAAAATTGAAGCTAAAAGGAGTGAGTCCAAAAATGCTCAAAAGAATGAAGCAAGAATTTGTAGACTGCCCAGTTCTAAAAGAAGACACACATTTCATTCAATGTTTTGTATGTCCAAACTTCCAAAGTAGAGTAATGGGAAAAGTTCTTTGTAAAGGCGATAAACTGTAATTAGTTAAGTTATCACGAAAGGCTCATTAGTTAAATTAATTCATAAAATTCTAGTTTGGGTAAAGAAGACGTAGGAATTTCAGTTTCAAAAAATGAAGATTTTAGTGAATGGTACACACAAGTTGTGCTCAAAGCAAAACTCGCAGATTATGCTCCTGTCAAAGGACTAATCGTTCTTAGACCTGATGGGTATTCCATTTGGGAATCACTTAGAAGTACATTTGATAGAAAATTTTCCAAAAATGGAATAAGAAATGGGTTTTTGCCAATTTTAATTCCAGAATCACTCTTAGGAAAAGAACAGAAACATTTTGCAGGATTTAACCCCGAAGTATTTTGGGTAACACATTCAGGAACCAACGAAGTTGGAGATAGATTAGCACTAAGACCAACTTCAGAAACTCTAGCCTATACACTATATTCAAAATGGATTCAAAGTTGGAGAGATTTGCCATTGAAAATCAATTTTTGGAATACTGCATTAAGAGCTGAGATCAAGGCAACAAAACCATTTCTTAGAACATCAGAATTTTTGTGGCAAGAAGGCCACACTGTCCACACAACACAAGAAGAGGCAGAAAAAGAAGTATTGAAAATATTAGACATTTACAAAAATACTGTTGAGGAAGAATTAGCAATTCCTGTTACAACAGGTAAAAAAAGTGAAAAGGAAAAATTTGTTGGTGCAGTGTATACAACAACCATGGAATCAATCATGCCAGATGGGAAAGCATTGCAAATGGGAACATCGCATTTCTTGGGACAAAATTTTTCAAAACCATTTGAAGTAAAATTTGCAGATAAAGATAACGTAGAACATTTTGCTTGGCAAACATCATGGGGAGTGTCTTGGAGATTAATTGGTGCAATGATCATGGCTCATGGGGATGATAAAGGATTGGTATTACCACCAAAAGTTGCTCCAATGCAAGTAGTAATTGTGCCAATTTATAGAAATGATGAAGGTAAAAACAAAGTATTGCCAAAAGTACAAGAAATTACAAATGAATTAGAATCTAAAGAAATTAGAATCCACATTGATGACAGAGAGGGACTATCTCCAGGATACAAATTCAATGATTGGGAAATGAAAGGAGTTCCATTAAGAATTGAAATTGGACCTAAAGACCTAGAAAAAGGAAGTATGGTTGTTGCAAAAAGATACAATTTAGAAAAAATAAGTTTGAGTTTCAGTGAAATAGAAAAAATTTCATCGATATTAGATGAAATCCAGTCAGAGATGCTAAAAAAAGCAAAAGATGAAGCAAATAGTAATACAATTGATATTTCAGATTATACAGATTTTAAATCAAAAATTGAAAAAGGAGGATTCTTCAATTCACCATGGTGTGGAAAATTGGAATGTGAAGATAAAATCAAAGAAGAAACAGGTGCAGAAATTAGAGTAATACCATTTGGAAGCGAAAATACAAGCCAAAAATGCATCTATTGTCAGGAACAAAGTGTTTCAGTTCCAATATTTGCAAGAGGTTACTAGTTTCTAAAATACCCACAAACATAATAATAGAAAAAAGGAATTTTCAATTATGACTTCAAATCCAGAATTAGATTCAAAGAATTTTTTACTTGAACAGTTCAAAGAAACACGAAGTAGGACATTAGAATTAGTAAAAACTTTAGAGAAAGATGATTTTGTTGTTCAAACAGCATTTTTCATGAGTCCACCAAAATGGCATATTGGTCATGTAAGTTGGATTTATGAAGCCATAATGAGTAAAATCGATAAAAATTATGAGTTTTATTCCAAAGAGTTTTCAGAATATCTTAATTCCTATTATCAACAATTTGGAGTTCCACATGATAAAGGATTACGTGGCGTGGTATCAAGACCTACAACAGATCAAATTTTTCAATACTTTAACACGATTAATCAAAGAGTTGAGAAATTCATTGAAGATCAAACCTTAGATGAAGAAGCAACTAAGATGATGGTAATGGGATTTCATCATGAATGTCAGCATCAAGAGTTATTGGTTTATGATTTACAACATTTGCTTGCAGAACAATACAGACCAGTTAAAAAAAATCAAACTCCAAAACCAAATGAAGCAATAAAAAAATCAGTAAAAATCAATAGTGGACTTTACACTATGGGGAATAATGGAAGTGGTTTTTGTTATGACATTGAATTGCCAGAACACAAAGTATTCCTAAATGATTACAAAATTGATGTATTTCCAATAACTAATGAGCAATACCTAAAATTTATTGAAGATGGAGGATATGAGACATACAAGTACTGGTTATCTGATGGATGGGAGAAAGTCAAAGCAAACAAATGGGTTGCTCCAATGTACTGGGAAAAAATTGGCGGGGCATGGCATGTAAGGGATTTTTTAGGAATTAGAAAAATTAATCCAAATGAACCTGTTTGTCATGTGAGTTTTTATGAAGCAGATGCATATTGTAAATGGGCAGGTAAAAGACTTCCATCAGAAGCTGAATGGGAAAAAGCAGCATGTTGGAATGAAGAGAGACAAGAAAAAACAGTCTTCCCGTGGGGTAATGATAATCCAACATCTGAAAAATGTAATTTACTTGAATCATACAATTGGAGTTGTTCGGAAATTGGAGCACATCCACAAGGAACAAGTCATTTGGGATGCCAACAAATGATTGGAGATGTTTGGGAGTGGACATCATCTGAATTTACAGGATATCCAGGCTTCAAATCAGGATTTGACGAATATAATGACAAGTGGTTTACAAATCAAAAAGTTTTGAGAGGAGGATCTTTTGGCACTCCAAAAATGTCAATCAGAGGAAGTTACAGAAATTTCTTCAGATTAGATGAAAGATGGTTGTTTTCAGGTTTTAGATGCGTAGAAGATATCTAGATTTTCATCATTACAAATTAAGACCCTCGAGGTGACTTGTCATGTTAGTTCAAGGCCCTTCAGTTTTGGATTAAAAATGGACGCAGATAGGCATGAAAAACTAATTTAGTATTTTATGCAAATTCAAAAATGAAAATGACTATAATTTCATATTGGAATTTACCCAATTGATTATAGTCATTATGTTTTGGATGTTGCCAAACTCTTCGCCTTCGAGACTTACAAACAGAAGATGATTGTTAGGCAAGGGTATGGTAATTCTCTTTATTTTGTCATATGCAACAATTGCATATCTACCATTTCCAATTTTGGATGAGAGTTTGTCTCGCTCTTGCCATGATTTGATGGATCTTTTCAAAGATTCTTTTGTTTCATCTACGCTAAGATAACTAGTGGTGTTATCTCGAACACTATTCCACAGAATATTGGCATCATGATCACAAATTATTGCAATTCGTGAACTTGGAATTTCCCCCAAAATCATGTTCAGAAGTTTTTCTTCATTATCATTCAAACTTTGAGTTGTGGACATTGCTACTAATTACAATCAAAGTAAGATAATCTTGATGTTTAATTTTCTTACAAATTGTTTGAAAATTTAAGGTATTTTGAACAGATTTTAAGAATTACAAATAGCTACAATAAATTTGAGAATTGCCATCATAATACATGTCAGAAAAAGTCTTACAAAGTGAACATGAAGTAGCTCGCAAGAAATTCAAAGAAAAGCTCAAAGAGAGAATTGAAAAGGGTGAAGTCTTTGATTTTACGTAAGAAAAATAAGATGAATGATGTTGTTGCTCGGAACTCCGTTAGAAATACGTTAGTTTTTGTAGGAATAATGATTGGAGTGGCAGTTTTAGTTTTATTTTTAAAATAATACATTAAATATCATTTCAAAATAATTTTCAAAAATTCTAGAATTTTAAATTAGATTAAAACGAGGACTAGTGGAAGACCAGATGTTTTCTTTGTTCATCTTTATGCGCGTCTTCCTTTTTTTCTATCTATCTGCCTTCCTCAAAGCATTTTCTTTGATTTTTGACAGGTCTGATAGTTTCCTCGTCATAATAATTACGCAGAAATTAAATTTAAGTAAACAGGTACTCTGTCTTGAAATTTATTCATAATTTTATATTAAATTTGATAAATGTTCAGTATTTTCTAAATTGTCTTTTTATTCTATGATTGCATTACTAAAGTAGATAGCAATCAAGTAATACCAAACATTGCATTGTTGAAAAGGAGCTGTAATGATTTGTTGTCAAGGAACAGCAAAGTGGTTTTGGTTACTATCGATTTTAAGATTCAACTTCATGAGGAGCATTATTTTGGGGATAGATGCAGATAGACGTAAAATTTCTAGTCTTTTTTGTCACAATCTGAATAGTTGTCTGAGATGTATTTGCAAAATACCCCATCTACCAATTTAAAGAATGGACACTTTCCTTCATACATGACTTTGTTACGTCATTATCACTAAAAAAGAATTAAAAATTAAAGAAAACAAGGAATTTAGAATTCATTTCCACATTCAGTGCAATGATATTTTCCATCCGATTGTGTTTGACTCCTACATTTGTGGCACCAATTTGATGACATTTCATACAAAGATCAGGCATTTTTTATTTACAAAAAAATGTCAAATGTTTTGAACTTTTAGCAAAAAATTAGCAAATGAAACAAGAATTGTCATCGTAAAGGTAGGCGATGATGACAACTTCAAAAAATTGTTCTCATTTGCTTCAATTTGATTACGTATTTTTGATACATTACTATCTGTATGTTATTTCAGATAACATAGGCATAAAACTAGACATTTAGGCTTTCAAGGGGACTTGATTTTAGGTTAAGACTCTTAATTTAGAATCAGGTTTTAGACACTAAACTAAGAGAAAAGTGATTTTTCTCATCAAGCCAAGTATGTTTTAACTCAAAACCAACATCATCAAGAAGATCATGTATTTCAGATAAGCGATATTTGTGAGAGTATTCTGTATGAATCAATTCATCTTTGTTAAAAATCAACTCTAAATTAGATTTTGAGATAACTACTGACTGTTCACTGAGGGATTTTAGATACATTTCAATTCGTTGATCTTTTTGATTGTAAATTGCATGATGTGAAAAATTATTAAGATTAAAATCAGCATCAAGTTCATTATTAATTCTCGATAAGACATTAAGATTGAATTCTGCAGTTATTTTTTGTGAATCATTGTATGCAGATTCAAGAATTTCTTTTTCTTTAACAAGATCAAGTCCAATTAAAAATAAATCACCAGGTTTCATTGTTGAATAAACTTTTTCTAGGAACTTGTAACCATCAATTGGAGAAAAATTACCAAAACTAGAACCCAAGAAAATTATAAGATTTTTCTTTTTATCATATGTTCTAAGAAATTCCAAACCTCCTTCATAGGTATCTATGATTCCAGTGATTGTTAGATTTTCATAATCATGAAGTAGTTGCTCAGAACTTTCAGCAAGAATTTCAGAAATATCAATTGGAAAATATTCCATATTATTTTGAGATGTCAAAATATCCAAGAGTAATCTTGTTTTCACAGAGGAACCACTACCCAATTCAACTAGTCGAAAATCATCATCCAAAAAAGTAGGCAATTCATTTTTTAGTTTTTTAAGAATAGAAATCTCTGTTCTTGTAGGGTAATATTCTGGAGTTGAACATATTTTTTCGAATAGATCAGAGCCTTTTTTGTCATAGAAGAATTTGGGGTTGATGAATTTTGAATCACGGCTCAAGCTAGAGGAAATCTCTTCTGCAAAGGTCTTTTCAATTTGAGTTGCATGAGGTTTGAAATATCGTAATTTAGAATCAACCACATATTTTTTGTAATCAAGGTTTTTTTCAACAATGTCGCTCAAGTATTAACCCAGTCACTATTTGACATAAATGCTTTATCCCAATTCGTTATGCGTAAATCATATTTCTTGATATACCTCTTTGTTCAACAATAATTGTTGAATGAAATTCTAAAAGTAGAACATTTGAAAAAATATTTTACTAAAAAAGGAATGTTTGGAGCAAAATCCAATACAGTTAGAGCAACGGATGATGTTTCATTTTCAATAAAAAAAGGAGAGGTTTTTGTTTTAGCAGGGGAATCAGGTTCTGGAAAATCTACAATAGCAAAATTAATTTTAAAATCCATAGAAGCAGATTCTGGAAAAATATTTTTTGAAGATCAAGAAATAGATAATCAAAAAGAAAATTTAACAAAAATTAGGATGAATTGTCAAATGATTCATCAAGATCCATATGATTCCATTAATCCAAGAATGAAAATAGGAGACATTGTATCTGAACCACTTGAGATACATAAAGTGGGTAACAAAGAAGATAGAAACAAAAGAGTGATAGAAGTTCTACAAGAAGTAAAGCTTGAACCAGCTAATGAAATTGTGAAAAGATATCCCCACATGTTATCAGGAGGACAAAGACAAAGAGTAGTATTAGCCAGAGCACTTGCTCTAAAACCAAAGGTAATTCTTGCAGATGAACCAGTTTCCATGTTAGATGTTTCAATCAGAGCAGAGATGCTTGAATTGATGCAAGAATTACAAAAAAAATACAATATTTCATTTATTTACATCACTCATGATTTAGCAACGGCCAGATACTTTGGTCAAAGAATAGGTATTTTGTATATGGGTAAAATTGTAGAAATGGGACCAATTAACCAAGTTCTAGTCAAACCAAGACATCCATATACGCAGGCACTAATTGATGCAATTTCAGAACCAAATCCAGACAATTTACACAAAGAAAGAAAAATCAGAATTAATGAACCGATTGAAATTGATGGGTATCAGGGATGTAGATTTAGAGCAAGGTGTCCATATGCTATTGACAAATGTGTGGAAGAGCCAGAACTAGACATGGTAGAGGACGAACATTACTCAGCATGTTTTGTAAAATTAGACTAGGATGTTTTCACGGATGGCATTCGTTTGTCTTTGTATGTAACAACGTTTGATACACCATTCTTTGGAAATACACCATAGATCAATTTTGCTTTCTGTATAACAGAGTCTTTCAAAGATACCATAATGAACTGACTTTCTTTTGATCTTTCTTCTAAAATTTTTGCAAGTCTTTCAGAGTTTGGAGCATCAAGGTGAGCATCAACTTCATCAAACAGGTAAAATGGTGATGGTTTTAGTTTTTGTAAAGCAAGAACAAAGACAATGGCTGCCAAAGTTTTTTCACCACCACTAATTGATGTTGATTCTCTTTTTGGTTTATTTGGGAATTGAATCAGATAAGAAATTCCAGAATTAAAGATATCATCTTCGTTTTGTAGTTCTAACCAAGCATTACCGTCAGTCATTTTATTGAAGATTAATCTAATTTCTTTATCGACTTTATCAAATGCATCCAAGAAAGTCTGACGTTTATCTTTCTCAATATCTTCAATGAATTTTACAATAGAGTTTCTTTCCTCCTCAAGAGAGTTCTTTCTAGTAGACATTGAGCGGTACCCATAGGATACTTCAAGATAAGTTTCAGGGGCCTTGGCATTTAATGCATTTAGTGAGGCTAATTCAGTAGTTAATCCATGCACAATAGATTCAACATCAAATGTTTCCATATCCTTATCAAATCCAAATGCAGATAGTAATTGTTGTAATTTTGTTTCCTTTTCAATTAAATCATGTAAATCACGATTCAAAGAATCAGATTGTCTTTCAATTGTGTTGATTTGTTTTGTAAGATCTTTGTCTTTTTCAGTCAGAACTTTTAATTTATCATCATATTCTTTTAGTTGTCCAATAGACGAACCAGAAGTAGAAATTAATTCTTGTTCTTTTTCTCTTAGTTTAACAAGTACTTCATTCTTTGATTCTTTCTGAGTTTCTAATTCTTTAATCTTAGTTTCTAATTCTTCTTGTTCAGATTTTAGAGAATTCTCCTCATCATGAAGGCGGTTTGATTGGGATTTTTCTCGGTTGTCTTGTGTTTCCATAGTAGTTAGTTGAGATGATTTGTCACGGTACTCATTCATTATAGTAGTGTGTAGTTTTTCAACATCTGTTTTTTTGAGATTAATTCTTTGGAGTTCACTTGCAATCCTAGATTGTTCGCCACTTGCATAGTTTTGTTCAACAATAGAAATTCTATCTTTCAAGGATTCAATATGAGATTCAGTAGTACTAACTTCAGATTCAATAATGTTATTTCTTGAGGTCAAGTCTGAAATTCTTGTTGTTAGTTGTTCTTTCATATTTACTGCAGATGAAATTCTAGATTTCAAGTTCGAATAATTTTCAGTGGCAGAGGAAAGAGATTTTTCAGACAATGAAAGTCTATCAGTGTTTAACTGAATAGCATTATCTAATTTTTTTATTTCTTGTTTTTTGTTTAGCATGACCTTTTTGACCAGACTAATAGATTGAAACAAACCTTCAATGTCACTACTTAGAGAAATCAATTTTGTGAGTTTTGATATTTTTGAATTATTATCAATTACAACAGTGCTGCCTTTGGGCTCAAAGAATTCACCACCCATAGTTACTGCCTTGTAGCCAGATTGAGATACATTGTAAGCAGATTCTCTAGTCTCAGTAAGCACAATATTGCTAAATAGGAAGGTTTTGAGAGCAGAATAGGCAGGATTACACTTTACATGGTCAGATAAGACTCCCAAAACTCCAGATTCTTTTGGAAGATTAAGTTTGAATTTTGGAATGGCATCAAGTGGAATGATTTTCAGTTTTGGAAGTTTCTTATCTTTTGCAACTTCAGCGATGCCAAGTAAGGTTGCAAAGTCTTTTACAACAATTGCTTTAATCCAATCAGAACTAACTGCCAAAACGGAACGTTCGTATTTTTTATCCCAAGAAATCATTTCATAAACTAAACCTTCAATTCCAAGACTTTCAGCATCTTCTTTTAATTTTGCAACAGTGTAATCTTCATGCATGAAACCTTTGACAGTTTTAATTTTTGATTCATAACGAGTTGCTTGTTGATCAGATTTTTCAATGATTTGTGCCCACTCATCCATATCATTTAGTGTATGGGATTTTTTTGTTTGATATTTTTTAATTCTTGATTTTAATTCAGTTATGGTTGCCGTATTGTTTTGCATCAAAGATTCTAATTGTGATTTTGCTTTACTTAGTTCTTCAAGACCAGATTCCGTTTCAGTTAATTTTAAGGAATTTTTATCAATGATTTTTTTAGATTGTTCTTTCTCATGTTGAGCTTTTGAAAATTTTAATTTTGCATCATTTAGTTGTGTGTTTAGTATTCTAATTTTTTCATCAATCTCAGATTTTTTTGCAGCAGCTTCAGATTGTTCTGACAGTACTTTTTGTCTTTGGGAGTCTACAAGTTCTAATTCTTCACCAATGTTGTTTTTCTTTTCATTGGTTTCTTGTATGGATTCTTTTACTTTTTGAATTTGTGAGTTGATATCAGTTCTTGCATTATCAATAGATTCTAATTCCATTTTAAGCTCAGGAATTCTTGAAGTAATTCTTTCGATTCGTTTTTTGGATGCAGAAATTGCACTGTTATCAATTTCATATTGCTCCATAGCTGCAGCAATTTCAGAATCCAATGCAGATTTTGTTTGGTTGTATGCATTTGCTTCTCCCATTAGTTTTGATTTTTCAGTGTCTAGTGCTTCAATTTCAGTTCTCAATTGAGTCCTTTCTTCATCAAATTTTGTGACTTCGGCAGTCAAAGTATGCAAAGTCGTCTCTTTGGAGGTTTTTTTCCCGGAAATATCCTTCATTTTGTTGGCAGCATCAATTGCTTTGTATCGATTTAGTTCACGCTCCAAAATATCATGGCGCAATTTCTGATTTCTTTCTTCTTCAAGTTCATCGATTCTTTTTTTGATTTCACCCATTTTTGCAAGTGCAATTTCTAATCTCCTATCAGCCTCATCAAGCTGTTTTACAGATTCTACTTTTTTATCATCAAAATATGAGAGTCCAATTAAATCCTCAATAGTTTTTCTTTTTTCCTCAGAAGTGAATTCGGAAATTCTTGTAACAGTTCCTTGTTGTACTGCATTTAATTGTCCAAGACCTGCGTTTGCCATATCAAGTAAATCTAGAATATGGCTTCTGTTTGTTTTCTTTTTGTTTAGGTAATAGGTATTTTCGCCATTTCCATCCATCTCTCTTGTAATTTCAACAATATCAGTATCTACTGGAATTTTTCTATCAGAGTTATCAAAGTGAACACTAGAACGTGCCATTTTTGGTCCACGTCTATTTCCTTCAATATCATGAATTAAAGATCGTAATTTATCAACTCTCATAACTTTGGGTTTATTCTCACCCATTGCAAAAATAATTGCGTCCAAGATGTTACTTTTCCCAGAACCGTTTGGTCCAGAGATCGAAACAAGTCCAGGTTCGAACTGAACAGTTGTATTTTTAAATCCAAATGATTTGAAACCAAAGATCTCAACTTTTTTTACATGAACCAATGATAATAATTTCTCAATACGTGGGATAATCGATGGTTAACAAGTTTAGTTGACATAATTGCATAATTTTTCTTGTTGCGTTATGATATTTTTCGTATCGGTTGAACGTCAACATAAATTTGATCGCAGAATTACGCCTACTATAATTACTCTAATGAATTTGTAAATTCATGGTAAAGCTTGGATTAATTCAAATTAAATCACAAAGTACAAATGAAAAAGGAATTTTTCAGGCAGGAAAAATTTTAAAAAAATTAGGCAAGAACAACACGGACATTGTAT
>Ga0209992_10003499_pt1 | contig 13154 bp, 13 predicted proteins | sample 2SBtaG_2_FD_182564 | JGI IMG/M metagenome (GOLD analysis project Ga0209992, IMG submission 182564) | Deep subsurface microbial communities from Kolumbo volcano to uncover new lineages of life (NeLLi) - 2SBTROV12_ACTIVE470 metaG (SPAdes)... | ecosystem: Environmental > Aquatic > Marine >... | reverse complement strand
CAAGACTGGCCGCGACTTTCTAACATATCTCATTGTTCAAAAAATACTCCCGCGCAGCGCGCACTTTAGAGCCACATCACCAGCGAGAAGCGCCCGCAAGGGAGCGCCGAGCGCCCGCTTGACTAACCCTCATCCGACCAGCCCTGGTCCTTATGCGAGCCATCACAAAACGGCTTGTGCCTGGACAGGCCACAACGACACAAAACATACTTCTTTTCTGTGGCCGCATCCGAGAATTTCGCGTCTGCCAACGAAATACCGCTGACCCGGTACGGTCCGTTTTTATCAATCTTGATCGACACGCCGTCTCCTTCAATGTGATTTGGGTCCGCATCTTTCAAATTATACCGCAATGCACCGGACGGGCAGGCCGCCACCACCGCCTTGATATCCTCAACCGATCCCATATCCGGATCAATCCACGGCCGCCTGTTCTGATCAAAGACCGCTTCCAGTCGCCTGCCACATTCCGCCGCGTGCGAGCACAGCAATATGGAATAGTGAATATCGATCTCTTCGCCGCGATATGAAAGCACTTTCTCTTTCACCTCGCCGTCCGCCGGTGATCCATCAAACCCATTGCGTTTGTGCGAGCCGTCACAAAACGGCTTGTTCTGGCTCATGCCACAGCGACACAGGGCCATAACCGGTTTGGTTTCCAGTTCCTCACCATTCGTCCCCGTCAAGGACGTAACATTTGCCACCCGCAAAAAAGCGTTCTCGCGTACATCTATGCGCGGGGTGTCATCCTCATCCATATATCAACTCCTGCTTGGTTTTCAATTCATCCATCGTTTCCACCAGCGCCCGCGTTATCCCCGGTTCTGACATCGCGTGTCCGGCAGTGGCGATCATCTGCAGATTTCCCCCGGGCCAAAGCGCCGCCACCTTGTGGGCCTGCGCCGGCGGGCAGATCATATCGTACCGCCCTTGCACGATGGTGCCGGGAATATCCGCGATCTTGTCCATGTTGTTCAAAATATGCTGGTCAGGCGATAAAAACCCATCGTTGACAAAAAAATGGTTTTCCAGCCGGGCAAAAGCTCGTGCGTATTCCCCCGGCATCTGACCGCCGCCAACGCGACTGACCAGCGACGCCAGCGCACTTTCCCAGCGGCACCAGTGGCGGGCATATTTCACCTGCGTTTGCACATCATCAGAAAACAGCCGCTTGTGGTACGCACCAATCAGATCGCCGCGTTCATCCTTTGGAATGGGATCAGCAAATTCCGCCCAGCGCTCCGGCCAAAACCGCGCGGCACCACCGCCGTAAAACCAATCCAGCTCTTCCTGGGTCATCAGAAAAACGCCGCGCAGGGTTATATGAAAAACGCGGTCACTGTGTTTTTGTGCGTAAATCAGTGCCAGCGTCGCCCCCCAAGAGCCGCCAAATACGGCCCATTTTTCAATGCCAAGGGTGCTGCGAATCTGTTCAATGTCGGCAACCAGATCCCATGTCGTGTTGTCCGTTACACAGGCCGTCGGTTTTGATTTCCCGCACCCGCGCTGATCAAACAGGATAATCCGGTATGCTTCAGGATCAAAAAACCGCCGCATCGCCGGGCTGCAACCGCCACCGGGCCCGCCGTGCAATACAATCACCGGTATGCCCTTTGGATTACCGCATTGCTCCACATAAATGCGGTGCCCGCCGCTGACCGCCATCATCTTGCTGTCAAACGGGCCGATGGGCGGATAAAGCACATCGCTGGCGCTGTTTTGGCTCGCAGTGTCCGACATTATCCGTCTATACCTGCCTTTGAAACCTGTTCATCGGAATAACTTTGGCAGGTTGATTTGGAGAGTGCAATGCCGTCCGTATCAACAATTGATCCCGCCGAGGTGGCCAAGTTCGAGGCCATGGCGGCCCAATGGTGGGACGTCAACGGAAAATTCAAACCGCTGCACATGATGAATCCCTGTCGGCTGGACTATATTGTGGAACAGATCGCCAGCGAATTTGACCGCGACGTGACTAAGCGCCTGCCTTTTAAAGGGCTTCGGCTGCTTGATATCGGCTGTGGCGGTGGCCTGTTGTCAGAACCGATGGCCCGGATGGGGGCCAGGGTTGTTGGTGCCGATGCGGCGGCGGGAAATATTCCGGTGGCACAGGTTCACGCCAAACAATCAAACCTGAATATAGACTATCGCCATACCACCGCCGAAGCCCTTGCCAAAGCGGGCGAGGAATTTGACGTTATTTTGAATATGGAGGTGGTGGAACATGTTGCCGATCCCGCCGCCTATTTGAAGGCCTGCCAACAATTGCTGAAACCCGGCGGCCTGATGCTGTGTTCAACCATCAACCGCAACGCCAAAAGCTTTGCCGTGGCCATTGTGGGCGCTGAATACGTGATGCGCTGGCTGCCAAAGGGCACCCATGATTGGGCAAAATTTATTACTCCGGACGAGCTTTATGATCTGATCCGCACCGCGGGTCTGCGCCCGGTGGATCGTAAAGGGTTTGTGTTCAATCCGCTTGGCTGGTCCTGGTCAATATCCGACCGTGACCTCAGCGTTAACTATGTGACAGCCAGCATAAGGCCGACCAAAACCTAGTGTTCCAAAATTGATTTCAACATTGCCAGATCAGCATTGTTTGCCCGCCGCATGGCCATAGCCATGACCGGCGCGAAAATGCGGGAGAACCCTTTGGGCATGCCACGGTTGCGCAGCCGCATCAGGGTTTTACCCTCAGTTTCCTGCGCAAGCTGATACGTCGTTTCCATCGGAAACGGCCCCTCAGCTGTGCGCATGACAAGCTTTTCGTCCTGAATTAACTCTTTGATCTCATAGGTGTAGGCCAGCCGCCTGCCCAAAAACTGCGCCACAAAAGCAATGCGCGATCCCAATACAGCGGGCGGTTTTGTTTCCCAGTCCACCGACCTGATGTTGACATACCACTTGGGCGCATTGTCGGGATTGGCGATAAAACTGAACACCGCCGCCGCGTCGCGTTTGATGACAATCTGCGTTATTACATCGACTTTCACTGCCTATCCTTTTCCCGCAAGCAATTCCCGAAGTTCCCGCAGAACCGGCAGAATAGTTCGAATATTTTCCGCTCCCAACCGTTCGACAATATTGTCAAAAATCGGCGCGATGGCCTTTACCGCAGCTTCTCTGGCGGCCAGTCCTGACGGGCTGACAGAGATAAATTTCCGGCGCCCGTCGTCCCAATCAGGCCGCACGTGGATATACCCGGCTTTTTCCAGTTTGCTAAGGGTGTTGGTCATCGCCCCCTTGGTCACCTGAAATATCCGGGCCAGTTGCGCCGGAGACTTTTCGCCGTTCAGATGGGACAGGTGGTTTAAGACGCTGAAATGCGACACTTCCATACCCTTTGGCAGAACCTTGGACAGCCGTGCATGCGCCAGCTGGTCGGCCATAGCGATTTCGCTGAACAGGGTAATTGCCAGAGGATCGTTTTCGGCCTTCATGCAGGTACCTCAAACGGTTGGTCGTGACTCAGCGATGGTATCCGGCGGCGGGCGTCATCAACCTGTGAAACATCGATGTCAACAACCGTTACACCCGGGGTTTCGCCCCCATCCGCCAGCACCTCTCCCCAGGGCGAGACCGCCAGCGAATGGCCGTAGGTTTGGCGCGACTTTCCGGCGATTGCGTCGTGGGTGCCACATTGGGCCGGGGCCAGAACAAAGCTCCCGGTTTCAATCGCCCGCGCCCGCAGCAACACATGCCAGTGGGCCGCGCCTGTAACAGGTGAAAACGCCGCCGGCACCGTGATTATTTCTGCCCCGGCTTTCGCAAGACCGCGGTACAGTCTCGGAAACCGTAAATCATAACAAATCGTCATTCCGATGTTGCCAATTGCGGCTCTGGCCAGCGCCGCCGCCGCACCGGGACGATACCCGTCGGATTCGCGAAATGTTTCGGCCTTGGTTATCTGAACGTCAAACATGTGAATTTTATCATAGCGCGTTTTTATCGCCCCGTCCGGCCCAATCAAAAAACTGCGATTTGCAAAACGGCCGTCCGGGTCGCCGGTCAGCAACGCCAATGACCCGATCAGCAACCAAATATGCAATTCTGCCGCAAGTTCACACAAGCCAGCCAACGTCAGATCGTCCCCCTCTGGCTGCAGAACCGATTTCTGATGGGCGCGGCTAAGTGACACAATATTTGTCACCTCCGGGGTCAGGATAAAATTGGCCCCCCGCCGGGCCGCCTGCCGGATAAAATCGGCGGTCAACGGCAGGTTTTCTGCGGGCCGGTCGCCGGAGCAAAGCTGGACCAGCGCCGCCCGCACGGCCTACAGGGCCAGCATTTCGTTCAATTTACCGGCCCGTTCCAGTGCAAACAGATCATCGCACCCGCCCACATGAGCGCCGCCGATAAATATCTGCGGCACGGTAAATCCACCCGACGCGCGTTCCGACATTTCAGCACGTTTCTTGGCGTTAAAACTGACGTCCACTTCTTTGAACGCCACCTCTTTTGATTTCAACAGGCGCTTGGCCGCGACGCAAAAGCCGCAAAACCGGGTGGTATAAATTTCGACTTGTTTCATGAGGTAAGTGCCTTGTTTCAATGCGGGTGCCTTACCGGATTTAGGCATCCCTTGCAACGCGCGCCAGTACCAGCACATTCACGCTTGCGGCACCCGCGTGTAAAACCGCCTCTGTGCAGGCGGAAAGCGTGGCGCCTGTGGTCATCACGTCATCGATCAGCAAAATATTCCTGTCCTTTACAATGAACTGTTTGTTTTCAGGCACATCAACCGATTGACGCAGGTTTTCGAACCGTTCTTCGCGCGTCATGCCATCCTGTTTTTTGGTTGCGCGGTGGCGCCGCAGCAAATCAGGCATGCAGTTTACACCGGCAATTTTGGCCACTTCATTGGCCAGCAAAGACGCCTGATTGAATTTTCGTCCCAAAAACCGACGCCAATGCAATGGCACCGGTGCAATCAATGCGTTTTCGTCAATCACAACGCCACCCGCCCGCACCATCCAGCCCGCCAGTGGCCCGGCCAAATCCTGCCTGTCGCCGTGTTTTAGGCCCAATACCAGCCTGCGCCCGGTTCCATCGTATAAAACCGCCGCCCGACCTTTTAACCACGGTTTGGGCGCAATCATGCAGCTGTCGCACAATATATCGTCACGCAAATCTTCTCCGGGCAGGGGTGTTCCGCAAGCGTCACAAACCAGCCCGGACACAAACCGCGTGTCTTTCCAGCACGCCGCGCAAAGCGAAAACTCGTCAGCCGTTTCTGCCCCGCACGCCAGACATTGCGGCGGGTACAGCAGCCGGAATGCAGATTGAACAGCAGCCATTGTTTGCATATGGATTTCAGCATTCGGCAACGGAGCCAGTGATGCAGCCTCCTGTGGTTTTTGATACAAAGGCGTTGGCGCTTAAGCGGCGGCGGGCGCTTGGCCGCGATCCCGCTGCATTCTTTTTGCACCAAAGGGCCGCTGATCAGATTTCAGAAAGGCTTACCGAAGTTAACAAAACGTTTACAAAGGTTGGGGTGATTTCGGGTTTCCCGGCGCTTTGGCAACGGTATGTTCCTGACTCAACAGCGGTTGAAGACAGCGACACGCTGGCCTTTGGCGGGCAAAAATTTGACCTCATAATCGACGCCCTAACCCTACATGTCACAAACGATCCTGTCGGGCGGCTGGTTCAGTGCCGCCGGGCGCTTCGGCCTGACGGATTGTTGCTGGCGGTTTCGTTTGCCGGGCAAACGCTGCACGAACTCCGCGCCGCATTGGCGCAGGCGGAAAGCGAACTGCTGGGGGGACTCAGCCCTCGGGTTTCGCCGATGGCGGAACTGCGTGATCTTGGTGATCTGCTGCTTCGCGCCGGTTTTGCCCTGCCGGTGGCCGACAGTGATACCGTGGTTGTGACCTACCCAAATCCGCTGGCGCTGATGGAAGAGTTGCGCGCTATGGGGGAAACAAATGTCATGGTCGCGCGGGCAAAGTCTTTCACCCGGCGCAGTCTGATCATGAAGGCGGCCGATATTTATATCCGGCACCACGCAGCCGGACCAGACAGAATAAACGCAACATTTGAAATGGCGACGCTAACCGGCTGGGCGCCAAGCGATGACCAGCCAAAACCCCTGCGCCCCGGTTCAGCCACCGCGCGACTGGCGGACGCGCTGGGCACAAAAGAGCAAAACACGTTTTGATGCCTATAACCAATCCCTGATAACGGCGATCAGCGGTGTATCGGCAGGCGGCATATCGAAAGTTCGTAAATCCGCAACACGCACCCATTTCATGTCCTGTCCCTCGCGGGCCTGCAACTGCCCCTGCCATTTTCGGCAGACAAATACCGGCATCAAAAGGTGAAATTCCGCATAGCTGTGGCTGGCAAATGTCAGTGGGGCCAGACAGCTTTGCCATGTATCAATCCCCAGTTCCTCGTGCAATTCGCGTATCAGGGCCGCCTCGGGGGTTTCTCCATCCTCGATCTTGCCACCGGGAAACTCCCACAATCCCGCCATTGATTTGCCAGCCGGACGGCGGGTTAGCAACACCCGGCCATCCGCATCAACCAGAACGACGGCCGAAACCAGAACCATTTTCACGAACGGTAATCCGCGTTTATCGAAATATACTGTTTGGTAAGATCACAGGTCCAAACCGTGGCGCTGGCCCGGCCGAGCCCCAGATCGATGGTGATATTCAGCTCTTGCTGTTTCATGTAGGCCACGCTGTCGTCCTCTTCATAATCAGGGGAAACCCAGCCCTGATCCGCCACCAGTATATCGCCAAACCAGATTGATATCAGGTCTCGGTTGACGTTGGCTCCGGACTTGCCGATCGCCATCACCACGCGGCCCCAGTTGGGGTCTTCGCCCGCAACCGCGGTTTTGACCAGCGGAGAATTGGCAATAGCCATCGCCACCTTATGCGCGGTTGGTTTTGTCTTGGCGCCGCGCACGTCGATCTGCAAAAACTTTGTTGCACCCTCTCCGTCGCGCACCACCTGATGCGCCAGTTCGCGCATGACACCGCCCAGCGCGGCAGAAAACGCCCTGCCGGATTTGCCTTGTGGACTTGATATTTCAACATTGGATTTTCCGGTCGCCGCAACGATCAAACTGTCAGATGTCGAGGTATCGCTGTCCACGGTGATACAGTTGAACGTCAGCCGGTTTTTGGCCGATACCATCCGCTGCAGTGTGGGCGCATTGACCTTTGCGTCGGTGAAAATGAACACAAGCATCGTGGCCATATCAGGCGCAATCATGCCGGAACCTTTGGCAATTCCGGCAATTTTGACGGTTTGGCCGTCTATAACCACCTCTGCCGCCGCGCCCTTGGCAAAAGTATCGGTCGTCATGATTGCACCGGCGGCGTCTGCGATGGCATCGCCGGATAACTTTGATTCCAGCGCGTCAATGGAATCAATTATTTTGCGGCTGGGAAGCTTTTCACCAATAACGCCGGTTGACGCGGAAAACACGTTACCATCGGGGATATTCAACGCGGCGGCAACCGCGCCGGTCACTTTCTTGACCGCGTTTCGCCCCTTGTTTCCGGTAAACGCATTGGCGTTGCCGGAATTGACCAGCAGCGCAAAGCCTTTGTTGTTGTTGTCGGAATCCACCAGTGCCGCCAGCTTTTCCTGACAATCCAGCACAGGTGCGGCGCGTGTGGATGATTTGGTAAAAACACCGGCAATCGTACTGCCTGCGGAAAACGACGCCAGCATCACGTCGTTGCGACCTGAATATCTGACGCCGGCCTCGACAGCCGCGAACCTTACGCCATCAATGACCGGCAGGTCCGGAAACCCGCCCCTGGGGGCCAGCGGCGAAATTGCCGGTGGTTCAGCACCGGCCAGTTCCCCGCGCGCAACCCGCAGCTTGCCGCGCAGCTCGGACAGTTTTTGTTTAAGCTCGCGAACCTCATCCGCTTCGCTGTCGCTGTTTTCTTCGCTCAAACTGTCCCCCGGTGATCGCTCTTATTCTTTAAAGAGTGATACATCGCGGATAACCGCAGGATCAATGCCTTCATAACTGCGGGTGATTTCTGCGGCTTCGGTCAGGCGCTGCAATTCGTTTTGCAGTCCGGTTTGCTGCATCTCAGCAATCAGCCTTGGGCGGATTTCATCCAGTGTGGGAACCGGCAAATCCCGCAGGTCATTCAGGCGGATCACATGCCAGCCAAATTGAGTTTGGACCGGCGCGGATATTTCATTTACTGCCAACGCTGTCACCGCTGCCTCAAATTCCGGCACCATTGCACCCTTGCCAAACCAGCCCAGCGAACCGCCGCTTGGGCCGGAGGGGCCGGTTGATTTTTCCCGCGCGGTTTCCGCAAAATCTGCTCCGTCATTCAGGATTGACACCAGCTCCAGCGCCTCTGCCTCTGTTTTCACAAGAATATGCGATGCGTCATATTCCTGCGCAGGGACCACACTGTCGTAACGTTCAGTATAAGCGGCCTGCAGATCCTCTTCTGAGATTACCCGCTCTGACAGCCTTGCCATCATCTCGGACGCCAGGAATGCCCGCATTTCATTTTCAAGCGACAATTCCAGCCGTGTGTCCATTTCGTTTTTGATATTGTCCATCAGAACCACCTGCTGAATCAGTTGGTCAACGATGGCCGGAAAAAGAACGTCGTCCGTCAGTTGCTGATACCGCTCCGGCAATCGCCCGCGCAGCGCGACCACATGGCCCAGCGTCAGGTCTGTGCCGTCAACCGTTGCAACCACAGTGCTTTTGGTCAGCGTATCCTGCGCCGCGGCCCCAAATGCCAGCGTAGTGGCCAGCGCCGCCCCGGCCAATATGTGAAATGATCTGTTCATTAATCTCTCCGTTCTTTTCTGTCGCAGCCCTGTCGCACATTCCATTTCATAAGCCCGCGCAACCGGCGCGACGTTGACACCTGACGGGCAGCCCCTTACATGCCATTTGTCGTTATTCAAAAGGCTGTCAAGGGTTTAGGTTCTGGCCTTCTTTAGGGACAAGGCGAAGACTGGGCAAGAACAGGCTTTACACGAAATAGTAAATTTTTCGCCAGCACAGGCTGGTGACATCAATCGGAGCGTACATGCTGGGCCTGGGAACAATCGCCAAGAAAGTGTTTGGCACACCAAACGACCGCAAGATCAAATCTACCCATCCTCTGGTCGATCAGATCAACGCTTTGGAAGACACATTCAAAGCGCTGTCTGACGACGGAATTGTTGCCAAAACCGAAGAGTTCAAAAAGCGGCTGGAAGCAGGCGAAAGCCTTGACGACCTGCTGCCCGAAGCCTTTGCCAACGCCCGCGAAGCGGCGTTTCGGGCCATTGGCCAGCGGCCTTTTGACGTGCAGTTGATGGGCGGAATATTCCTGCATCAGGGCAATATTTCCGAAATGAAAACCGGCGAGGGCAAAACCCTGATGGCCACCTTGCCGGTCTATCTGAATGCCCTGACCGGGCGCGGCGTGCACGTGGTGACGGTGAATGATTATCTGGCCAGGCGTGATGCGGAATGGATGGGCAATGTCTATACCGCCCTTGGCATGACCACCGGCGTTGTTGTTCCCGGCATGGAAGAGGACGAAAAGCAGGCGGCCTATGCCGCTGACGTAACCTATGCCACCAACAACGAGCTGGGCTTTGACTATCTGCGCGACAACATGAAGTCAGAGCTAAGTCAGATGCACCAGCGAGACCATTATTTCGCCATCGTGGACGAGGTTGATTCGATCCTGATCGATGAGGCACGCACGCCGCTGATCATTTCCGGCCAGTCCGAAGACCGCAGCGAACTTTACACCACCATAGACAAAATAATCCCCGGCGTTTCAGACGACCATTTTACCCTGGACGAGAAAACCCGCAACGTGACGTTCACCGACGAGGGCAATGATTTCATCGAAGCCAAATTGCACGAGGCCGAAATTCTGGATGCAGAGGCCACGCTTTACGACCCCGAAAGCACGTCCCTTGTGCACCACGTGACGCAAGCCCTTCGTGCGCACAAACTTTTTACCAAAGACAAAGACTATATTGTCCGCAACAAAGAGGTCGTGCTGATTGATGTCTTCACCGGGCGGATGATGGCGGGCCGGCGGCTGTCAGACGGCCTGCATCAGGCGATTGAAGCCAAGGAAAACTGCGATATTCAGCCGGAAAACGTAACGCTGGCCTCTGTGACCTTTCAGAATTATTTCCGCCTGTATGAAAAACTGGCGGGGATGACCGGCACGGCCCAGACCGAAGCCGAAGAATTTATGGATATTTACCGCCTTGGTGTTGTCGAGGTGCCAACCAACCTGCCGGTTGCCCGCGATGACGAACACGACAAAGTCTACCGCACGGCCCGGGAAAAATTTGATGCGATTGTTGCAACAGTACAAGAGGCTTACAACCGCCAACAGCCGATTTTGGTTGGCACCACGTCGATTGACAAATCAGAAATGCTGTCTGAACTGCTGAAAAAGGAAAAACTGCCGCATAACGTGCTGAACGCCCGGTATCACGAGGAAGAAGCCGGCATTATCGCCAAAGCGGGTGTTCCCGGTGCCATAACGATTGCCACCAATATGGCCGGACGCGGAACAGACATCCAATTGGGCGGCAACGTTGACATCCAAACCGCCGAAGCATTGGCCGCCGCGGGTGACATATCCGACAAAAAGGCAGCCAAGATAACCGCCGATGTAGAGGCCGACGTAGAGGCCGCAAAGAAAATAGCACTGGACGCCGGTGGTTTGTTCGTTCTGGCGACCGAACGACACGAAAGCCGCCGGATTGACAATCAGCTGCGCGGACGCTCCGGGCGGCAGGGCGATGCCGGACGCTCCAGCTTTTATCTGTCGCTTGAGGACGACCTGATGCGCATTTTCGGATCAGAGCGGCTGGACAAAATTCTGGGCCGCCTTGGTATGGAGGAAGGCGAGGCGATCATCCATCCCTGGGTCAACAAATCGCTGGAAAAGGCCCAGGCCAAGGTTGAGGGCCGCAATTTTGACATGCGCAAACAACTGTTGAAATTTGACGACGTGATGAACGACCAGCGCAAGGCGATCTTTGGTCAGCGCTTGGAAATCATGGAGGCCGAGGATCTTTCGGACGTGGTTCAGGATATGCGTTATCAGGTTATCGACGATCTGATCGACACCCACATCCCGCCTAAATCCTATGCGGATCAATGGGCCATGAACGAATTGCACGACGATTGCCAGCGCCTGCTGGGCATCGACCAGCCGGTGGTGGATTGGGCCGACGAAGAAGGTGTTGACGACGAAGTGGTTCGCGAACGTCTCTACAAGGCCAGCGATGAATACATGGCGCTCAAGGCCGTTGATTTTGGCACCGAGAACATGCGCATGGTTGAAAAATCACTGTTGCTGCAAACCATCGACAAAAAGTGGCGCGAGCATCTGATCACGCTGGAACATCTGCGCAGCGTGGTTGGCTTTCGCGGCTATGCCCAGCGCGATCCGCTGAACGAGTACAAGTCGGAAAGTTTCACGCTGTTTGAAAACCTGCTGGAATCCCTGCGCTCTGATGTTTCCGAACAACTGTCGCAAATCCGGCCAATCACGCCAGAGGAACAACAGGCGATGGTGGCACAAATGCTGGCGCAGCAGGCGGCGGCACAGCCAAACGGCGCAGCCGCGCCTGAACCCGCCACAGCGGCGCTGCCTGAATTTGACGAAAACAACCGCGCCACCTGGGGCAATCCAGGGCGCAACGCCGCCTGTCCCTGTGGTTCCGGCAGGAAGTTTAAACATTGCCACGGGTCGCAGTGAACGCGGCCATAAACCTGGCTGTTGCACCGCCCTGCCACCCGGTGATCGTGCGGTATTCCGCCACCTAAACTCACCCGCAAAAATTGTGTCAGGAATTTGACCGATTTCTTAACGAATATTAACCGAAATTGATCAACATATTGTTAAGCGGCTGGGTAACCATTCCACATTTAGAAGCTGTGATATTTCTGGCGCAGGTCCGTCGGTGATCGTGCGCGCTTGGTATTCTGGCGCGGCCGTCTGGGGCATAATTTGCCGGTGATTGTCACCCCAACCGGAGGAACGCATGCGCGCGCGTAACCGCATGATCGCTTTAAGTACCGGCCTTGTGATCGCTGTCTCTGGTGCGACAGCGGTGCGGGATGGCGATGAAAGTTTGCGTAAATTCGGTTCTGACAGCACCGCAGTTTTGGCGCCATCCACAGCCACCGATCGCCCGGTCACCAACACGATTGCACTTGGTCCGGCAACCGCGATCGCCGGGCTGGACATGCAGCACGACATCAACAACCGCGATCTTGAAATCACCAACGTTCATCTTGGCGGAGTGATCGAGACAAAGCCACAGGCAACGCCGGCAACCGGCAGAAAGCTGGCGCAGATTGCCACTGCCGACCGCCAGGGATTTCTGCGCCCCACGGCTTCGGGCAGACCGGTCCTTGTGGATGGCGTTTTTGATCTGGCAACGCCGGGCACTTTTGGCGGAACGGTCCGGACTGCCGAAACCGTGATCGTCGCATCAAACGAAACCGCATCAATCAAACCAACCACTGATTTTTCGCGCACCAAAGCGCTGCCACGATTTTCTGACGTCACCTTGGTCGCAGCACTGCTGCCGGTAAAAAGCGCTTTACCGATCGCGCAAAGGCTGGCGGCGCTTGACCTTAACCACCACCGGCCAAAAAGCAATGCCAGCCTTGATCAAAGCCCGTTCGGGATGACCTGTGCATCAAAAATGCAGGCGTCCGTGCTGCCCGGCGCCCTTGTGCAACTGGAGCTGACGACGCCGTGCCAGCCCTATGCAAAAGTAACGATCTCGCACGGAAAACTGAATTTCGCCCAACGGACCAGCCACACTGGCCGACTGTCGGTGGTTGTTCCGGTATTAGAGCAATCGGCGGAATTTTCTGCAACGTTTGAAAATGGTTATGCGCTGCAAACAAACGCAACGGTGCCGGAACTGCAATCAATAAAACGTGTGGCGATTGTATGGGAAGGCGCATTTGATCTTGATCTTCACGCCTTTGAATTTGGCGCTGAACATGGATCAATCGGCCATGTTTCAATTCTGAACCCCCGCTCTGTGCCGCTGTCAACCGCCCACGGCGGCGGGTACATAATGCAGCTTGGCGACAGTTCGCTGCCCGGTGCAAAGCAGGCAGAAGTATACTCTGTGCCAACACAGGACCGTCGGGACTC
>Ga0209992_10003495_pt1 | contig 13161 bp, 16 predicted proteins | sample 2SBtaG_2_FD_182564 | JGI IMG/M metagenome (GOLD analysis project Ga0209992, IMG submission 182564) | Deep subsurface microbial communities from Kolumbo volcano to uncover new lineages of life (NeLLi) - 2SBTROV12_ACTIVE470 metaG (SPAdes)... | ecosystem: Environmental > Aquatic > Marine >... | reverse complement strand
CCAATGCGTAATGCCGAAATAGTGACTGCCGCTTCCGGTGCAGACGTCACTGCCGCTACCAGCAAGGTACCGACAAAGCTCTGCCCCCAACCCATATAGTCAGAGATGTCCGTGGCGACAAATGGCAGCCATGAACCCACGACCACCACCACCATTGCCGCCAGCAAATATCCCCGAATGGCACGCTTCAATGTCATCCCGGGATAACGATCAGCAGATGCCTCGGTATATTCTTCTACCGTGCGTTGTTCATAACTGTAAACAGCACGCATAGCCACCAGATAGACCACCACGATGAATGGCGAATAGAAACCGATGTGTCCCAATGTAGGGCTCATCCCGGCATGATCCAGTAGCAAACTGAAACCAGCCAAACCAATCAGCAGCGAACCCAACGACGCAGACAGGATATGCCCTTGCGCTGCACGACTATATAAAGTCTCGCGACGATATAACGCATCCAGAACCACCAGAATGACCAGATTGAACACCACACTACCCAACACATCCCCCACCGCGATATCAGGCGCGGCAGCAAATGAAACCGAAGTGATGCCGGTCACAAGCTCAGGCAAAGATGTCGCAGTAGAAAGCAGGATTAGGCCGATCCATGATGCCGAGATGCCGGATTTATCGGCAATGATATCGCCATAGCGCGATAGGAAATATCCGGCAACACCAATGATTGCCAAACAGAATGCGAGTTGCGACCAAAGCAGCATTTCAAACTCCCAGTATAAAAAACACCAGTATTGCAAACACCACGTGCCGTCGTATGGGTAAGATTATAGTACAACAGCTGTATATTTCATCACAGCAAACGGTGCTTCAGCGGAGGGTTTTATGCGGCTCAAACTGGTTTCTTCTTTAAAAGCATGATAGCTTGAAAACTGCAATAGCCCGCAACATTACATAACAGGAGGAAATATGATTTCATTGAAAAAAGTAACCCTATTCGCTGCAGTGGTAGCCCTATTCGCATCTTCCTCGCTACTCGCCGAGACCTATGTTTGCAAACATGGCGATCAGGAACGGACGATTGCAATCGTCTATGCCAATGCAGACTCAGCCGCGCCATGTGAGGTCACGTATGACAAAGGTGAAGGCGCTGAAAGTCTCTGGCAGGCGCAAAACGATGTCAGCTACTGTGAAGAAAAAGCAGCAGCATTCGTAGAAAAGCAACGTGGTTGGGGTTGGGATTGTAATAAGCAGTAACCCATTCCTGCACGGTAAAAGACACCAGTGAAAACAAATTCGGGAGCGTTCTACAGTTTCATCATGATGTAGAGCAGCTCCCGTTGTTTTTTTAAATCGCAAGATTCGTTTAACTTTCATACAAAGGGGAGCCAAATGAAAAAATTTATGTTGCTTCACATCGGTTTTGAAAATCCTACACCGGAAATCATGAAGGCATGGCAAGCGTGGTTCGAGTCCATCGCCGACAAGCAAGTCGCCCAGGGTGGATTCATGGGCGGCAGGGAAATTTCAAAAAATGGCACGCGTGAATTGCAGTGGGATATGGACGCCATCACCGGTTACAACATCATCGAAGCTGCCAGTCTGGATGATGCTGAAAAGATCGCTCAAGGCAATCCGTTCATCGCCAGCATTCGCATCTATGAATTAAGGGAGCATTAACGCTTCTTCAGCACAATGCCGCGAAACCACCCTCGTGACAACAGCGGCACATCGCTGATCACTTGCAGTTCCGGTACTGCACTTTGCACTTCCTCGAACACCACATCGGTACGCGTAGCGATGCGTCGTGATAATGGATTCAACGCACGACGGAATAGCGCCAGCTTGTTCGGTTGCAGAAATTTATCGAACAACACTACCGTACCACCTGGCTTGAGAACACGTGCTGCTTCACTCAGACATTGCTCAGGCTGCGGCACGACTGCGACAATCAGATGTAGCACGACATGATCGAAATGCGCATCAGGAAAAGGCAGCGCCATACTGTCGCCCAGCACCCAGCCTATTTGCAACGCTGCGCCACGCGGTATTGCGCGTGACAGCATTGCCGCATTGAAGTCCAGCGCAGTGTATTGATGCAGCGCAGGCAACAACGGTAGATCAAGCCCGGTGCCGATGCCGCTTAGCAATACATTAGCCTCTTCATCACCTTGCAAAGACTGTAACGAACGGGTACGAGCTGCACGCATCGGAGCCGATATCACCCAGTCATATATCGGTGCGATTAGGCTATAGCTGAATCTGAGGAACGGATTTTCGCGATAGGGTTGAGAATGGTGCTTCATGGCAAATGGGTGATACCCGTAATCTTGGTTTTTGCGATCGCTTTCATCAGCACTTCTATCACTTGCTCTCTGGCAAAGCTATTCCGCCAAGCCAACGCGATTCGCCTTGATGGCATTGGTCTGGCGAATGGGATGATCGTCAGTAGCGGATTCCGGTAACGGGTGCTGTTCGCCGAAGCAGGCAATACGGTCACGCCCAGTCCTGATGCCACCATGTTGCGTATGGTTTCCAGCGAGGTGCCTTGCTGTGTATCAGCACCCTTCCCTGCCAGATCAGGACAAGCCTCGGCAACCTGATTGCTGAAGCAATGCCCCGAGTCCAACAGTAAAACTTTTTCCTCCGGCAGCTCGTGCGCCTTGATACTGCGACGGTCAGACCAGCGGTGCGCTTTGTTAACGGCAACTTCAAATGGCTCATCGTACAGCGGCATGGTTCGGATACCGCTATCACCAAAAGGGAGCGCGATGATGATGACATCCAGCTTGCCATTGCGCAGCAAGGTGTCGAGGTTGGCGGTGATATTTTCCTCAATCGCCACTGTCATCTCGGGAGCCAGCTTTTTCAATGCGGGAATCAGGTCTGGCAACAGGTATGGCCCGACGCTGTGAATGATGCCGAGACGCAGACTGCCCGACAACTGATCCTTACCCTGTCTGGCGATCTCATGTATGCGTTCGGCTTCTTCCAATGCACGCTGGGCATGTTCGATGATCTCCATGCCAACCGGTGTGACAGTGACTTCATTCTTGCCACGCTCAAATATCCGCACACCTAATTCTTCTTCTAGCTTCTGGATGCCCAGAGATAGGGCGGGCTGGCTGATGAAAGCTTTTTCCGCAGCGCGACGGAAATTCAGCTCTTGTGCCACCGCGATGATGTAACGCAATTCGTTCAGGGTCATTGCCGTCTATCGATTTCTAGATGATTTATATATTAAATCGTGATGTTAAAATAATCAAATTGGCATTATCAGCTTGGCTAGCCTAATATGGCATCCGTGGATTAACTAACCACTGTTTCAAGCTTGAAAAAACAATCTTTACTAGAAGGAGAATGACAATGGAACTCAAAGGATCAAAGACGCATCAGCATCTGAAAGATGCATTCGCAGGTGAATCACAAGCGAATCGCCGCTATTTGTATTTCGCGGCAAAAGCTGATGTGGAAGGTCAGAACGACGTAGCAACAGTGTTCCGCTCTACCGCCGAAGGTGAAACCGGCCATGCACACGGTCATCTGGAGTACATGGAAAAGTGTGGTGATCCGGCAACTGATCTACCGATCGGCGGCACAAGTGACAACTTGAAATCTGCTATCGCCGGTGAGACTCATGAGTACACCGATATGTACCCCGGTATGGCTAAGACTGCCCGCGATGAAGGTTTTGACGAGATCGCAGACTGGTTTGAAACATTAGCCAAAGCTGAGCGTTCACACGCGAATCGTTTCCAGAAAGCTCTGGACGCGTTGGCTGATTAATATGCCAAATCACATCCCCGATTACGGGGATGTGTATACCTGACCGATATGAATTCTATAAAGCAGTCACTGGAGAAGTGTAATGAGCACCCGCGAAGGAAGTCTTGAATCGCCTCAGCGCCATGCGCTTGATTGGCAAAATCCAGAGTTCTATAACGAATCTGCGCTGGTGGATGAGTTAGAGCGCGTCTATGACATCTGTCATGGCTGCCGTCGCTGCTTTAATCTATGCAATGCCTTCCCGCTGCTGTTCGACGCGATAGACGAGAGCCCTTCGATGGAGCTGGATACCGTCGATAAAAAAGTTTACTGGCAAGTCGTCGACCAATGTTATTTATGCGACATGTGCTTCATGACCAAATGCCCGTATGTGCCGCCCCACCAGTTCGATCTGGATTTTCCGCATCTGATGCTGCGTGCCAAAGCGGTGAAATTCAAGAAGGGTGAAACCACTTTCCGCGACAAGTTGCTCTCCAGCACGGATACGCTGGGCAAGTTAGCCTCTATCCCTGTCGTCACCCAGACCGTCAACGCGGTGAACAACACCGCAGTCACCCGCAAAGTGATGGATAGCGTGTTGGGCATCCATCAAGATCGCAAGCTGCCTGAGTACAGTAGCAAGACTTTTCGCAGCCATGCGACGATCAATGAAAGCCATCCGGTAAAGGACGGCGAGCGCACGCCCGGCAAGGTCGCGATCTATGCGACCTGCTACATCAATTACAACGAGCCGGGGATCGGACATGACCTTTTGGCCATATTGGCGCATAACGAAATCCCCGCCAGACTGGTCGAGAAAGAGGCTTGCTGCGGCATGCCTAAATTAGAGTTGGGCGACCTTGAAGCCGTTGCCAGGCTGAAAGAAACCAACATCCCGCACCTCGCTAAGCTGGCGAAAGAAGGATATGCAATCCTGACTGCGATTCCTTCTTGCACGTTGATGTACAAGCAGGAGTTGCCGTTGATGTTCCCGGATGATGCGGATGTCAAAGCGGTAGCAGAGGCAATGTATGACCCGTTCGAATACATGATGCTGCGCCACAAGGATGGCCTGCTCAAAACCGATTTCAAACAGCAATTGGGTAAGGTGTCTTATCACGTGCCTTGTCATCTGCGTGTGCAGAACATGGGACAGAAAACCCGCGAAACGCTGCAACTCGTGCCGGAGACTGAGATCACTACGGTTGAACGTTGCTCAGGCCATGATGGCACGTGGGGAGTGAAAAGTGAGTTCTTTGCCGAATCAATGAAGATCGGAAAGCATGTATTCAAGCAAATGGCCGCACCGGAGCCTGACTATGTCAGTTCTGATTGCGCGATTGCTGGTAGGCATATCCTGCAGGGCATGGGCGATGCCCCTGCCGATGAAAAGCCACCGCAGAAGCAACACCCGCTCACCCTGATGCGTATCGCATACGATATTTAACGAAAGAATTAGAGGAGCACCTCATGACAAAGCTTACAAACGATAGCCTGATGACACTAGAAGCCTACGCAAAAGCACGTAATGATTTCCGCGCAACAGTGATGGCGCACAAAAAAAATCGTAACGTTGCGCTGGGCGACCACGTCACGCTGATATTCGAGGATGAGTTGACCATCCAGTATCAGGTACAGGAGATGTTGCGCGTTGAAAAGATCTTCGAGCAGGAAGGCATACAGGAAGAATTGGAGACCTATAACACGCTTATCCCTGACGGCAGTAACTGGAAGGCAACGATGATGATCGAATATACGGATGTCGAAGAGCGACGTCGTATGTTGGGTGAGTTGGTCGGTATCGAAGATAAGGTATGGGTGCAGGTAGAGGGTTTTGATCGCGTCTACGCCATTGCCGATGAAGACCTTGAGCGTGCGACAGCAGATAAAACTTCCGCCGTGCATTTTATGCGCTTTGAGTTGTTACCGGACATGATTGCTGCTATGAAAAACCGGACAGCACAGGAAAACGGCCCGGCATTGAATATGGGCGTCGATCATCCCAAATATCAAATCACGCTGGCACCGATTCCGGCTGAAGTGTCTTCGGCACTAACTAAAGACCTGAATACCTAATCCACAAGAATTCACCGCGTACGACAATGCTGCTAACTTGGGTTAAGCAAACCCATACGTTCCAACAATTCCGGAAAATATCGAAAAACCAAACCAGTTGTTGTGCAAAAACGCCTTGAAGCAGGTTTCCCGACTTCTGTTTTTGATCAAGGTGTAATGATAGATCGCGATAGTTGCGGCAACCGCTAATCCTGCGTAATACATCCAAGCCAGACCCAGAATCTGACCCGCCCAAGCCAGCAAGCCCAGTGTGATCGCATAGCAGGTCATCACCGCTGCCACGTCATATTTACCGAACAACAATGCGGCGGAATGTATACCGAGATGGATATCGTCATCCCTATCTACCATCGCGTATTCAGTGTCATACGCTATCGCCCAAAACATATTGGCGATCAGCAGCAGCCATGCAACAGGGGGTACGCTACCTAGCTGCGCCGCGAACGCCATTGGAATACTAAAGCCGAATGCGATACCCAGATATGCCTGTGGAATCGCCAGAAATCGCTTGGTAAACGGATAACTCGCGGCAAGGAAAACCGCCGGGACCGACATCATCAAGGTCAGATTATTCAGCGGGAGAATCAATATGAATGCCAGCAATGCCAGTACGACTGCGACCCATACCGCCTCACGCGCAGCAATGCGTCCACTGGTGAGCGGGCGTTCTTTGGTACGCTTTACATGCTTATCGATATCGCGGTCTGCATAATCGTTGATCGCACATCCGGCAGATCGCATCAGTACCACCCCGGTGATAAAGATCAGCACAATATGCCAATCGGGATGACCCTCACCTGCGATCCACACCCCCCATAGCGTCGGCCACATCAGCAGCAAAATCCCGATAGGCCGATTCAATCGTGTGAGTTGAAGGTATAGCGAAAGTCGTTCTGAAAAAGTCATTAATTGAAATTGCTAGATATTGATTAATAGCAGAATGATACTGGACAGCAGCATTAGCTGCATGATTGAAATTTGATTTGCAAATCAGCTCACATAGTAGAATGTCACTAATTCAGTGCGACACATCACCATGCCTCAGATTCAACAAACCCTCATCAACGCCTATCTCGAAACAGATTATCATGTGCTTGGCAAAGCCCCATTTATCTTAAGGATAGGCGTCGCCAGCCACGCACTAACGCGGCTATACAAACAGACACAGACTGATTGCGGCGTTTTCATTACGGCATGGAATCCACATAGCCGCATTACCGAAGCGTCAGCCAATCAAGCAAAGCAAGCCGAACTCACGAAGGAACTCAGCCAACACAACTTGATATGCTTTGATGGTGTCGGCAAACACCCACAGGGCGGATGGCCGGAAGAGCCCAGCTTATTTGCGCTAGGACTTTCCCTTGAAGCATCTAAGGCATTCGGAAAAAAGTACCAGCAGAACGCAATTGTCTGGTGCGGATCAGATTCAATACCTGAGTTGATACCACTCAGAAAATAGTCAATATTTTGGAATTCTTCAAATCAGTTTCTCTCGAATATAATCAATGATGGATATCAACATTTATACTAGCGACTTACTCGCAAGCAAAATATAAGAAAGCAAAACATGACTGACCAGCATCACACTGAAGAATCAACTAAGCCGGGGGTGATCTATGCACCCTGGGAACGTGCATTCGATAAAGTATTGTCGCCTTTCGAGCATTTTATCCATCGACAAACCACAAGTGGCCTGCTGCTGATGGGTTGCGCCATCATCGCGCTGGTACTCGCTAATAGCTTCCTTGCAGACGACTATTTGCACCTGCTGCACACCCAGACCAGTATTCAATTCGGCTCGTGGAGCCTTGAGATGAGCCTGCATCACTGGGTCAATGATGCGCTGATGACGTTATTCTTCTTTCTGGTTGGTATGGAACTTAAACGGGAGATGTTGGTAGGCGAGCTATCTGATCTGCGTCAGGCTGCGTTGCCAATTTTTGCAGCGATCGGTGGCATGATTGTGCCCGCACTGATTTATCTGGCTTTCAATTCTACTGGAGAAGCGGCAAAAGGCTGGGGGATACCGATGGCGACCGACATCGCATTCGCAGTCGGTGCGCTGGTATTGCTCGCTAACCGCGTGCCTAAATCGCTGATCACTTTTCTGGTCGCACTCGCGATTGCAGACGATCTGGGCGCTGTACTGGTCATCGCAATTTTCTACACGCAAGAATTATCATTAGATTGGCTCTTCATCTCACTTTTATTGGTATTGATGTTGGTCGCCCTTAATTTTATCGGCATCAGACGAGTGCTCCCCTACTTCCTTTTGGCGACCGTACTATGGTATGCGATGCTGCAATCCGGTGTGCATGCCACACTTGCTGGCGTACTGTGCGCATTCACTGTACCTGCCCGGCCAAAGTACAACCCTACTACTTTCAGCACTCGTATCAAGGAAATGACAACACGCTATGATGAAAGTATCCACTTGGATACAAACATCATGACCAACGAAAGGCTGCACACCATCGCACAAACGCTGGAGAATGCTGCCAAAGGTGTTCAGACCCCTCTGCAAAGGCTGGAAAATAGTATGCATCTCCCCGTCGCGTTCCTCATCATCCCGATATTTGCCCTGTTCAATGCCGGCATCCCGATCCATGTCGATGGACTAGGTGACACACTGAGCCACCCTGTCATGCTGGGTGTGACACTCGGTTTGGTGTTGGGTAAGTTCATCGGCATCACCGGCGCATGTTGGCTGGCTCTTCGTTTCGGGGTAGGCCAATTACCGAGCGGCACACGCTTTGCGCAAATCGCAGCCGTATCATTACTGGGTGGTATCGGCTTTACGATGTCCATTTTCATCGCGGAACTCGGATTTTATGACCAGGCAGAATTTCTGCTGATGGCCAAGACCGGTGTATTGGCCGCATCGATTTTATCTGGCGTACTCGGCTATATATGGTTGCATAGACTAGGACGTAATCAGGCAGCCGCACATCACTAAGACAACTGATGGGGCGTCGCAATCATTACAGCGTCTACGTCATCGAACTATCCGGTGACGTGCTGTACGAAGGAAAATTCAAGAAGTGTAATCCTGATTATGTCACCGGCAAGCCTTGTGTTTATGTCGGCATGACCGGGCTCGATCCTGATGTGCGTTTTGACAAACACAAGGCCGGGATACAGTCCAATCGCTATGTAAAGCAATATGGGTTGCGCCTACTTCCCGACCTCTACGAAGGATTCAATCCGATGTCTTACGATGAAGCCTGTGAGCGGGAGGTCGAAATCGGCATCGACCTGCGCAGCGCCGGTTTCGGTGTGTGGCAGGCTTGAGTGACAAGCCTGTCTATCATTCTCTATTAATCTTTAATGCAACTAATCTAGCCATCAGTTGATTTTTCGTATCAGATGATTGCTGGTATCTGCCACAAAATGATTAGTACCATCAGTAGTGATGCCTGTTGGCCCTTGAAACGTTGCATCAGAACCAGCACCATCCGAAGAACCTGTTGCGCCAGAACCCGCCAACGTTGTTACCTCTCCCGTGGCAATCACCACCTTCCTCACTCTGTGGTTGGAAGTGTCGCCGATATACAAGTTGGTGCCATCAGTCGCAATACCTGTTGGCCTGTCAAAAGATGCAGCAGTCCCGTTACCATCCCTTGAACCGAATGAACCCGTACCCGCCAGCGTTGTGACTACACCCGTTGAAATAACAATTTGTCGAATATTATAATTTGAAGTATCTGCCACAAACAGATTTGTGCCATCCGAAGCAACCCCCTGTGGCTCATTGAATTCTGCCGCCGTACCCGTGCCGTCTGCCGAACCAATCGCTCCCGAACCTGCCAGTGTTGTCACCACACCTGAAGAAATCACAATTTGGCGAATCAGATGATTACCCTTTTCCGCCACATACAAATTAGTACCATCTGTTGCAATGCCGTAGGGGGCATTGAAAGTTGCAGCTAAGCCGGCACCATTCACCGACCCTGATACACCAGATCCAGCCAACGTAGTTACCGCACCGGTTGCAATCACAATTTGACGAATCAGATTGTTACCGGTATCTGCCACGAACAGATTGGGACCATTAGAAGCAATGCCATAAGGTAAATTGAATGTTGCTAGTGAACCGACTCCGTTCGACGATCCGAACGCGCCGGTTCCTGCCAGCGTGGTCACTGCACCGCTGGCTATCACAATCTGTCTGATCTTGTGGTTGAAGGTATCTGCGACATAAAGATTAGTGCCATCGTTCGCAATGCCATAAGGTGCATAAAATGATGCCGCTATGCCAGTTCCATCTGCAGAGCCAATGACGCCCGTTCCAGCGAAAGTGGTGACCTGAGTCGTTTCGAAATTCGTTCCGTCTTCACTGCCACAACCTGTAAGCACTAGCACGAACAGTATTAATGCTCCTGAGTATTTAGTGAATCCTTCATTCAGCTCGCTCATTGTTGTCACTCCTTAAGGAAAGTCGCATTCAAGCGAATACGAATATTAATCATTTTACCTATGTTATAGGTAAAATAGTTCGCCCTGTCTATATCCGGAAAATTAAGGTACAACATCGCCTTACCTCCAATGCGCTAATGCCATGCACAATTCATCAATCGCATTAAGCCCTGCACAGCTGGCAATGTTATTCAAACAGTTGCGGCAACTTGAATCTGCCGGATTACCTGCAATACAGGCGTTTGAGTTGTTGGTGGAATCGGATGCAAGTTTGAAAACGTTATTGGTGCTGATGCAGCGTAATTTGAAAGCAGGCATGACGATCTCAGAAGCGGGGTTTCGCGCAAAGTTATTTGATGACACATTACGTGCACTGATCCATGCGGCAGAGTCCAGCGGACGCCTAGCAGAAGTATATGGTCAGCTCACCCAGTATTACTCGGGCAAGGCTGTTCGAACAGCCAAAGTAAAATCAAGAATGTGGCTGCCTGCCATCACATTGGCTATCGCACTTTTCGTGCAGCCGTTACCCGCTTTAGTCGGCGATGAGATCAGTTCTGGAAAATACTTGTTCCTGACCTTTGGTCGCTTGGCGATACTTGCGATGTTGATTGTTTTGCTGATGCGACTGCCGGGTATCTTGCGCAATGCTGGCATGGGCGATCTTTGGAGTCGCTTAGTGTTAGCGATACCTGTTGTTGGGCAACATATCATTGCGCGTCAGTTGAATGATTTCTTCTTCACCCTCGCCATGTTGTTAGAAGGCGGTTTAGCATTTTATGAGGCACTGCCCAAGGCAGTTACGACGATACGTAATGAGGCATTAAGGGCAAAATTTTCACCTGCATTAAAGATGCTGGGTAGCGGTGCCAGTGTGATGGAGACACTGGAAACGGTATCGGTGATCGACAGAATGATGCTGGGAGTGGTCAATAGCAGTGAGCAAAGCGGTGATCTGGCAGGCGGTATATCGCACTACAACCAACAGCAAGCAGAGGTGCTTGATCGTCAGGATGATGAACTGGCAACATGGCTACCCCGCTTGGCCTATGCACTTGTCGCCGTATGGATGATTAACGCTCTTCTGTAGTTTTACTATATATACACTGTGCTTATTTAAGCAGCGCTTTAAGTTCAGGCAACTCTGCTGCCATCGCACGCTTGCCTTCTGCAATGGCTTCTTCGGAACGATGAAAATCCAGCAGTCCGAGCCGAGCCAGTCTAGGGGTCACGATCACATCCGGTGGCTCACCTGCCATACGACTGCGCGTGATGCGCACTTGCATGATGTTGATGCTGTTGGCAATCACATCGAGCATGGATGGCAGCTCAGGTTCATCATTCGAACTTGATGGTATATACGCGCTCAGATTTTCCTGAAGCTTGCGTATCCATTCTCCGATCTCACTGGTTTGCGTTTCCTCATTATTTTCTGATTCCTGCCCGGACTCAGGCTTAGGTTTGTCATGCAAATGACGACCGATAAGATCAGAGTTCAAATCGACTGCGATCACGATATCCGCACCCATCGCACGCGCCACGGAAACCGGCACCGGATTAGACAGGCCGCCGTCAACCAGCATACGCCCCTCATGCACTGCCGGTGCAAATAATCCGGGAATTGCAATAGAGGCACGTACTGCCTCCGTTGCAGAACCTTCACGCAACCAGACTTCAGAACCCGTGTGCAGGTCGGTGGCGATTGCGGCAAAAGGAATATCCAATTCTTCAATCGGGCGATCTACAAAGCTGCGACGAAAAAAATCCATCAGCTTTTCGCCCTTGATCATGCCGCCATTCATGCGCACATCCACAAGCGAGACCATATCTTTGATGCCTAGTTTTGTCAGCCATTCCTCGAAACTATCCAGATTGCCCTCGGCGTAAGTCGCGCCGATCAATGCGCCGATCGAGGTACCACACACGATGTCAGGCTTGATGCCTGCCTGCTCCAGTACGCGGATAACGCCGACATGAGCCCAGCCTCGTGCTGCACCACCACCCAGCGCAAGCCCTATCCGCATTTTGCGCGATACACCCATTCAAAAGTTCCCGCCATCGCTATATTGAAATCTGATTTGCACACCACACACAATCAGTAACCTTTACGGAAGGTAGCGTTTTCGCAGTTCGGACAGGCCGGAACGACAGTCGTTGTCTTGAATTGCATTGAATGATCACATGATGTGCAAGTCAGCGTGCCCGCCATCGTGACTTCACCTGCCCTGTATAAAAGTGCTTCTTCTGTTTTCTCGGATAGCGTCAACAATGCCCCCCCAGTGGCATGCAACAGTCTGGACAACGTCGACAATGCACCCGCGCCCAATCGAGCCGGATTCAAATGTTCTTTTGCACTGACACCCAGCTTCTGCATATCAGACATGGTGTGTTCAAGGTCACGCCGCAGATATTGCTTAAATATCTCACCCTGCTCAGCGGAGAATTCACCCGCCACCTCCATTTGATGGCGTGCGACATCCATTGCCTTTTCCCAAGCCTCTTCGCCTTTTTCCTGCCCTTTTTCAAAGAGAACATTGGTCTTTTCAACGAATCGGTCGTACAGCTCTGCATGCTTGGAAGCATCTGTTGATTGTTCAGATTTATCACCTGCTGTCGCTTGCCCTATTTTCTCGGGTTTGGCTTCATCATTCATGATCGTTCTCCTAATATAGATAAGTATCTGAATTTACCGACTGCAAAACTAAGAGGGACAATATTGAGCAATAAAGTTTGTCGAAGAATTGCTCCTTACGATTTCCCCTTTACGTACTGAATATATACCTATTGGAACGAATTATAAACAGCACGAGTGCGATTTTTTTCGCTGATCTTTTGATTGAATGCCATTGGGTAAATGGCGGTCTTCAATATGGTCTGTATGATAGGAATGAACGCTAGGGGCGTGGCTTATTGAAGGGATACTTTGTGCCAGAATGAGAATATCGG
>Ga0209992_10003492_pt1 | contig 13171 bp, 15 predicted proteins | sample 2SBtaG_2_FD_182564 | JGI IMG/M metagenome (GOLD analysis project Ga0209992, IMG submission 182564) | Deep subsurface microbial communities from Kolumbo volcano to uncover new lineages of life (NeLLi) - 2SBTROV12_ACTIVE470 metaG (SPAdes)... | ecosystem: Environmental > Aquatic > Marine >... | reverse complement strand
GCGCCCGAGGACTCCCGCGGCGCCTTGCGGGGGGGCTCGGCCACGGCGCTGATGGCCCGAGGACTCGGAGGTCGGCTGTGACGGGACCCTTGGCCTTCACCACGCTCCTGGTCCTGGCCTGTGGTGGCGACGACCCCGACCTGGCCGACCAGGACGGCGACGGCTTCAGCCCCGCGGCCGGAGACTGCGACGACCTGGACGGGCTGTCCAATCCAGTGGCGCCCGAGCTCTGCGACGGGGTCGACAACGACTGCGACGCCCGCGTCGACGAGGGCCGCGACGCGGTCGGGGTGGTCGCCTGGTTCAAGGACAGCGACGGCGACGGCTTCGGCGCCAGCGGCGACCAGGTCTTTCGCTGCGCTCCGCCCGATGGCTACGTGGTCAACGGCGCCGACTGCAACGACGACGATCCGGCGATCCACCCCGACGCGGCGGAGCTCTGCGACGGCCGCGACGAGGACTGCGACGGTGTGCCCGACAACGACGCCGTGGACGCCCCGACCTGGTACATCGACGACGACGAGGACGGCTACGGGTCCGACGACTACACCTTTGCGGCCTGCCTGCAGCCCGACGGGTACCTGGCCGACGACACCGACTGCGACGACCTGCACGGCAACGTCTACCCCGGCGCCGACGAGCTCTGCGACGGCCTGGACAACGACTGCGACGGGGTCACGGATCCAGACGACAGCCTGGACGCCGAGCGGCACTACGAGGACCTGGATCTGGACGGCTACGGCGACGAGACCACCGAGGTGATCCAGTGCACCGCCCCCGCTGGCACGACCACCGACGCCCGGGACTGCGACGACACCGACGCCGCGGTGAACCCGGCGGCCGAGGAGGTCTGCGACGGCATCGACAACGACTGCAACGGCCTGGCCGATCTGGACGACCCGGACGTCACCGACAGTGCCCAGTGGCACGCCGACCTGGACGGCGACTCCTATGGCGACCCGGTGCTCAGCACGGTCTCCTGCTCCCAGCCCACCGACTACGTCTCCGACAACACCGACTGCGACGACAGCAATTCCGCCGTGCACCCCGACGCGGTCGAGGTCTGCGGCGACGGGGTGGACAACGACTGCCTGGCCGAGGCCGAAGGCTGCCTGTCGGGCACCGTGGACCTGTCCGACGCCGACGCCAAGGCGTGGGGCGGCAGCGCCAATGGCTCGGCCGGCTTCGCCCTGGACAACGCCGGCGACGTAGACGGCGACGGCGTGGACGACGTGATCATCGGCGCCTGGGAGACCGACACGCTCTCGTCGTCCCAAGTGGGCAAGGCCTACGTGCTCTACGGCCCCCTCACCAGCGGATCGCTGGCGTCGGCCGATCGGACCCTCGAGGGTGCGTCCCAGAACAACTACGCCGGGCGCAGCGTCGCCGGGCTCGGGGACCTGGACGGCGACGGCTACGACGACGTGGCCATCGGCGCTGATGGCAAGGACGAAGATCTGGTCGATCAGGACCTGGGCATCGTCTACGTGCTGTACGGGCCCATCACGGCGGACATGGCGCTGAACGACGCGGCCGTCTCGTTCATGGGAGACGCCCCAGGCGACTTCGCCGGCTATGCCCTCGATGCCGCCGGCGACGTCAACGCCGACGGCTTCCCCGATCTGGTCGTGGGCGCCTATGGCTCGGACGGCTCCGGATCGTCGGCCGGCGCGGTGACCCTGCTCTATGGCCCCCTGACCGGGAACCAGGCCCTGTCCGAGGCCGGCTACACCCTCAACGGCGAGTCCAGCGGCGACGACGCCGGCATCGCGGTCGCCGGCGTCGGCGACGTCGACGGTGACGGCTACGACGACGTACTCGTCGGTGCCCCGGACAACGACGCCGCCGGCGGCGACTCCGGCGCCGTCTACGTGGTGCTGGGCCCCGTCGACGGCCCGGGAGACCTGGTCGACGCGGCGGTCACCCTGACCGGTGTGAGCAGCAGCGACGACGCGGGGACCTCGGTCGACGGGGCTGGTGACACCAACGCCGACGGCTACGCCGACTTCCTGGTCGGGGTCCCGGACAACGACGTGCGGGCCTCGAACTCCGGGGCGGCCTTTCTGGTGCTCGGCCCCGTGACCACCTCTGGAGACCTGACCATCGCCAACGCGGCCATGCTCGGCGAGAACGGCAGCGACGACCTGGGCACGATGGTCGACGGCGCTGGAGACGTGAACAACGACGGCTTCGACGACCTGTCCGTGTCCGCCCCCAACCACGACGCCGGCGGCACCACGTCTGGGGCCGCCTACCTCTTCTTCGGGCCCCTGAGCGGCACCATCGGCGCCGAGGACGCGCCCTTGAAGCTCGTCGGCGAGAGCGCCAGCGACGGAGCCGGCGGCGCCGCCGGCCTGGGCGACCAGGACGGCGACGGCTACCCCGAGCTCCTGGTCGGATCCCCCGGCGACGACGACGGCGGGACCGACGCCGGGGCGGTCTACCTGATCCTCGGAGGAGAAGGCCTGTGATGCGCAGCCTGGTCTGGCTCGGACTCCTGGTGCCCCTGGGCGCCTGCGACGGGGACCGCGACAGCCCCTGGGGTCCCGTGGACGAGCTCGAGGAGGAGTGCTTCCTCGAGGTCCTCAACTGCGACGACCAGGTCTACCTGGTCTACCTGGACGGCGAGAACATCGGCACCCTGCCGCCGGGCGACGGGATCGAGACCGTGCCCGGCCTGGAGCGGCTGGAGGCCTGCGACACGCTGACATGGAGTGGCGCGACCCACAACCTGGACATCCGCACCAAGTCCAGTCAGCCCCTCACGGCCGCGTCCTTTGCCTACGACGACTGCTCGTCCATGGTGGTCATCGACGGCCAGGTGATCGTGGACTGCGAGCACGTCTACTGCTCTTACTGGAGCCACTGACGAGTGACCGACGCTGCGCGCGTCAGAACAGCCGCTGACTCTTGAGGTAGTCGGCCACCGGCTTGTAGGTCTTGTCGACGCCGCCAAACTTGACCAGGTTGGCGGCGGTCTTGAGCCAGTCCGCACAGGTGGGCGCGTGGTCGGCACATGCGCCGACCAGGTCGGCCTGGGTCAGCAGCTGGTCCTCGTCGCCGGTCTCCAGGATGCGGTCCAGCACGCGCTCCTTGGCGTCCTCGACCACCCCGTCCACGTCGGCACCGCTGAACAGCTCGGTGGCCCGCCCGATGGCGTCGAGGTCCAGCTCGGCGGTGGGCAGGGGCGCCAGGCGCACCCGGAACATCTCCACCCGCGCTTCGGCGTCCGGCGGCGGCACGAAGAAGGACTTGGAGAAGCGGCCCGGTCGCTTGGCCGCCGCGTCGACGTCCCAGGGCATGTTCGTCGCGCCCAGCACCAGGACCTGTTCGTTGGCCCCCTCGAAGCCGTCCAGCTGGGAGAGCAGCTCGTTGACCAGAGTGCGGCTGTGGGTGGAGGTGGTCTTGCCCCGGGCGATGGCCAGGGCGTCGAGCTCGTCGAAGAAGAGCACCGAAGGGGCGTTGTGCCGGGCCTCGTCGAACACGGCTCGCAGGTTGTGCTCGGACTCCCCGATGTACATGTTGAGCACGTCCGAGATGCCCACGTGCACGAACGTCGCCGAGCACTCGCTGGCGATGGCCCGCGCGAGCATGGTCTTGCCGCAACCCGGGGGGCCGTACAGCAGGATGCCTCCCCCGCCGCGCTTGCCGAAGCGCTGGAACAACCCGGGCTTCAGGAAGGGATCGACGATCTTCAGTCGGACCGCTCGCTTGAGCTTCTCCATGCCCACGATCTGGTCGAAGGACACACGAGTCGGGGCCGGCAGCGTGTGCACCGGCGCCGGATCCGGCAGGGGGTAGGTGACGGGGTCCGGCCCCCTGGACACCAACTTCAGGGCGGGCCCCTCGGGGGCGTCCGCAGGCTCGGGAGCGGACTCTGGTGCGGGCTCCGGCACGGGCTCCGGCCCCTGCAGGCCCTCGACCCGCGCCAGCCACTCGGCCCACCTGGGTTCCGCCGGCTCCTGTCGGACCAGCAGCGCCAGGTGCTTGGCCGCCCCGGCCAGATCGCCTTCGGCCAGCAAGGTCCGGGCCAGCTGGAACCGCAGCTCGCTGTCGAAGGGGTCCTCGATCAGGGCATCCATCAGCTCTCGGGCCGTGCGCATCAGAGCCTCATACCCCGTGGCGTCGGTACCAGCGGCGGGCCACCGACGGCACGGTCCAGCTGGCCAGCGCCCAGCCCAGGTACACCATGGACGCGGGGAAGACCCAGTCGTCCCGGTCCAGAGCGGGCAACACGATCAACAGGGCCACGAAGCCCCCCCAGATCCCCGCCGAGCCCGCCCAACCCCAGCGGGTCGTCGGCGCGAAGAGCCAGCCCACCCAGCCGGTCGCGAGACGCAGCTCCACGACCACGGCAGCCAGGGCTTCGTCGCCGGGCCGGGCCCGCATCAGCTGTTGGGCGAGCGGCCAGGCGTCCTTGTAGCGGCGCTCCACCAGCAGCCGCTGCAGCAGCACCCTGCCAGCCACGAAGCTCTCGGGATCGTCGGCGAAGTGCCGCGCCGCCAGGGCTTGGGACTCGGGATCGTCGCGGGTGACCGAGAACACGATCGCGGACACTGCTCGGACCCGCGACAGGCCAGGGGCGAGCCTGACCGCCTCGGCCGCCAGACCGTCCGCTTTCTCCAGCTGCAGGTGGTCCAGGCACATCTCGGCGTATTCGGCGTAGAACAGGGCGTGTTCGGGCAGGTCGTGGAGCAGCCCCAGGATCAGCAGCTCGGCGCGGGCCACCTGGTCCAGGTTGCAGGCCACCTTGAACAGGAAGTACCGGGCATCGATGTCGTCGGGCAGCTGGGACAGCGCCGTCTCGAGCGCTGCTTCGGCTGCCCTCTGATCGCCCTGGGCCAGCCGCAGCCGGCCCAGGACCACCTGGGCCTGAGGTGCGTCCGGGTAGTCCCGGAGCAGCTGGGACAGCGCCTGTTCGGCCACGTCCAGGCGCCGCAGGTCGATCAGGCCGTCGATCCGCTCCAGGGATTCGTGAAGGCTCACTCCAGCAACCCGGTCGTGGAGACCACCACCATGGCGACGAGGAAGTCCACGACGAAGCCCCCCAGGATCGCCAACAGGGCGGGCTTCCACGCCGGTCGGTTCTCCCGACCGGAGACCTGGTCGGCTCGGTAGATGTCTCGATTCAGCAGCCAGTAGACGCCGAGCATGGCCAGGCCCCAGCCCTCGTCCAGCCACTTGGTGGCCCGCCCCAGAGCGCCGCCGTCTTCGAGCTGGTCCCAGTAGGTCACCAGGATGAAGCCGGAGAGCCCCATGTACGCGCAGGCCATCACCGCGCCCAGGACCAGGTCGCGCTGACCGCGCCCGAAGAACCGGCTGTTCCAAGCCGCCAGCCCGCCGATGGCCACCGGCCCCCCGAAGAACGCGGTCAGGAACAGGGCCTGGAACGAGAGGATGGGCTCGCTGACGCTGGCGCCCTGGAGTGTCGGGGTCAACAGATGGCGTGGGGGACCGGGGTCCAAGGGCCTGCCTGGCGCTGGAAGTGAAGCGAGCGGCCTCTAACCAAGCTTCGCAGCGGCGGGACTGTGACACGCTGGCGGGACCCATGGACCCCACCTCGCTGCTCCCCGCCGTGCTCGCCGCCACGGCCACCATCGGCGTCGGGAGTGCCGTGGTGTGGGCCGCCCTGCGCTACTCGGCCGCCCGCTGGCGGGTCTGGGAGTCCGTCGGTGCCCGGTTCGGCCTGACCCGCACCAAGCGAGGCTTTTGGAAGTCCGACGCGCTGACCGGCACCGATGGCGGGGTCGCGCTGGTCGCGGACACCTATACCCAGAGCTACGGCAACTCCGCCCAGACCTTCACCCGGGTCACCGGCGACCATGCCCACCTGCCCCCGACGCTCCAGGTCGCCGACGAAGGCCTGCTCGCCGGGCTGGCCAAGCGGGTCTGGACGGGGGACGACGTCCAGATCGGCGACGCCGCCTTTGACGGCGCGATGCTGCTCAGGGGGCCCGAGGACCACCTGCTGGCCGTGCTGGACGCCCCGACCCGGAGCCGGATCAGAGCCCGGGTCTCCGAGCCCGCCGTCAAGATCAAGGAGGGCCAGGCCAAGGTCGTGGTGTCGGGCCACGTGCGGGACGGTCCCCGCCTGGCGGGCTTCCTCCAAGGTGTGCGGGACCAGGTCAGCGATCTGGCGCTTCCAGCGGCCGAGATCCCGGCCCGACTCGCAGCCAACGCCCGTACGGAACCGCTGGCGTCGGTCCGGGTGCGCACCCTGACCGTGCTGGCGACCACGCACCCAGACCACCCCGACACGGCGCCGGCTCTGGCCGCCGCGCTGGCTGACGCCGCCGCCGAGGTCCGGCTTGTGGCCGCCTACCACCAGCCTGCCCGCGCCGCCGACTGGCCCCATCGGGTCGGGGACGAGGCCGCGCTGATCGGCTTGCTCGCCGACCCCCACAGGACCTCTCACGTGCTGGCCTGCGAGGCGCTGACGGTGGCGGGCAGCCTGGCGGCCGTCATGCCCCTGCAGGCGTTGGCGAGCCGAAGCAAGGAGCCCCGCGTGCGCCAGGCCGCGACCGCCGCCGTGCGTTCTCTCCAGGCACGGCTGGCCCGGGGTCAAGCGGGCGGGCTGGCGGTCCAGGAGGACCCCGCCGGGTCCCAGGGCGGCCTGGCGGTGGCCCCGGCGCGGGTGCAGGGGCAGCTCTCCGTGAGCACCGACGACGAAGGGTCGGAACAGGTCCGGCAGGCGCCCGACCGGCAGACGGAGGGCTGATCTGAGCCGCGCACCGTCCCTCGGGGACGGGGGCCGTCGAGCCGTGACGGCAGGTCTGAGAAGACCCTTGTGATTTCAAGAGGTTGCCGCTCGGCACGGCCATTGCTCAGGACCCGGGCGACGCGCAGCCTGGAGTCCGTCGTGATCCTGTCCCTGCTGGTGGCCTGTGGCCCCAACGCCCTCGAGCTGACCGACACGGCCAACCCCTGGCAGGCCTGTGAGGCGCCGGCAGCGCCCGTGGCGGGGGCCTTGGAGCGCATCGGAGAGGTCAAGTACGAGGCCGAGGGCGAGGCCTGGGAAGACGTGATCGTGAACCTGGTCGACGTCGAGGTCGACTGGGAGCGGGACCGGATCGTCGGCGCGGGGCAGGGCGGCGTGGTCGTGGCCCAGGGCCTCGCCGGCGAGCCCGAGACGCTGGCCATGTTCACCGATGGCGAGATCTCGCGGTTCCACACCGTCACCTTGATGGGCGACGATCTGGTCGTGGCGACCAACCGGGACGCGGGTCTCTGGATCCTGCGCATCCTCGACGACGACAGCCTGGAGCCGGTGCACATCCGACGGGGCATGGGCTTCTCCGGGACCGCGGTCCAGGGCCACTGGCTGTATGTCGCCGGGCACGACGGCCAGGTCACGGTGCTCGACGTGCGCGAACCGTCAGCCCCCGTGGCCTACCCGGGCGTCAGCGGCCTGGGCAATGCCTGGCGGGTCGTGCTCGACGGGGACCGCGCCTATGTCGCGGACAATGTGTTGGGCGTGGTCGTGCTGGACCTGACCGACCCGGCCTGGCCCGAGTGGATCGCCACGGTGCCCCTGGCCGGTGGCGTCCAGGACCTGGTCTTGGACGGCGACCACCTCTACGCCGCCATCGGAGCCGCCGGCCTCGAGGTGCTCTCGCTGCAGGACCGGGACCTGCCGGAGTCGGTGGCAGTGGTCGATCAAGGCGGGGTGGTGGTGTCGGTCGCGGCGGACGACGACCTGCTCTGGGCCGCGGATCACGACGGGGTTCGGGTGCTGGACGTCTCTTCCCCCGACGCGCCCGTGCCGCTGGGCTCCATGGCCACCGACGAGTGGGCCTTGCACGTCGACGCCGACGGGGACCGTGCTGTGGTGGCGGACTGGGGGGACTTCGACCTGTTCCAGGTGGACCGCGACCGTCGGGTCGCCGAGGTCTCCCTGTCTCCCGACGAGCTCATCTTCTACGACGACGCCTCGACCTTGAGCCTGTCGCTGACCAACCGTGGCGGCGGGCCGCTGTCCCTGGATGGCCTCTGTGCCGAAGACCCACGGCTCACGGCCCGGGCCGATCGCAGCGAGCTTGCCCCGGGGGAGACGGCCACGATCCAGGTGACCCTCGAAGATCGCGAGGCCGCCTTTGACGGGGTGCTCGGCCTGGCCACCTCGGACCCCCGCCGGCCGGTGGTCGAGGTCCCCGTGTCCACGTCGTCGACCCGCCCCTCGGCCATCGCGGTCGGCGAAGACGCCATCGACTTCGTGCTCCAGGACCTGGACGGAAACTCGCGGCGGCTCTCCGAGCAGAAGGACAAGCCCGTGTTCCTGATGTTCTTCGCCACCTGGTGACCCATCTGTGCGTCCGAGGTCTCGGACGTCGAAGTGGCCCTGTGGCAGCGGTACCAGGACCAGGGCGTCGAGGTGTGGGGCATCTCTGAGGAAGGCAGCGACGCCCTCAACCTGTTCCGCAACCAGCTGGACCTGAGCTTCCCGATCCTGATCGACGAGGGCGGCGCGGTGCTGGACCAGTACAGCCAGCAGCTGGCGTTCCTGTGGACCGCCTACCCCCAGGACTGGGTCATCGGGGCCGACGGTCGCGTGGCCTATGTCAACAACGCCTACCAGCCCGACGAGCTGATCTCGACCATCGAGCGGGAGCTTCCATGAGCCGCCAGACCACCCGACGCGCCTTCCTCGCCAGCAGCGCTGGCGTCGCCCTGGTCGGCTGCGGCCCAGAGCCCAGCACCGCTACGACCGCCACCCCTCAGGGCGTGAGCCACGCTGGCTTCGCCCTGCTCGAGGCCCACCCGCCCCTGCCCTTGGGCGCCGGCGCCTGCGAGGTGACGCCGCTGGGCTCCCTGGGGCCGAACTACCTCAGCGGCATGGCCCGGCGCAGCGTGCTGGTTGACGCCGCCGAGCCCGGCGAGCCGATGCGCCTGGTGGTCCAGATCCTGGATGCGCACTGTCGGCCGGTGCGCGGCGCCTCCCTCGAGGTCTGGCACGCGGTGGCGGCAGGCGGGTACTCCACCGAAGAGCCCTTTGCCTGCCGCGGCATCGCCGATGGCTCCGACCAGGGGGTGTGCGCCCTGGAGACCATCGACCCGGGCTACGAGGTCGAGGAAGAGGGCGCCAAGCCGCTGCCCCAGCACATCCACATGCGGGCCTGGGCGCCGGGCCACGCCGAGACGATCACCGGGTTCTTCCTGAGCGACGACCCGATCCTGGCGTTCACCGACCTGGCGGTCCCGCCCGAGGCCGTCGCCCGCGTCTTCGTGGATGCGGACGGCGTGCGCACGGCCGAGGCCGTCATTGTGTTGCTGCCCGCGCTGGCCTGATCCCCGGCGGGCGTGCTCAGAGGCTGTCCAGGATCGCTTCGCCGACCGTGCCCAGGGTGGACCCACGGCCCTCGCCGTTCATCGCGATCACGAAGCCATCTCCGCTCCCGTCGAAGCCCACCTCGGCCGCGACCCCGACCTCGCCCCCGTTGTGCCCCCACAGGGTCTCTCCGCCCTGGGTCCAGCGGTACCAGATGAAGCCCTGGTCGGGGTCCAGGTCTGGGGCCTGAGGTTCGAACAGAGCGTCCGGTCCCGTGGCCTGGGTCTCCGCCACGTACCGGGCCAGGTCCTCGGCGCTCGTGCGCAGCTGGCCGGACGGGTAGTCGGGGAAGCCGTAGTGGCCCTCGCTCACGTAGCGGCCCAGGCTCCACGAGGTGGGCATCGCCGGCTCCGCGGCCAGGTCGGCCAGGTGCCAGGCGGTGTCGTGCATGCCCAGGGGCTCGAAGAAGCGATCGCGGCAGTAGTCCTGGAACGGCTGGCCCACGGCCACCTCGACCGCATAGGCGAGCAAGGCCACGGCCACGTTGGAGTAGTCCAGGTCTCTCCCCGGCGCGGCGCCCCAGGAACCTGTGGTCTGCCGGCTGCCACCAGGGACCAGGTAGCTCTCCAAGAACTCCCCCAGCGGGATGTCCGAGTCCCCGTCGCTGTAGCTCGCGTCCAGCGTGTCCCAGTCATCGGCGATGCCCGACGTGTGGCTGGCGAGCATGCGCGGGGTGATGGGGGTGTTCTGGGCGTCCGGGTGTCGCACCTCGAAGCCCACCGCGACCGGTTCGTCCAGGTCCAACAGGCCCTCCTGGGCTGCCAACAGCGCCGCGGAGCCGACCACGGTCTTGGAGACAGAGGCCACCAGGAAGGGGGTCGCGCTGGTGGCCGGACGCAGGCTGTCCACGTCGGCCCAGCCGTAGCCCTGGCACCAGCGCACCTGGGCCCCAGAGAAGGCGCATGCGGCCAGTCCCGGCACATGGCCCTGCTCGAGCTCTTCCAGGATGGCCGCGTCCAGCTCGGGCTGGTCGGGCCAGGCGCCGTCGTCGGCGTTGGCCACGCGGTCCTCGAGGGTGTCCTGACAGGCGATCAAGGAGAAGATGAGAGGTGTCATGGCCGCTGGGTCTGGTGCCGCTGCGAAGCCATCGGCTGGGTGACTTGTCGTGACCGGCGATGACTGGATCGGCCTGTGAGGCCAGCGCGTCATCTTTCTTGAAAAAGATGGGGGGTACCTGTCGATCCGACGCCGCCCCTTCGACTACTTCACGACATCCCGCTGCGGGAACGTCTCTCAACACACCAGGAGTCTCCTCATGGCCTACGACAACAACCGCTTCTGCTGGCACGGCGTCATCTCCACCGATCCCGAAAAGGCCGCCGCCTTCTACACCAGCGTGCTCGGCTGGGGCGTCCTGAAGCAGCCCATGGGCGACACCGAAGGCACCATGTTCACCGCGGGCGGCGTGCCCCGCGCCCACGTCATGGCCCCGCCGATGGAGGGCGTGCCCAGCCACTGGGACAACTACCTGCGCGTCGACGACGTCGACGCCCGCACCCAGGCCTGTGTCGCCGCCGGCGGCGCGGTGATGGTCCCCCCCACCGACATCCCGGTGGGCCGCTTCTCGGTCGTCACCAGCCCCAGCGGCGCAGCGATCAGCCTGTTCCACGAGAGCGACGAGGCCGGTGCGACCCACGCGCCGGACGGCGACGGCTCGATCTGCTGGACCGAGCTCCACAGCAAGGACGTCGACGCGGACCTGGCCTGGCTCAAGACCGCGCTGGGCTTCGAGACCCAGGAGATGCCGATGCCCGAGGGCCCCTACCACCTGCTGGTCCAGGGCGAGTCCCAGCGCGGGGGCGTCATGGTGAGCCAGCACGACCAGGCCCCGTCCATGTGGCTGAGCTGGGTCCAGGTGGCCAACGTCGACGAGACCCTCGAGCTGGCCACTGCGAACGGCGGCAACGTGCTGGCACCGGCCTTTGAAGTGCCCGTGGTCGGCCGGCTCGGCATCATCGCCGACAGCACCGGCGGCGTGTTCGGCGTCATGACCCCGCCCGCACAGGGCTGAGGGGCCGTTAGGGGGCGGGGGTGCGCTGGTTCACCCCCGTCCTGTTCCTCGGCGGCGCTGCCGCCCTCCACGTCTACAACACGGGCGGTCACGGCCAGGTGATCGCCTTCTTCTTCCTGGGTGACCTGTTGGGCATCCAGGGGGACCTGGCGGCCCAGGGCCGAGCGACCGTCTACCTGATGGCTGCGCTCGGCGCGGTGCTGGGCATCTGGCACGGCGCCCGGGCGATCAAGGAGCGCCAGCACCTGGCCGACCAGGACTGACGTTCACTCCACCAGGAGACCCGGCAGCTGGCGGAAGGCGCGGCCCCGGTGGCTGATGGCGTCCTTTTCGTCCGCCGTCAGCTCCGCCATCGAGCGCCCGGGCGTCTCTGCGGGCCAGAAGAGCGGGTCGTAGCCGAAGCCGCCCTCGCCCTGGAGCGCGTGGCCGATGGTGCCCTCGACGGTGCCCCGGGTCACCTGTTCCCGGGCCCCCCGGACCAGGGCCAGGGCGCACACGAAGCGGCCGCTGCGGTCGCGCACCCCGTCGAGCGCCCGGAGCAGCTTGGCGTTGTTTGTCTGAGCCTCGGCTTCGGGGGTGTAGCGCTTGGAGTGCACTCCGGGGGCGCCGTCCAGCGCGTCGACTTCGAGGCCCGAGTCGTCGGCGACCACGGCCAGCCCAGTGCGCTCGGCGACGAAGCGGGCCTTCTGCAGCGCGTTGCCTTCGAAGGTGTCCTGGTCTTCGGGGGGGTCCGGGATCTCGGGAAACTCCCGCAGCGGCCGCACCTGGATGCCCAGCGGTCCCAGGATGCGGATGACCTCTTCGAGCTTGTGGGCGTTGTTGGACGCGAGCACCAGGTCCATCAGGGCAGGTCCTGGAGCCCGGGCACCCGCCGCATCGCCGCGGCGATCGTCGCGGTGCCGGCCGAGGCCTGGTCCAGCAGGGCGTTGAGTCCAGCGCGGGGGAAGGGCTCGCCTTCGGCGGTGCCTTGAACCTCGACCAGGGCGCCCGAGGCCGTCATGACCACGTTCATGTCCACGTCGGCCGCCACGTCCTCGAGGTAGTCCAGGTCCAGGGTCGCGGCGCCGTCGACCAGGCCCAGGGACACCGCCACGATGGTGTGCTTGAGCGGGTTGACCGCCAGGGTCCCGTCGGCCAACAGCTTCTGGAGCGCCAGGGCCAGGGCCACCATGCCGCCGTTGATAGACGCGGTCCGCGTGCCGCCGTCGGCCTGGAGCACGTCGCAGTCGACCTCGATCTGGATGGGTCCCAGGGCACCGAGATCCACACCGGCCCGCAGGGAACGCCCGATGAGCCGCTGGATCTCGGAGGTCCGGCCCTTCAACCGGTCGCCCTCGCGTCGGGTCCGGGTGTGGGTGGACCGCGGCAGCATGCGGTACTCGGCCGTCACCCAGCCTTCTCCCGAGTCCGCCAGCCAGCGGGGCACCTTGGTGCTGACGCTGGCTGTGCAGTGCACGCGGGTGTGGCCCATCTCGAAGATGCAGCTGCCCTCGGCATAGGCATTCACGCCTGTGGTGATGGCCAGGGGCCTGAGGTCGTCCAGGGTGCGCTCAGGGGGGCGTCGTTCGCGGGCCATGGCTCCTCCTTCGGCGCCGCCTAACCCATGGGCGGTGCCAACCGTTGCTCGGTCCAGGCCCGCGCGGTAGTGGGCGCGTGAGACGCGCCACTGCAGGGAGCCTGAAGGTGAACATCAAGGTCGGAATCACAAGCCTCGCCGTCGTCGGAACCCTGGTCCTGGGCGCCTGCGAGGAAAAGAAGTCCAACAAGCTGCAGCTCGGCTCCAAGTCCGTCGCCTGTGACCTGACCCTGGACAACCTCGCCGGCACCGAGTGAGT
>Ga0209992_10003491_pt1 | contig 13171 bp, 15 predicted proteins | sample 2SBtaG_2_FD_182564 | JGI IMG/M metagenome (GOLD analysis project Ga0209992, IMG submission 182564) | Deep subsurface microbial communities from Kolumbo volcano to uncover new lineages of life (NeLLi) - 2SBTROV12_ACTIVE470 metaG (SPAdes)... | ecosystem: Environmental > Aquatic > Marine >... | reverse complement strand
AAACCACTTTTCAGGGCTAGGGATTTTTCCTTCGCTTCGATTTCAGCTATTTTGAAGCGACTTTCCACTTCTTTTTCGGTTTCCTTGATAATTTTTTGACGGCGTACTTCCGCTTCTTTGATTTGATATTCCGTAAATAGCTTTCGCAAAAAATAACCTATCGCATAACCCATCAACAGCAAAAATATCATCCCGAGAATCAAGGGAATAAAATCTATTTTTATTGTATTAAATTCCATTTTAGATACCTCAATTATAGTTATAAGGTACTAAAGGCTTTGTGAAAATATTAGCCCTTTAACAACCCTTCTTCGGTAATAACTTTTTGCACCTTTTTATCCCATGAATCCTGATGCAGGGAGCCCAGTATTTGAAAACTATAAGCGATCCCTATACTTAGGGAATTTTCTGGCAACTCCTCAAACAATCTGTCGAAATAACCGCGTCCAGAACCTATCCGCCCACCAGAACAATCAAATGCTAACCCAGGCGTGACAACAGCGTCTATTTTATTGGGCGAAACGACTTGAATATAGGCCCCAGAAGGCTCTCTAATACCAAAATTATTGAGCTCAAAATCCCTCTCCAAGCTTTTGATCTCACAAATTTCTATTTCCTTCCCATTTTTTTTGATCCGCGGAACATAGACTTTTTTATGCAACAATAAAGAGCGCACAATCATCGCATCCGTGCTCACCTCTTTTCCAAACGAGAGGTAATATAAAATATGTTGGCGACACAAAAAATCTTCGCAGGAAAACAAATTCTTCTCTATCTTCCTGCTTAACTCAATAATCTCTTTCGCGTTCAGATCATTTCTACGCTGGGTCATCATCTTCCGGACGGCCACCTTATCTAATTTTAGATTAGTACAAGCCATATTCCAGCCGATCTTACCGAATAAAAATACGAACCCCGTATAATCAACCAGGGAAATAAAGAAGCTTTAGGTTTGAACAGAAATGTCAGGTAGTCGCCTGATAGTAGCAGGCCTGACAGGAGAGATAAAATAAGGTGGGCTACCCTTAGGTCATTTTGATTAAATATTCAAAAAACGAAACTCAATATACGTTTCGTACAAAATAATCGCTCCACACAATAGACCCAGAATCCTTTAAAAACAAAATCTGGGATATATAATCAGGCTTGCATGGCTTTCTATCACCCTGCAGCTCTTGACACAATTAATAAAGTCCCCCCGTCCATGCCCGTGCAAAAACTATTTTTTGAACCTGTCAAGGACAGGTGGGGTATCCGTAAACTGCTTTAGGCTTCCGACCTTTAGAGGAGGGCTTGCACACCGCAGCCGATTCATCAACCCCTTTTACGAACTGTTGGCTCAAGAAATGAAATTTTTACTCGACCACAACAGGGAGACAATACATTCATTTCGCCACATGCTAACACAACGATTAAACACCCTCAAGGGCTATGTGAGCTCATACAACCTTTTATTTTTCAAAATTATGCAGTTCATTTTCCAACGCGTCCACCAACTGTTCTATTTTTTCTTCCTGGTCTTGGTCCTTAACCTGAGTTTTCTTTTGTAACTGCAATGTTTCTTGAGCAATATTAAGAGCTGCAAGCACCGCAAGATCCAAAGAAGGGGGTTTTTTTCCTAACCCAGCCAACTCATGCATTTTCGCATCGACATAAGCAGCAGCCTCTTCTATGCTGACTTCACTCGAAGAGCTTTTCAAGCTATAGGTCTTACCGTAAATGGTTATTTTTGCCATCTTCAAATTAGGTTAAATCAAAATTTTCCAGTTTTTCTAATAAATTAGCCACCTTTTCGCGGATCTGTTTCTTGGTATTTTCATTATTTTTATTTTTCATTTCTAGATCCGAGAGACGTTCAAGTTTGTCCTTAGTGAATTCTTTTTCATTCGCTAGAGATTCACCTTTCTGGATCAAACCTTCCATCTGCAGGGTCAACTTGTCGTTCTCATCTTTAAGTCGGCGGCACACTTCAATTAAAGTTGAAACACCTGCTTCTAACTGTTCCATATCGGGTTTAGGCATAACCGAATCGTAGCACCCCAAAATTAGGGTGTCAATGGGGCTCAAACAAGAGCAGTTAGTCTCTTAAAGAGGCGGCTAGCTCCGTCTTCAGCTTTTGAACGATAGTTTCAAACAGTGGGTTGACATCATCATCGGATAAAGTTCGGTCTTTAGACTGAAAAGAAAGAGCATAAGTAAGGCTTTTTTTATCAGACTGAATTTTTTTTCCTTCAAAATGGTCATACAACTCAACTCGACTTAAAAGAGGGTAACCCGTCTTTAAAATCAGATCCGAAACTTGCTGCGAAGTAACCTGTCGGTCGACTAGAATAGAAATATCCCGGTAGGTTTCCGGAAATTTGGCAATGTTTTGAAAACGAGTACGCGGGGGAAGCGAATCCTCCATCGCCTGCAAATCCATTTCCCACACGAAAACTTTTTCCATAATTCCCGTATTTTCAGGTGAAAGTTCACCCAAATAGCCCAGAACATTATCGCCAGATTTGCAGTTTACTGATTTTTCTGGCAGCAAAAAGGGCTTTCCTGCTTTTGCCAAAAAATCTATCTGCAACCCACATTGAGAACATAATTTATCCAATGCTCCTTTCAAATCATAAAAATCATATTCCTTGCCACGAGGTTTCCATGGGGTAAGTTCATAGGGACCCAAAACTGCAGCTGTCAGAACTGTTTTTTCAATTCGGTTACCTTGAGAATCGCAAAAATAAACGCTTCCAATCTCAAAAAGCTTTAGAGGCTTTTGCCCTTTACTCAAATTATTTGAAATGGTCTTCAGTAATCCAGGTATCAAACTGGTCCTCATGGTATCGTTTTCAGAACTTAAGGGATTTTTCAATGAAATTACTTTATCGCTAGTCGTTGCAAAGGATGACAGATAACCTTCAGCTTTTTCGCGTTCTACAAAACTAAAATGAACCGTTTCAGAAAAACCTGTATAACAAAGTACATCCCTAACTTTTCGCAATAAAGTTTGCTTGGCCGTGATTTGCACAGGTCGAACAGAAGCTATAGGAAAAACTGTTGCAACCTTGTCGAATCCATCGATTCGGGCAATTTCTTCGATCACATCTATTTCGCGTGTCAAATCTGGACGAAAACCAGGCACTTCGACCTGTAAGGCTTCCTTATTTGAGTCTCCTTCGACCTTCAATCCCAACCGAGAAATGATTCCACTGATTTGCGCGGCACTAAACTCAGCCCCCAGAACCTGGTTTACACGTGGTATCCGTAAAGACAATTGAATGTTCTCTCGTTTTTTAGGGTAAACATCAATCCTTCCTTTACATATATCACCCCCTGCAAGCTCTTTGATCAAACAGGCGGCACGCGCTTGAGCATTGATGACTCCGTCCATATCAACACCCCTTTCGAACCGGTAGGAAGAGTCGGACCGTAACCCGTATTTTTTAGATGCTTTTCGAATGGAAGCGGAATCAAAGCAAGCACTTTCCAAGACAACATTTTGAGTATTTTCCGTAACCTGACTATTGGTCCCGCCCATGACCCCTGCCAAGGCCACAGGTTTTTCTGCATCTGCAATAACCAAAGTATCTGGTTCAAGCTTCAACTTACTGCCATCGAGACTGGTAAACGGTTCGCCTTTTTTCGCGTTTCGAATAATGATTTTTTTTCCAGAGAGTAATTCGTAATCAAAAGCGTGCAAGGGTTGACCGTACTCCATCATTACAAAATTTGTTATATCTACAATATTGTTTATGGGTCGCAAACCAATGGCCAACAACCGATCACATAACCATTTAGGAGAGGGGCCTGGATTGACATTTTCAATCACTAAAGCCGAATAGCGAGGGCATAAGTTTTCTTGGTGATTTTCCACCGTTAATTTTTCTATGACAGGTACCGAACCCCAACTTTCCTCTAAAAATGCTAGGGCATCGGGGGAAGTAAATGTCTGCCCCATTAATGCAGAAACTTCACGAGCCACGCCCAAATGCGACAAACAATATCCCCGGTTAGGAGTCACATTCAATTCCAGCACATCGCCTTTTTCTTCATCGAGCATCTCGTGACTCTCAATCTCCAGACCCGCCATGGTTAGTACATGACCCAAGTCTTCCGCGGGAACATCGATATCCGTATATTCATTCAGCCAATTTACCTGAACTTTCATCTTTCTCCTTCACTAGCTAACGCGAGCCACTCCGCGTGGAGTCCAAGATATTTCCCCTCATAACCCCAGTCGGCTAATACTTCCTCCCACGATAGTGGGTCATGTGAGGATTATAAGTGAAGCATTTACAAAAATCTACGCAATCTCGGCATTGCAATTCCCTTATTTATAGGATATCAAGGGTTTCACATCCTTTATTTTCCTAATCTATGAAACTCACCGACGCGCGGATTCTGGTTTTAATGAAGAAAAAAATCAGCCGTCCTATGAAAATATCTGAGCTTTCCAAACAATTCGGGATAACTGATGCAGAGCATCGTGAATTTCGTAACCGTATTAAGGATATGGCGGCCCAAGGGTCATTGGTAAAAATTCGTGGTGGCCGTTACGGTCTTCCAGACGAAATGAACCTCATCACCGGTACGTTGCATGGGCATTCGAACGGATTTGGCTTCGTCATTCCCGATAAGCATCACGACACCAACGATGTATTTATTCACCGTAAAAGCATGAACGAAGCCATGCATCAAGACCATGTTGTAGTGCGAGTAGAATCTGAAAAAGAACCCGGTCGCCCCGAAGGTCGCGTTATAAAAATTCTTCAGCGCAATACTCCAAATTTAGTCGGTGTCTATGAGACGTTTGGGCGCGACGGCTGGGTCATTCCTACGGAAGATAAACATTTTCACGATGTGTTCATACCCGGCAAAAATCGAAAAGACGCCAAGAACGGTCAGATTGTAGATGTGAAAATCGAGATCTACCCCACACGGCACCAACCTCCTGTCGGTAAGGTCATAGAAATCCTTGGTAAATCCAATGACCCTGAGGTCGAAGTACAATCCATACTAAGAAAGTTTGGTATACGTCAGGGTTTTCCACCAAAAATTATCAAAGAAGCAAAAACAGTGGCAAAAGAAAACCAGCCGAACGATCGCAAAGACTTGACTGATCTTCTTACTTTTACAATAGATGGCGAATCGGCAAAAGATTTTGATGATGCGGTTTCACTGGAATCTATGGGCGAAGGCTATCGTCTCGGCGTGCACATTGCTGATGTCAGCCATTTTGTAACAGAAAATTCTCATTTAGATGAAGAAGCTTTCGAAAGAGGCACAAGTGTGTATTACGCGGACGGGGTGATCCCAATGCTCCCAGAAATCCTTTCCAATGAGGCTTGTAGCCTCAAACCAAACGAAGTTCGTCTGACGCTAAGTGTAATTATTGATTTTGACCGTCAAGGCAATGCATTGGCAACACAAATTCACAAATCATTTATCAAAAGTCGAAGACGGTTCACTTACACAGAGGTTGCTAAACTACTCGAACAAGGCAGCAAAAAGGCAAATGATTCTCCCTTCATGCAAACACTTGCAGACATGCACCATCTCAGTCAGACACTTAGAAAAAAAAGGTTCAAACATGGCAGTGTTGATTTTCATGTACCCGAACCGAGTATTCAAATTGAAGAAGGAAAAGTGAAACAAATAGGTGTAGTTGAGCACAACGCCGCTCACCAATTGATCGAAGAATTCATGCTGGCAACCAATCAAGCCGTTGCTCTTCACTTGTACGAAAAAGAAATCCCTTGTATTCATCGAATCCATGAACCGCCTGATCCAAACAAACTACTGGAATTTAAAGAATTTATTTCTTCTTTCGGCCTAAAGCTTTCGTCCTCGGAAAAAATCCGCTCGCAGGACCTAAATGCTCTGTTAAATAAAATTCAAGGCACCCCAGAAGAAAGAGTGGTCAATACCCTGTTATTGAGGACTATGAAAAAAGCACATTACTCTCCCTCCGACCCCGGCCACTATTGTCTCGGGTTTGCACATTACGCACATTTCACCTCTCCCATCCGCAGATATCCTGACTTAATTGTCCACAGAATCGTAAAAAAATATCTGAAGCACAAATGCTCAAAAAAAGAAAAGAAAGTTTTGCAAACTTCATTATCCGAGATATCTGACCAGTCGACACAAATGGAAATTCAGGCCATGTCCATCGAAAGAGAAATAATAAGTCTTCGACGGGCCCAATTCATGGTGGATAAAATAGGCAAGACGTTTTATGGGATTATTACGGGAGTTACAGGTTTTGGCTTTTTTGTTGAACTGGAAAACGTTTTTGTAGAAGGGTTGGTAAAAATTTCGAGCATTATGGATGATTATTACCTCTTTATAGAAACCGAGCATAAACTAATAGGACAAAAACGCCACCGCGTTTTTCAGATTGGAAACCGTGTCAAAGTTCGTGTTTCCAATGTCGACCTCTCAAGGCGACAAATTGATTTACAGGTGCTGGAGCATGTATAAAAACGTTAGCGTCTCGACTCGTGAAAAAATAGTGCGCAAAAGTACCAGAACGGCTGAGAATTTACCAATGGTTTTACCCTAGTTATTATGGCAATAGCGCCATAAACCTAATAACCATGCTCCTTGATTAAATAAGCCTCAATATGGTATAAGGTTTCCTTATCTGAACCCTTTAATAATGGAAAAAACCAACATGGCAACCGTTGAAAAACTGCAGGAACATCTCAAAAAAACTCAGTCCAATCTGGCAGAAGCATCTAAAAAAGACGACGCTGGCGAAATTCGCAAACTGAAAAAGAAAACAAAACGACTGGCGCGAAAAGCATCTAAAATTACCGCCACCGAAAAAATGGCCGAACTGAAAAAGAAAAAGAAAAAAGACCGCAAAACCACCTCCGAATAACCAGCGTGAAGCTGGACCCTATGAGCACAATTGATTAGACTGTCTAGATCTTCTAAGCGCTGCAAATGCAGTTTTAATTTAAAACGCTTGACTAATTGACTGCGGGGCCTACCCTGCAAAAATGGATATGGATATTGAACATCTAGCCAAACTGGCTCGCTTGAAACTAACCGATGCTGAAAAAGAACTGTTCTCAAAGCAAATGGGGACCGTCATTAAATATATCGAAAAACTAAGCGAACTGGACACAAAAAACGTAGAACCTACCGCGCATGTGTTGGGATTGAACAACGTCTTCCGCGATGACGCAGTAAAAAAACCTCTCACCGTCCAGGACCCAATCAACGATTCCCCCGCACATAGCAAAGGGCATTACGAAGTGCCCAAGATAATTTAAGTCCATGCACCGCACGACTATCACGCAGGCGAGAGAACTACTAAATTCAAAAAAATTATCCTCTGTCCAGTTGACGGAAGCCGTGTTCGCGAGAATCGATGCAGTTGAAGATAAGGTAAAAGCATTCACCCATTTGATGCGAGAGAAAGCCATAGAGCAAGCCAAAGTCGCTGATGTCAGAATTTCTAATGGTGAAGAGCGGCCCCTGCTCGGTGTGCCTATCGCTTTAAAAGATTTAATCTGTACCCAAGGCAGTCGCACCACCTGCGCATCAAAAATCCTAGATCAGTTTGTTGCGCCCTACAACGCTACGGTTGTAAATAGACTCAACGCAGCAGGTGCGGTGATTGTAGGTAAAACCAATATGGATGAATTTGCAATGGGGTCTTCCAACGAAAACTCATCGCATCACGCAACAATGAATCCATGGGCGCTGGATAGGGTTCCCGGCGGTTCCAGTGGCGGGTCAGCTGCAGCCGTTGCCGCACACGAATGTATAGCCGCACTGGGAAGTGATACCGGTGGCTCTATAAGACAGCCCGCCGGATTTTGTGGTGTAACAGGACTCAAGCCCACCTACGGACGTGTTTCTCGATTCGGACTGGTAGCATTTGCATCCTCTTTGGATCAAATTGGACCTATCACCAAATCCGTTGCCGATGCCGCAACTTTGATGAACGTGATTGGAGGAAAAGATGGCCAGGACTCGACCTCTGCCGATGTGCCATTACCGGATTTTACGCAAGCTCTAGATCAAGATATTAAGGGGATGAAACTTGGCATTCCGAAAGAATATTTCATCGGCGGCATGCAACCGGAAGTTGAAAAATCCGTGCAGGAAGGCATCCGCACTTTGGAATCTCTAGGGATGCAAACGGTGGAAGTTTCTTTGCCGCATCTCGATTATGCGGTTGCGGCTTACTATATAATTGCCAGCGCCGAGGCCAGCACCAACCTGTCACGTTACGATGGAGTTAAATACGGCTATCGATCTCCAAAATCCGATAACCTCGTTAACATGTATGAAAATACTCGGGACGAAGGGTTCGGAGAAGAGGTCAAGCGCCGCATCATTCTCGGAACCTTTGTACTCAGCTCAGGTTATTACGATGCTTATTATCTAAAAGGTCAGCAGGTTAGAACGTTGATCAAACAGGATTTCGAAAACGCATTGGAAAAATGCGATGTCATTGCTGCTCCGGTCACTCCCTACCCCGCTTTCAAACTGGGAGAAAAACTAGATGATCCGCTGCAGATGTATCTGGCAGACATCTATACCATATCTGCGAACCTGGCAGGCATTCCCGCGATGTCCATTCCCTGTGGTTTTGTGGGTGAAGAAAATCTTCCGATAGGACTGCAACTAATGGGCAAACATTTCGATGAAGCCAACTTGATCGCAGTCGGTCATAAATTCCAACAAGCCACCGACTTTCATACTCAACAACCCCCGCTTTAATTTATAGAGCAATTAGTTTATAGCTCAATCTTCCAATCTTTTAACTTGTCTAGGGATGGATAGTGAGTGAGATCAAAATGTATGGGGGCAACGGAAATATATTTCTTAGCGATCATCACACAATCGGCGCCTTCTTCCGTTTCTTCAAAAAGCATTTCTCCGGCTAACCAATAGTAAGTTCTGCCATGCGGGTCTTGCCTGCAGTCAAACTCCTCTATCACCCGCGATTTTCCCTGTCGAGTAATGGCAACTCCCGCAAACTCCGATTCGGAAACCGCTGGCACATTGATATTCAAAACAACACCCTCGGGCAAACCTTTTTCAAGTAATTGCGGAATAAATTTTCGAGTGAATTTTGCCGCAGGTTTAAAATCCGGATTTTCATAAGTGTCCAAAGAAACTGCAATGCTGGGGACACCCATGATCATCGCTTCGGTGGCCGCAGAAACCGTGCCTGAATATAGTGCACATATACCAAGGTTACCACCCAAATTGATTCCGGATACAACCAGTTTTGGAGGTTCTTCTAGTAAAACTGTAATTGCAAGCTTGACACAATCGGCAGGAGTTCCATTGACGGCATAGCCTATAAATTCTCCATCTTCCTTCACTTTTCTTATTTTGAGAGGTTGGGTCAAAGTAATGGCATGGCCCATAGCACTCTGCTCAGTTTCTGGGGCAACGATCATTACATCGTCTAGAGATAGGAGTTCTTTACGCAGAACACGCAAACCCTCAGCATTAAATCCATCATCATTACAAAGCAAGATCATAAAAAAACTTAAAAAAAGAAAAATGGGGCGCTACCCATCGGGAACGCCCCACAAAAAAAATATTTTAATCCAGTAATTAACTTAACTTTAGTTGTTCTTTTCGAAATATTCTTTCGATCCTTTAGGATCAGCCTTCATTCCATCAGAACCTTCACTCCAGTTAGCAGGACAAACTTCGCCATTTTTCTCGTGGAATTGAAGAGCATCTACCATTCGCAAGGCCTCGTCAATATTTCTACCCAGCGGAAGGTTGTTAATCAATTGATGTTGCACCACGCCATCCTTATCAATAAGAAACAGGCCACGAAACGCAATGCCCGCTTCGTGCATAACGCCATAATCGTAAGTGATTTTCTTATTAAGGTCTGCAACGAGGGGATATGCGATATCACCCAGTCCGCCTTCTTTGCGGTCGGTATTTCTCCAAGCCAAATGTGAAAAATGACTATCGATAGAAACCCCAAGTACTTCCGTGTTCCTTTTTTTGAATTCATCCATTTTCGTACTGAAGGCAATAATTTCAGTGGGACAAACGAATGTAAAATCTAAAGGATAGAAAAATAAAATTACATACTTTCCTTTATATTCAGAAAGTTTGATTTCTTTAAAACTGCCATCAGGCATTACAGCTTGTGCTGTAAAGTCTGGCGCAGGCTTCGCAACTAATGCAGACATGTTGAACTCCTAAAATAAAATCATAATATATGGTGGCCTACTCTACCATAGTTTTCCAGAAGCATTCAATTGCCATAAATCAACAAAAATAAAGCCCTTTCTTGACACTTCTCAGCCCTGTTCTTACAATGAATCTAGTGCTACACCATTGTTTTCTCTTAACCTCTATTCGATCGGCACTATATTTATGGAAATTTTATTTATGGGTACCGGCACCTCCACAGGTGTTCCTTCCCTATGTTGCACCTGCGAAGTTTGTCAATCGGAAGATATTAGAAACAAACGCCTACGGTCATCAATTCTGGTCAGGGAAAATGGCCATTCGATTCTAGTTGATACATCTACAGACCTCAGGCAACAATGCCTGCGTCACAATATTCGTAATATTGATACCGTGTTATACACTCATCATCATGCGGACCATGTACACGGCATCGACGAGTTAAGAAGTTTTAATTTCTTCAACAAAACCGTTATTCCATGTTATGGCAATCAGCATACGCTGGAAAATCTGAAAAAAAACTTCAGTTATATTTTTGGTGTTGCCGAACAGATTGGTGGTGGGATTCCGCAATTAATCCCTCACACTCTTGAAGACAAGACTTATAAATTTGGAGATATCCCGGTTACCCCGTTGGATATTTGGCACGGGAAATTGAACATCAATGGATTTCGTTTTCACGACTGTGCTTACATAACAGATTGCAGTGGCATCCCAGAACACACAATGAAAAAGCTTAAAGGATTAAAACTGCTAATCCTGAATGCCGTCGGTTTCAAAGACCATGCGACTCACCTTAATCTCAGACAGGCCTTAGAGATCGGAGAACAAATTCAAGCAGAACAAACCCTCCTCACCCACATTAACCATCAATTCGATTTTGAAAAAGTCTCTCAAGAGCTACCCGAAGGTGTAGAACTCGCCATCGATGGAATGCGAGTGAATTTCTAGCAACCATTCAGGGGGTGCCGATTCAACTATACCTGCCTCATAAGTATCGGATTTAAAATTATTTACTTGGTAGAGTGTCGAAGTAATTGGAGTTTTACTGGGCCATTAATCTGGCAGAATTAAGCCATGATAAGTATAATGATAAGTATATTAAATGCATAAAAAGAGAATCTAGAAAAATTTAAAAAAGAGCTTCTTAAATTTGATACTCTTATTAGTCATATACCCCGCCAACCTATTTGTTTGAGGTAATTATGAGCAATTTACAAATTTTTGATATTACTGGAATATTTTTATTAGCCCTAATAATAGGGGGAATGTTCTTTTTTGCGGCAATCATGACGCCATTGGTGTTTACAAAACTTCCTCCTGAAATCTCAGGACCGTTTATTCGAGAGACGTTCCCAGTTTACAGCCAGGCTATGGCAGGAATGACATTTGCTGCAGTTTTATTCCTATGGAGTTTTCCCGAATCAGTTTATTTAATTTCTGTTGCAATACTCTTTTTATGGGCATGGTTATGGTTAATGCCCAAAATAAACAGCTATCGAGACGAGCAATTAAAAGGAAATAAAAAAGCTGAGAAAACTTTTAATATTTTACACAGGCTGAGCGTAGGGGTTAATCTGGCACAAATGTGGATCATTGGATTTGTGCTTTATAAGGTCCTGACTCAGGCCTGATTAAAAATTAATTTTGATTTTTCCGGATCTAACCCTAGGATTTCATACGAAAAGAAAGTACCGCTTGCGATGAATATGGTTGGAGCAAACACAATAAAATTTGCAAGAATGCGTCTTGAATAAATTTTGATTAAGCTTCAAGATAATAAGTGGAAGCCAGGAAAACATTCAAGAGTAGCTTGGCTAGTCAAAATCAAAATCACGTAAGGGTTTTTCAGAGGAGCGGTCAACATGCTTAAGGGATTCTTTTAACTTCTCATCGAGAAGCCGACTACGTTCCTTCTCAGTTGCCCTGTTCTTTTTAAAAAGGCTTTCTTGTTCTTCTTGCTGGCTGCCTAGGTTATTCACCATATCGGACAAAGAAGGCATTGGTTTTTCTTTCTTTTCTTCCCAAATTACTTCACCAGTCTTTTTATCTATCTGCAGCTTTGTTTCGCAGCAGGGGCAAACCACTTCCAGTTTCTTGGATCCCATAACCTTCTCGGCCTATTAATGGATTAAAAACTTGCCTCCTTCGCGGAAGCCGTTAATAATTATATCAGTTTTTTATTTCACAGAAAAACCTCAAAAAAAATCGTGAACGGATTCTTTATAACAGGCACAGATACCGACATTGGGAAAACAGTGGTGACCGCCTGCCTGACAACATTATTTAAAAGCCAGGACATGGATGTCGGTGTTATGAAACCAATTGAAACTGGTGTGGATCCAGTATGCAGTTCCTCCGCTAATTCCGACGCAAAATTTCTTATGGAAAGTTCTAGCAGTACCGATGCAGAAGAGGAGGTTTGCCCTTATCGACTCAAAACTCCGGCATCACCTTATCAGTCTGCCCAAATAGAAGGTACCCAGATACACCCCTCCACCATTTTAGAAAAATTTAAAGTTTTACAATCGCGTCACAGCATGATGATGGTTGAGGGCATAGGGGGGCTATTGGTTCCGATAACCAACCGATACCGCGTTGCGGATCTAGCTCTTGAAATAGGATTGCCCCTTATCATAGTAAGCCGCCTTCGAGTTGGCACCTTGAATCATACTTTGCTAACGATCAACGTGGCACAGCAATATGGCTTAAAAATAAAAGGAATTATATTGAATCAGCATGAAGCCGGTGTCCCAAATGATGTTGAAATAAAGCAAGGAGAGTTGATTGAAGAATTTTCCGGCATCCCTATCTTAGGAACTTGCCCCTACCTTGAAGATGTTTCCTCAGAAGGCATAAAAGAGAGTCTGCCTAATATTCAGCAAGCATTTAAGAATGGAATTTTTTAAATAAATGATCCTAACTTCTTTCAGACCTGGGCTGATCAAGATTTAAATTCGTAGCCTTTTTCCCGATGGGTAATGATGTATCGCGG
>Ga0209992_10003490_pt1 | contig 13175 bp, 14 predicted proteins | sample 2SBtaG_2_FD_182564 | JGI IMG/M metagenome (GOLD analysis project Ga0209992, IMG submission 182564) | Deep subsurface microbial communities from Kolumbo volcano to uncover new lineages of life (NeLLi) - 2SBTROV12_ACTIVE470 metaG (SPAdes)... | ecosystem: Environmental > Aquatic > Marine >... | reverse complement strand
TTTACGAAGGGCCTTTACGATTTTTTCGTCAACTGTGTCCTCCGCCAGTATATCAATATAAGTCATTGGTTTTTTCTGACCAATACGATCAATTCTTGCTTCAGATTGTTGTCGTTTCTCTAAATCATAACCATTAGAATAATAAATCATGGTAGACGCACCGGTAAGTGTAATTCCGTATCCGCCGGTCTGTGGTGTACCTACTAAAAATCGTATTTTACTTTCTGGATCTTGCATTTCACGAATAGCTTTCTGTCTATCATCGGGTGTTGTATCACCATAGTAAGTCATCACAGAACCAGGGTATTCCTTCTCAATCTCTCTTACAATAGTGGCAATATCATGACGCCAATGAGCCCAAATAACGGCTTTTCCTTCTACCTCTTCTAATAAATTCATTAATTCAGTAATACGATTATTTTTAATTTCTTGGATAGAGTCATCATCAGCTTTAAAATGACCACAAGTGATTTGTTGTAATCGCATAATTTGAGTTACAGCATTAAAGGTAGTAAGCATTTTGCCATTCAATTCTGCAAGTGCTGTAGACTTCATTTGCTCATAAAGTCGTTTTTGTTCTGGTGATAATTGTATAATTCGTTTCATAAATGTTTTAGGTGGTAAATCTAAACAATCATCTTTTAACACTCGATAAGAAAAAGGTTTTAATTTTTCTGATAATTCTGCTAGATTTCTATACCCCACAACAAGTTGCACCGATCTCCCATTAAAATGAGCTGTTTTCATGAGCGCATAACGCGTACGAAATGCGTAATAAGAATCATGGTCCAATAACCACGGATCAAGGAAATAACATTGTGTATATAAATCTAGAGGTGATTTAGTTACAGGTGAACCAGTCAATATTCTTCGATATTTACTTAATTTAGATAAACGTAGTATATTTTTAGTTCTTTGTGCACCTGGATTTTTAATTGTTGTAGATTCGTCAATAGCAACCAGTGCATTATGACAACTTAAAAATTTAGCAGCAAAATCTAATCCTTTTTTAGTAGAAAAAGCCTCTACATTCATAATAAGAATGTGTAGGTCCACTTCGGGCTTAAATAAAGTATCTAATTTAGCCTGTTGTTTTTTATTAATTAATGCTTGCCACAAAACGGTCTTTTTTTGTATATGTTTAACTAAATGCTCTGGTATTTCAGATTCTAACCAGTTTTTATAAACACCTTTGGGTGCTATAATTAAGGCACCATTAATTTTACCTTTATCATAAAGCATAGATATATTATCAAGAAGCACTTTTGATTTACCGGTACCCATTTCCATAAAGTAGGCAAATACTTCTTTTTTCCACGACATTTCCAATGCTTTTAATTGATGAGCATAGGGCTTAGTTTTAAATTTATAATTCATAATTTTTATTTCTACTTTCTATTGACATTTATATAATAAAGTCCTATATCTTGTCAAGAAAGTTATGAGTGATTATACAGATCTAAAAAAGAATAAAGAACCTATCGTTTATGTGCTGCAAGAATTACCAGGCACAAGAATTGGCCGTCCTAAATTTAATATTATGGGTGCTCAAAAATACGGTAAGTTAAAAGTGTTATTAAGAGAAGACACACAAATTATTCTAAGTCCAGGTCCTATTATTTTTGAATTAAGACGTTTGTTAAAAGATTACAACTCCAACGATTATTTATTATTATCTGGAGATCCATCAGTTATTGGGTTGGCATGTGCTATTGTATCTGATATAAACAACGGTAAATTTAATTTATTAAAATGGGACAGACAAGAGAAAGTATATTACCCTTTAGAAATAAATCTCTACGAGAAAGGAAAGATAGATGAATAGTATAAACTTTGAAAAAGACCAAGAAGAAGTTCTAGATAGAACTGAAAATATAAAATCTTTAGCTAACCAGGTAAAAAGGCTAAGAGACTTAGAAGATGAAGTTAAAGCTGAAGAGCAATCTTTAAAAGATAAAGAAAAAGAAATTGAAAGAATTTCAGGAGACGTTATTCCCACACTATTAAGTGAAATGGGATTATCCTCTCTCAAACTTGCAGATGGATCTGCAGTTGATGTGAAACCGTATTATTCTGCCAATATCTCGATTAAAAATCAAGAGGCGGCGTATAATTGGCTTCGTTCTAATGGCCTAGGTGATATTATTAAAAATAATATTACCGTTTCCTTTGGACGGAATGAAGATAACAAGGCGGCAGAATATGCTAACCTTGCGAGAGGTCAAGGGTTTGAACCGACACAAAAGTTGAAGGTCGAGCCCATGACTCTCAAAGCACTAGTCCGTGAGCGTATCGAAAATAATAAAGATATGCCCATGGATATTTTTAACGTGTTCGTAGGAAACCGAACCAAAATAACAAGGAAACAATAAACATGAACAAAGAAGCAAACATCACGAAACGTGAAAATGCAGGTGCATTGTCTTCAAATATTTTTGAAGCTGATGCAGGTGCTGGCTCTCAGAATATGGCGCAGGATGATCTTGCGTTACCTTTTTTGAAAGTCTTAGGACAATTATCTCCAGAAATTAATAAACAAAACGCTAAGTTTATTAATGGAGCAGAACCTGGAATGATTGTAAACAGCGTTACTAAAGAGCTATATGATGGAACTAAAGGTATCAATGTTATACCTGTCCATTATGAAAGACAGTATGTCGAATGGCAAGACAGAGGTCAATCTGGAAATGCTCCTGTAGCGATCCATAAAGCAGACAGTGATATTTTGAGTACAACAACTCGAGATAAATCCTGGAAGGATAGATTACCTAATGGTAATTATCTGGAAAACACTGCGAACCACTTTGTGATTCTTTTGGATAAAACTCCATCAACAGCACTGATATCTATGAAGGCTACTCAATTGAAGATTAGTCGTAAATGGAATTCATTGATGATGGGTCTTAAGCTACAAGGAAAAAATGGTTTATTCACACCGCCAACATATAGCCACATTTATAATCTAAGAACTGTTCAAATGTCTAATGACAAAGGAACATGGTTTGGATGGGATGTATCTAAAGTTGGTCCAATTACAGATCAAGATGTTTATAAAATTGCTAAGAACTTTGCGGAAAAAAGTAACAAAGGCTTAGTAAAAGTTAAACATGGTGAAGAATCTGAAACGAAATCACCTTATTAAAGATTTTCTTTGCAGAGGAATAGGGGCGGCAGCGGGAGACTTAAACCGCCCTTTTTAATTTATGAATGTAGAAAAATTTAGAAAGATATTTGTAGGGTTAGAAGAAAGGTTTGGCTATCACATAGCCAGCTATGAAGAGGGTAATGGTAAAAAATCTGGTAATTCTTTTACCTCAAATTACCCGCATACATTAGAAATGTGGCAGTCACATCTTGAAGGTAAAAAGTTTCAAGTCAAAACAAATAAAGGTTTTACTAGTGCCGATAGTTTGGGTTTATGCCCAATAAATAATAATAGTAAGTGTATATGGGGAGCAATTGATTTAGATAATTACAAACCCTCCATACCAGAATTATTTAAGAAATTAAAAAGTTTAAACGTTCCAGTTATTCCTTTTAGATCAAAAAGCGGGGGTATTCATCTTTATATATTTTTAACTGAAGAAGTTGCCGCTTTAATTATGAGAGAAAAACTTCACTCAATTAAAAATATTTTCGGGGTAGAACAACCTGATAAAATTTTTCCAGTCCAAAAATATTTAAATTTAGAAAAAGGTTCAGCAGGTAGTTGGATTAATCTTCCTTATCACAACGCTAAAGATACTCAAAGATACATGATAAAAGAGGATGGAGGTAAAGCTACCCTAGAAGAGTTTTTTGAAGCATATGAAAAAAACAAAATAACACCAAGCCAATTAAAAAAATTAAAATCAAATATAGATGAAGGTGAAACAGGGGATTGGTTTAAAGATGGTCCTCCTTGTTTTCAAGCTCTAGCTAAATTTGGTGTCGAGAAAAAAGTTAGAAATGAAACTTTAGTGGATATGTCTAAATATATTAAAATGCGATATCCAGAAGAATGGAAAGATAAAATGGGAGACTACAATAAAAAATTTTTTGAACCCATTGGTAAAGGTTTATCTTACGATGAAGTTAAAGGAGTCATTAATTCAAGAGAAAAAAAGGATTATGCATATAGATGTAGTTCTGATTGGCTTAAACCTCACTGCAATAGGGAACAATGTATATTACGTAAATTTGGAATTGGTGGAGCAGCCACTAATGAGCTAGTTTTAGGCCCTCTGTCCTATGTCAAGTCAACACCTATTATATGGTATCTTGGGTTTAATGGTGAAGAAGTTAGACTTAATTCTAAAGAAATAGTTAAACAAGATTTAGCAAGAGAAGCGGCAACAGAACAAGCGAAAAAAACACCACCAAGAATAAAAAATTGGGATGATCAAATTAGATCTCTTCAAGTAAAAGCAACTCCGATTGATGCTCCAGAAGAAAGCATTCCTATGTTTAGATTAAAGACAAGCTTACAAACTTTTTGTTTTAATACCAGGGTTACTAAAGACAGGAAAAAAATTCTCTTGGGTAGACCTTTTGAAGATGAAGATGCTATTAGATTTACGTTTAATGATTTTTTTAAATATTTAAAATCAGATGAATGGAATATAAATGCTGATATTACCCATCAAATGCTTAAAAAAATAACAGGAGTAACGCGGGAAAAATTTCACGTTAAAGAAGATGTTAAAAGATGGGTGTACCTGGTTGATAAAGAAAAATTTAGCCCAGAACCAGAAACACAGCAAGAAGTTCCAGATTATTCTAATAAGGAAGAGGAGAGTGCATTTTAATGTTAGATAAATTGTATAGAATGAGATACAAAATATTAGGTGGCCCAGGGTGTGGTAAAACCACAGAAATATTAAAAATTTTGTCTAATAATATTAAAGCAGGTTTACCAGTAGATCAAGTTTTATTACTTGGTTTTGCTAAGGCAACTGTGGAAACTTTACAAAAAAGAGCTATAGAAGAAAATAAATTAACAGCAAAACAAGCTGAATCAATTACAACTATTCATAAGTATTGCTATGAGAGAATAGGTAAACCCGACGTATTAAATTCAAGTGCTAAAACATCTTTCAGGAAGAAAATACAAACTGACCCTGATAACTGGATTATGTTGGACGACGAAAACTATAATAAAGGTGATGAAGAACCTGCGGGATGGACCGAAAAGGAAGATAAAAAATTAGCCGTTTATCATGACATAATTAGTAAAGCTCAACATAATCATGGTTATGACAAGAAAGGTTCTCATTTAAGATTTAGAAAAAACAGGAAATACGAAGGAAAAGATGATTTAGAAAAAGTATTAAATTTTTTTAGAGAAAGTGAAGATGATAAATGGAAAAATGTTCTTACACCGCAATTAGTTTATTTTTATAGTAATTTTTATAAATTTAAAAATCAAAATGGTTTTGTTGATTTTGACGATATGTTATTAAAATCTTTACAACCAACCGTAGAATTTCCTTCCTATAAACTTGTATTAATTGATGAAGTGCAAGACCTTTCTTTTTTAGAATGGCAGGTTATTTCAAAAATAGGTAAAAAAACTGAAGAGTTATATTTAGTAGGAGATGATGACCAAGCAATATATGGTTGGAAAGGCTCTGATGTAGAAATCTTTCAGAAATGGCCTTGTAAAAAAGAAAATATTAAACGCCTTAAAAAATCCTTCAGATTACCAGGAAAAATATACGATTTTGCCCTAAATATTAGAGAAAATATAAAATATAGAATGGGTAATGAATTTAAATGCGAAAAAAGAATAAATATAAAAATTAAAAACGAAGGGTCAATTGATTATATTTATGATATGTCAGAACTGGAAGAAGAAATAGACGTTAATTCAGATGTTATATTCTGTGCAAGAATAAATAGATTTTGTCAAAACTATGCTTATTTTTTAAAATATAAAGGTTTAATTTTTAAAGAAAAAGCTAAAACTCCAGGTGATAGGGGCAGACTAATAAGTTCCTTCCCAACGGGGTGTAGAGAAGTAATAGAATCATGGAATACCTTACAAGAAGGTCATTCGATTAAAGGGACAGATTATGTTCAAATGGTTAAATCTTTAAATGCAAAATTTATTTCAGAAAGGAAAAAAACAGCTTTAATAAGTAAAAATACTGCGCCACCAGAGTTATACGACACCAATACTTTATATTCTTATGAAGATTTTACAACAAAATATTATTTGAATGTGGATATAAATAAATTATGGCATGAAATTTTTTATTTTGACACATCAAGAGTTAGAAGTAATAAAAAACCAAACGCTTTATTCAAAGACAAAGAAGATTTTAATGATTATTTAAAAAGGTGTTGGGAAAAAAATAAAAATTTAGAGACTAAAATTATAGTATCTAGCATTCATGGAGTCAAAGGAATGGAAGCTGACAAAGTAGTTCTAGGTGTTGAATGGGGCTATGCTTTAAATGGCTATTTAAGTGGAAATCAAAAAAAGGAGGATGAGGAGAATAGAGTTGCTTACGTAGGAGTTACTAGGTGTAAAAATAAATTATATCTTTTTGAGGTTCCTGGTGATTATAAAAGTCCTTTTCCCCCATTAAAAAATTATGTCAATAATTATTCTTTCAAGAATGAAAAGATAAAAGAAAAAAATTTTAATGAAAATTGTTTAGATGCTTTTCACAGGAGATATAGACCTGATTGGAATGAAATTGAAAACCCCATAAATAATGATAGGAGAACAACATGAGTGCATATGATAAACAAGTAGGGGGATCTCACTACAAGAAAATGAAGATCCAGCCAAGTCAATTTGTAATTGAGAACGAGTTGCTTTTTCCGGAAGGTAATGTTATTAAATACATCTGTAGACACAGATACAAAAACGGAAAGGAAGATTTAGAAAAAGCTGTACATTTTATTGAAATGATAATTGAAAGAGATTACCCAACAATACCCATGACAGAAGAAGAGGAATACCGAAATGCTGGTATTACTAAGGAAGAAGCAGAAAGAACTTACCCTCCACAAAATTCGTGGGGAATGATTAAACCACCTGAAACATCCAATGCAGATTGGATTAAGGGATACAAAAAATGGAAGAAAGGAGATTGTCCACATAACTAATGCAAACACCTTTATTTAAAGCTCAAACAGAATGGTTCCCACCAGAAGAATATCCAGATCTATCTAAATATGATGAAATTTCAATAGATCTAGAAACAAAAGATCCAGATTTAAAAACAAAAGGTTCTTCTGCTATGAGAGGGCAAGGAGACGTAGTTGGTGTTGCAATTGCAGTCAAAGACTGGGCTGGATATTATCCAATTGCCCATGAGTCAGGGCCAAATATGCCTCGCAAAAAAGTTTTAAGTTGGTTTGAAGATGTTCTTAAAACAAAAGCAGATAAAATTTTTCACAATGCAATTTACGATATGTGTTGGATTCACAGGCTAGGGCTCACGGTCCACGGAACAATTGTTGATACAATGATCATGGCTTCTTTAGTTAATGAAAATAGATTTAGATACGATTTAAATTCAGTTGCAAATGATTATACAGGTATGGGTAAGAATGAGAGCGCTTTACAAGAAGCAGCAAAAGAATGGGGTGTTGATGCCAAGGCAGAAATGTACAAACTTCCTGCAATATATGTAGGCGCATATGCTGAACGTGACGCAGAGGTAACTTTAGAACTTTGGCAAGAACTTAAAAAAGAAATAGATTACCAAGATTTACATTCAATTGTAGAGTTAGAACAAAAAGTTTTACCTTGTATTTTAGATATGAAAATAAAAGGTGTTAGAGTAAGTGAAAAGCAGGTTGAAAGTTTAGAATACAAATTTAAAAAAACTTATGACTCTTACATTAAAACAATACATGATGCTACTGGTATCTATCCTGAGGTATGGGCTGCAAAAAGCATTGAAAGTGTTTGTAAACAATTAAATATTGATGATTTTGACAGAACAGAAAAGACAAACAAACCTTCTTTCACAAAAAATTATTTAAAAAAACATGAAAATTCTGTGCTGAGAAGTTTAAATAGTGCGAGAGAAATTGATAAATTAACTAACACTTTTTTAAAATCTATTAAAAATTATGTTTACAAGGGTAGAGTACACGCTGATATACATCAATTGAGAGGAGACTTTGGGGGTACTGTCACAGGAAGATTATCTTATTCTAAGCCTAACCTACAACAACTTCCTAATTATACTAATATTGGCATGGGTATTAGATCTATTTTTATGCCTGAGGAGGGTCATAGATGGGGTTGTTTCGACTATTCTCAACAAGAACCTAGATTGGTAGTACATTATGCTTTAGCAACTTTAGGAACCACAGGGGTGGCTAGTATTGCAGATGAGTATAATGAAAAAGATAGTGACACAGATTTTCATAAAATGGTAGCTGATATTACAGGTATGCCAAGAAGAGAAGCTAAAACAATTAATCTTGGTTTGTTTTATGGAATGGGTAAAGCAAAATTACAAGATCAATTAGGTGTAACTGAACTAAGAGCAAAAGAACTTTTGGACACTTACCATCAGAAAGTTCCTTTTATAAAACAACTTATATATCATACAATGGATCGAGCGCAGCAAAGAGGCTGGATTAGAACTATCCTAGGCAGGAGATGTAGATTTGACAAATGGGAACCTAGGACTTTTGGGATGCATAAACCACAAACATTTGAAGAAGCGTCTTTGGAACACGGATCAGGGAATATTAAAAGAGCTTTTACGTATAAAGCTTTGAATAAATTAATACAGGGATCTGCGGCTGACATGACCAAACAAGCAATGGTTAATTTAAGAGAAGCCGGTATAATACCCATGATTCAAATACATGATGAACTAAATATTTCTTTTAAAAATGAGAAACAAGCTGATGAGATTAAAGAAATTATGGAGCAAGCAGTTCCCCTTAAAGTTCCGAATAAAGTCGATTTTGAAGATGGTGAATGTTGGGGAGACATTATGAATAACAGAGAAGAGGTAATAGATGAAGATTATTGATAATAATATAATTGAAATTGATGCAGAAATATATAATATAATTGCGTCAAACAATATAGAAGAGGAATAGATATGAACATACTAGATCAAGTAGAACACCTATGGACAGATCACAAAAAATTAGTGATTGCTGTTGTAGTAATTATGGTTCTTTTAGCAATTGCATAAAAAGGTTATATGTTAAATGGCATATTTAAACGCGAACATACCTGTGACGTACGCACAGATCAGGAGGGAATACCTTTATGACCTTAAAAAACATCATGGAGAAGTTGAAGACTGTATTATATTTGCTTTGGCATCGATGGGAGGGCATGCTTTACTCTTTCATGCAATTATGGAAAATGGTGCTATCTTCTATCGTTTACCGATTAGCGCCTTTATCCAAAGAGGCTTTGATGTCCAAGAAGTTCCTCGGCCTAGACTTGACGAGTTGGAGCTTTGGAATTGTTTCAGTTACTATCCTGCTGTTACTTCTTTCGATATCTTAGACGGACAATCCGGAAAATACATAGGAAAAGACAAGAAATGGCATTCAGGATCTTATCTTTTTACTGTTGACTGGGCCCACCCAAATAGTAATATACTAGATACAGATCATTCTGAAATTCCGCACGAACATAAGTGCGCTCATATACTTGCCTTGGATGATGGCAACTATGCGGCTCAGCCAAACAATAGATTAATATGGAGCATTCCTTCCTTTACAGTGAAGAATGAAATTCCTAACTGGAAGGTACAAACAAGTGATTGGAATGTTGAAGATAGTAGTAGATGGCGTACTGAAGACACAGACAACTTCTTCTACGAAATTGAGGAGAAAAAAAATGATTAAAAAACTATGGAAAATAATTTGTTGGCCATGGACTAAATTTCTTACATGGTTAGCAGAAGGATTACCAAAAAAAGATGGAAAATAGATTCTGCACAAAATGTAATCATCTCTGTCACTGTATGGAAGCGGATTTTAAAGATTGCAAATGTGAAAATTGTGAATGTTCTGAAATAAGTACAAGAGAAGAGGATGCAACTTATGAATAAAATATTTTTAATACTAGCATTTTTTGCTTTGAGCGCCTGCTCTGTCGGCAAAAAATGTGTCGTAACAGATGAGGGTAATGTTATATCTAGTTATGTTTGGTTTTATAAAGATAAACCAACAGAGCTTGATAAAATGAATTGCTTTTAGGTAAAATTATGAAATACCTGTCTACGTTATTATTTTTGGTACTATTGGTGTGCTCTACAACTGCCTATTCAGCAAATAATCAAACAAATGTTTCAGGTAGTAATACAAGTATTGAAGGGGGCTATACAGGAGGAGCTACAACTTATGAATCTGGCTCATCTTCTAGCACAACGACAAATAGCACCAGTAATAGTAATATAAGATCAGCACCCCCAACATCTAGTGCACCATCATACAATTCTATGACACAAGATGTCTGCGCTGTAGGTGCATCAGCAGGTGTGCAAACATTTGGTGTAGGCATATCTGGTGGAAAACATTTTATAGATAAAAATTGTGAACGATTAAAGCTAGCTAGAATACTAAATGACTTTGGTATGAAAGTAGCAGCAGTTGCTATACTTTGCCAAGACGAAAGAGTTTTTGAATCAATGATACAAGCAGGAACTCCGTGTCCAATCGATGGTAAAATAGGTAAGCAAGCTTTAGCATTGTGGGAAAAATATGATTTTGAAAGACCTGATTATAAAGCGTATATTCAACGTATGAAAAAAAGAAAAAAAGTAGAACCAAAGTTACCTAAACCTGAACTTCACACTCGGTAAAATCAAATGAGCGAGTTTAAATTAAAAATAAAAGCAATCGTAATTGCTTTCTTTTGCTGCTATGCATTAGCGAGTTGTTTTTCTAACACCATTAATAAAGCCTTTGCAGAAAATGACACTGCGACAACAACCAACATATTACCCAACGCAGGAACAACATCTTCCAACATGGACGCTCATAATTTGGATGGTGTAAACTCAGGCACAGGTAATTTATCCAACAACTCAACACATAATGGATTTACAATAACTTGCGGTACAACAGTTGGAGGTCACTGTGGTAGAGCATTTAATGGAGAACTGGAATCAAGCCGTGACATGAAAGTATCAGCCAGTGATACTTTAATAGGAATTGATGGCACTGAATCAAGCACAACTTATACTTCAACGCAGAAAAAATTGGATGGTGGTATACAATTAAACTCTTATTTTTCAGTTCAAAACTGTGAAGATGGTAATAGTAGTCATAGCTGTGGTCATTCATCAGGAGCAGATGACTCATACAATTTACATGTAAAAATAAAAGATGCTAATGGCAATACACTTTCTGAAATGACTACAACAAGATCTACTGATGCAGGATACTATGCAAATAGCAGAAAATTTCATGACAATTTAGTTTGGAATGGAACAGGTGCAGCATCATATGAATGGTATTGGGAAGGTATTGATGGTTCTCAAAGCACTTCAACCCTTAGAGGTCCTAATCTACTAGGCGCTGAACTATTATTAGATTTTCCAACTGAAGATTATGAAGTCTTTACAACCGAGGAAATAGAAGAATTAAATGAAGCATTAGGTACTGCCAACTTAAGTGAAAACGAAATATGGGATGTCATATCAGGTATGGAAGCTGCAATGGAAGAAGAGTTTGCATTAACAGGAAACCTAGAAGAAGGAACAAGATTAGAGATAAGTTTTGAAGAAACAGGTATAACTCTAGAAATAGCTTCACAAGAAACAGGAGCTATTGTTATGGAATCACCAATGGTTCAAGAAACATTCAGTAGCACACTAGAAGAAAAACCTATTGAAACATTAAAAGAAGAAATTGTTACAATGGTCCAGGAAGAAATGCCTTTTATGCAAATAATGGAAGCGGTGGCACCCCCTGCTAAAATGGAAACAGCAAAACCACCTATTGAAAAAATGAAGGAGGAAGTGAATGCAAAGACAAGCACGCCTAAGGAAGCATTACCAATGGTATCTAAAAAAGAAACGCTTTCACCAACGAAAAAAGAAGAAACGCCTAAAATTACCAAAGCACCACCAAGTATGAAACCAGCAAAAGAAGAAAAACCAGTTGAAAAGAAACCTACTGAAATGGTAAAAAGAGGACCAACAAATGAAGAAAAAAAAGAAGAACCAAAAAAAGAAGAACCTGAAGAAGAGAAACCTAATCGCGCGCCTCCTCGAGAGTCCGATACTCAGACAGCGAATAGTAAAGAGCAAGAAGGTGTACAATCGGAAAAAGCTGAAGTTGCCAAACTTGAATTGGTAATGAAAAAAGTAGATGCTAAAATAAAAAATCCTATAAAAAATTTAGCAATTAAAAACTTAATAAAACTAGATATTATGATGGGCGATAAAGATGCTCTTAACCTATATCAAAATACTGTATTTTATGAGCCAAAAGACATCTATTTAGAACAATTACAGATATTTGATGAACGTCAAATTTATGCCAATGTAAGCCTTGCAACGTATGTTAATAATGATAAAGTGGCGATCAAGGCAAATACCTTGCACAAACTTAATCTTGAGAAACAAAGATTATTAATAGAACTGGAGCAATTAAAAAATGGCAAAATTTAATTTAAAAGACCAACTAGCTGGCGTTGCTGCATTGATTGCAGCTATCGTAGCAATAGGTGGTGGTTTTGTAAAATATGGCGAGATTACAACAAAGTTAGATGCTTTGTCTGAACAAACTGCACCTGATTTAACACCCTTAGCACAAACAATTGGTAGTGTTAATAAAGGCGTGGCAGCAAATAGCACTGACATAGCTGTATTACAAAAAGAAATTGAACTATTAAAAATTCAATTGGAAGAAATTAAAGTAAGTACAAGCAATCCACTATCAAACTAATATGGGCAAACCATTAAAAATTTCGGAGGAGGCAGCAGTTCAGATGCCGATGAAGACCGTGGCTTCTTTGATTGCCATGGTCGCGATCGGGACCTGGGCTTACTTCGGTATAATTGAAACGCAAAATAAAATTTCAACGACATTAGAATTAATGGAAAAAGACTTAACCGAGAATACAGAGTTTAGAATCAAATGGCCTCGTGGACAGTTAGGTTCATTGCCCGCAGATTCTGAGCAGTTCATGATGATCGAGGATCTTTACAAAACCACGGATAAGTTAAACAAACACATTGACT
>Ga0209992_10003488_pt1 | contig 13183 bp, 11 predicted proteins | sample 2SBtaG_2_FD_182564 | JGI IMG/M metagenome (GOLD analysis project Ga0209992, IMG submission 182564) | Deep subsurface microbial communities from Kolumbo volcano to uncover new lineages of life (NeLLi) - 2SBTROV12_ACTIVE470 metaG (SPAdes)... | ecosystem: Environmental > Aquatic > Marine >... | reverse complement strand
TAATAAAGAAACTGCCGCCTGTATTGAGATTACTGTTGGTTTAGCTGAATTTGAATTTACTAAGCCATGTAATTTTGCCATTACAGGGGGCAACCTGAATGCAAAGCTCAATTCAAAAGCCCTCTACCCAGGATGGCGTTACCATGCAAAAGCGGGCGACATCATAAAATTTGCCAGTCACCCAGAGTTTTTACGCGCCTATTTATGTGTAGAGCATGGTTTCGATGTACTGAAAGTGATGAGCTCTCGCAGTACCGACTGCCAAGCCAAATTTGGTGGTTTTGAAGGAAACACGCTTCAAAAAGCTGACTGCATTCCATTCTCTGAAAGCTTAGCTCCTTGCTTAGAGCTGGCTGTAAAACCCTCTGACTATACAAACGTGGTAAGAGTACTCAAAGGCCCACATTGTGATATCTTGCCAGAGAATTATTTAGCACAGCTTTTATCGAAAACTTGGACGATCAGCGACTTGAGTAATCGTATGGGTGCCCGTTTAGAACACTCCTCATTGTTAACGCACCAAAAAAGCATTGATTCGCAAGGTGTTCACCCCGGCGTTATTCAATTACCGCCAACAGGCACCCTGATTGTTTTGCTCAATGACTGCCAAACAACAGGTGGGTACCCAATTATTGCCTCTGTGATCCAAGCAGACTTACGTCATTTTAGCCAATTAGCGCCAACTAAAACTTGTCGCTTTGAGCTGGTAGATTTTGATGTGGCTAACACTGCATTGAAAAAACAAGAACAAGAAATAACGCGGTTCAAAATCGCAAAACAACAATTAGAAAATAAGAAGTAACATCATGTTTGATTTAAACTATATGCCGCTGATTGGCATTCTAGTCGTTGTGGTTGGCTTTGCCCTAAAGTTCAACCCACTACTGGTTGTGACCGCGGCAGGTCTTGCCACAGGTATAGCTGTAGACATGGACTTTATCGCCTTAATCGAAACCTTTGGCGAAAAGTTTATGAACTCCCGCCAACTCGCTAGCTTTTTACTTATCTTGCCTGTGATAGCTATTCTAGAACGCTACGGTCTGCAGCAGCGAGCAAAAACTTGGATTGCTAACATTAAAGGCGCTACAACCGCCCGTATTTTAAGCATGTATTTTGTGGTACGTGAATGCTCTGCGGCGCTAGGCCTTTTAAGTCTAGCGGGCCAAGCGCAAACAGTTCGCCCATTACTTGCCCCTATGGCATTAGGTGCCGCCGCGAATACGCATGGTGAATTACCTAAACCAATTAAAGACTTAATTAGTGCCCACGCCGCGGCTTGCGACAACATCGCGGTGTTTTTTGGTGAAGATATCTTTATTGCTTTTGGCGCTGTACTTTTGATGGACGCCTTCTTAAAAGAAAATGGCATTGCGGGCATTGAGCCTCTTCACATTGGTCTTTGGGCTATTCCAACTGCTATCGCCGCTTTAATCGTTCACCTGTTCCGTCTTGCGCGCTTTGAAGCAAAAATTAGAAACCTCATTGCAGAGCATAAATCACAGCAAACGAAAAACGCTGAGGGGGCATTATCATGAGTGCCCCAGTAAACGAGAATACAGTGAATAGCACAGCCATTATTTCAATTGAAAACATCTATCTTTTGATTGGCTTTGTTGTGATGTTTTTAGTGGTTAAAACCTTACAAGATAAACAGCATCCGCAAAAATACACCACAGCCCTATTTTGGTTCTTGTTTGGTAATGTATTTTTATTTGGTGATCTCTCAATACAATTAATTGGCGATTCTCTCACCTATCAGTGGGTTGGCTTTAGTGTCATCGCCATTGCCTTACTTGCTGGCTTTGGAAAAGTCTCGATGGGCTCATACCATCAACCTTCAGAAGAGCAACTTGAAAGTGATGCCAAGCGAATAGGCAATAAATTGTTTGTGCCCGCGGTGTTAATTCCAGTGGTTACTGTTATTTGTACTTTGCTTTTAAGTAATGTGAACATTGCTGAGGTGTATTTATTTGACCAAAAACATGTAACGCTTGCTTCACTCACCCTCGCATGTGGTGTTGCACTGATTGTTGCTTGGCGTTTTACCTCAGGCTCGCCTTTCCAAGCACTCTCTGAATCGCGCCGTTTGGTAGATTCAATTGGCTGGGCGGCCATTTTACCGCAAATGCTCGCCATGTTAGGTGGTGTCTTTATCGTGGCTAATACCGGCACTGCCATTCAAGATCTTGTGAAGCTATTTATCTCGCCAGATAACCGCTTTATGTTAGTGGTGTTGTACTGTGTTGGTATGGCGCTATTTACCATGATCATGGGTAATGCCTTTGCGGCTTTCCCTGTGATGACTGCGGGTGTCGCCCTACCGTTTTTAATTGAAGGCCATGGCGCCGCTGCAGCACCGCTTGTTGCCATAGGTATGTATTCTGGTTACTGCGGTACGCTGATGACGCCAATGGCTGCGAACTTTAATATTGTGCCTGCCGCACTGCTTGATTTAAAAGACAAATATCAAGTTATTAAAGTGCAGATCCCAACGGCCATTGCATTGCTTATTATCAATATTTTCTTAATGTACGGAGTGATCTTTAATGACTAAACAGACCAAGACCGAATTAAAGACCGTGCTCCTGACGGGTTTTGAACCCTTTGGTGGAGAAAGTATTAACCCATCATGGCAAGCGGTAAAACAATTACATGGTCAAAGCATTAATGACCACCAGGTTGAATGTGTAGAGTTGCCTTGTGAGTTCGGCCGCTCCCTTGAACACTTATATCAAGCGATAGAAAAACATCAGCCAAGCTTAGTATTGTGCATTGGTCAAGCAGGCGGCCGCTCTCATATTTCAATTGAGCGTATCGCCATTAATATCGACGATGCCCGCATTGCCGACAATGCAGGTAACCAACCCATTGATACTGCCATAATTACTGATGCTCCCGCTGCATATTTTTCCAAGCTACCTATCAAAACTATGTTTAAAGGCTTGGTTGAAGCAGGTATTCCGGCTGAAGTTTCAAATACAGCTGGTACCTATGTTTGTAATCATGTGATGTTTGGCTTACTTCATTACATAGCGCGCCATTTTGGTGAGAATGACGAATCAATCCGAGGTGGCTTTATCCATATTCCATTTTTGCCAGAGCAAGCTACGCACCACGGTGGTGCACCGAGCATGAGTCAAACAACGGTTGTTGATGCACTCAAGCTATTGATAAAAAATGGACTTTCAAGCGAACCTGATCTCAAAGTAGCCGCTGGCACCACACACTAATCACAGCAATTCACCCTCTTTTTCATATTGGTGCAATGGTGCTTAGCTATTGCACCAACTTTGACATAAAAAATTCATTTTAAGCCTAATTATCTATGTGACTTAACTAAAATTTTCTGTTAGTTATAGAGACTGTACCTGCGCAATTTTACAATTCTTCAACTATGCCTGACAAAACAGGCAATGCGCAGACAGCAATTAACAGGAATGAGGTAATTATGTGTTCTATTTTTGGAGTACTAGAACTTAAGACAGATCCCGCTCAGTTGCGAACACAAGCAATTGAGATGTCTAAAAAGCTACGACATCGAGGCCCAGATTGGTCAGGTGTCTATTCATCAGATAAAGCCATTTTAGTCCATGAGCGCTTAGCAATCGTTGGCGTTTCAAGTGGTGCGCAACCACTATACAACCCTGAGAAAACCCATATTCTTGCAGTCAATGGTGAAATCTATAACCACAAAGAACTTGCTGCAAATTTAACCACTGACTTTGAATTTCAAACCGAATCAGATTGCGAAGTCATCTTGGCGCTATACAAACAAAAAGGCCCTGAGTTTTTAGACGACCTGAACGGTATTTTCGCGTTCTGCTTATACGATGAAGAAAACGATGCTTATTTAATTGGTCGTGACCACATTGGTATTATTCCACTTTATACGGGTCGCGATCAGCACGGCAACTTTTATGTCGCCAGTGAAATGAAAGCGCTAACACCGATTTGTACCAGCATCGAAGAGTTTCCTCCGGGTCATTATCTATATTCAAAAGAAGGCTCGCTACATAGCTACTATCAACGTGACTGGCAGTCATTTGATGCGGTAAAAGACAACCCAGCCAGTGCTGAAGAAGTAAAAGACGGTCTTGAAGCTGCAGTTAAACGCCAACTTATGTGTGACGTACCTTATGGCGTATTACTGTCTGGCGGCTTAGATTCATCGGTTATTTCGGCAATAACGCAAAAGTTTGCCGCAAAACGTATTGAAGACAACGATGAGTCAGATGCATGGTGGCCTAAACTACACTCTTTTTCTATTGGTCTTGAAGGCTCACCTGATTTAGCTGCGGCGCAAAAAGTTGCAGATGAAATTGGTACAGTGCACCACCCTATTCACTTTACCGTTCAACAGGGGTTAGATGCACTACGAGAAGTGATCTATCACCTTGAAACCTATGATGTAACTACGGTTCGCGCATCGACGCCAATGTATTTAATGTCGCGTCAAATTAAAGCCATGGGCATTAAAATGGTACTTTCAGGTGAAGGGGCTGATGAGCTATTTGGCGGTTACTTATACTTCCATAAAGCGCCAAATGCGCAAGAATTCCATGAAGAGTTAAACCGTAAAGTTTCAAAACTGCATATGTTTGACTGTTTACGTGCTAACAAATCAATGGCCGCTTGGGGTGTTGAAGCGCGCGTACCATTCTTAGACAAAGAGTTTGTTGATATTGCCATGCGCACCAACCCTGATTACAAGATGTGTAAAGATGGCCGCATTGAGAAGCATATCGTTCGTGAAGCATTCGACGGCTATTTACCTGATGAAGTGTTATGGCGCCAAAAAGAGCAGTTCTCTGATGGCGTAGGCTATTCTTGGATTGATTCTTTGAAAGAGTTTGTTGAAGAGCAAGTATCTGATTCTGAGCTTGAGAACGCGCAATATCGCTTCCCTATCAATACCCCTGATAGCAAAGAAGCCTATTTCTATCGCACAATCTTTGAAGAGCACTTCCCAGGTGAAGCTGCTGCGAAATGTGTACCACACGGAAAATCAGTTGCATGTTCAACCCCGCAGGCTTTAGCTTGGGATAAAGCATTCCAAGAAAATGCCGACCCATCTGGTCGCGCAGCAAAAGTGCATAACGACGCTTATTAAATTTTACGTTTTACTCTAAATAAAAACGCAGCTTTTTAGCTGCGTTTTTATTTACGCGGGGTATAACTCCAGACTTTTAGCTTTTAGCTTTTAGCTTTTAGCTAAGAAATCATAAAACCCAATTGAGTATCAAAAATGACCCCATACCTACAACCACCACTGTCAAAGTATTTTTAATTTTTAAACTCGCAAACACTGTAATTAATCCAGCATACAAAAATGGACTATGGAAAAACGAAGCGCCTTCGGTTTTATGTCCTAAAAACACAATCGGCACCCACATTGCGGTTAACACTGATGGTGCTGTGTACTGCAACAAATGTTGTAGTTTAGGGCTCAAACTGATGGGTAATGACTTCATAAAAAACAAATATCGGCATGAGAAAGTGATGGCAGTCATTAATACTATCAATAGATCGTTATTCATCACTTAACTCCTGTTTAGTTTCGACACTCACGGCACGCTTCTTCGCTTCGCTCTTTATTGTGGCACTCTCTTTTGCTGAACTCTTTTTTGCAAAGTAGTACCCAGCAAACATACCGATAAAAGTTGACGCAATTAATGCATACTCAAATGCTAACAGCTCTAGAATCAGAACAGAGACACCACTTGCCAATACCGACATAAAAACGGGTTTGTCTTTTATGGCTGGCACCACTAAAGCAATGAAAGTTGCAGCAATCGCAAACTCCAATCCGAAGGCTTGCAGATTCTCTATATTATTACCCGCCACTATGCCCACCAGCGTGGCTAGATTCCACATCACATAAAAGGCAATACCCGACGCAATCGCATATACATAACAAAAACGTTTATGTTTTGCGATGTAGGCGTTAGTCAACGCAAACATTTCATCTGTTAAAAAAAAGGCAAAAACGAAACGTTTAAACAAGGGTAAATCTTTCACGTAACTCTGAAAAACTGCTGAATATAATAAGTGGCGAGAGCTTATTACAAATGTTGAAGATAAAATCGGCATAGCTGGGCTACCCAAGCCAATTAATTGCATGCCAGCTAACTGCGCGGCTCCTGCAAAAACAAACAAAGACATGGCCTGTGCCTGCCAAGGCGACAACCCAACTTGAATGGCTAAAGATCCGCATAAGATACCCCACGGGATCACAGCCACACAGAGCGGAAACATATCAATGAACCCGCGCACAATAATACTCAAATTACCTTGTTGATTTTCAGCTTGCATAGGTGCTGTATTGTCTAATTCTTCTATTAGGGGTTTGGATGATGCCATATTTAAAGCTCAACGATGAATAGTTTATCGTTAAAGCATAATCAGTGTGCAAAACAATTTATTGTACAAAGTTGCGCTCGTAAATTGCTTTTATACCCATCCTCTTAAATAAGTGTTCTATTTTGAGGGTTGGTTTTAGCTAGGCTACTACTGACGTGAGTTGAAACTGTTTAGGGGTTGTGCCCAATGCTTTTTTAAAATGGCGGTTGAAATGACTTTGGTCATGAAAACCACAGCCGATAGCGGTATCTAAAATAGATGCACCAGCGCGAAGCAACTTCTTTGCTTTGATAAGCCTGGCCTGAATTTGATAGGCATGGGGCGTAATACCAAATGCCTGATTGAATTGGCGCACAAAGTGAAATTTACTGCAGCCAACTACATTCGCTAGCTGCTCTAACGAGACGTTAACTTGGATATATTCGTCTAAAAACTCTCTCGCGAGTTTGAGTTTTTGTACATCAACACTGGCTGCTTTTACCGCTTCGACATGACGACCATAGCCAGCCGCTAATTGTGCCAAGGTACTGTACAACAGCGTTTCAATAAGTAATTTTGATGCCCCATTTTCAATCTGTTCGAATAGACATCTGAGCTGCGCCGCTATTCGAGCATCTTCAATCACAGAGTCTTTAAAGTAAGGCGTGAGGCTTTGATTATTTACTAAATCTTTAGAGATTTGATTAAAGTGCTCAACAGTCGGGTAAAGGGCTTTATATTTCCAGCCGCCCGCCGTTGCCGTTTCGCCTGTGTGAACATCATCGGCATTAACTAGAATAATGCTATTTTGAGCAGCAACATGGTTTGCCCCACTGCGATAAAAACGCTGCGCCCCCTGCTCAATCAAGCCAATGGTATAGCCTTCATGAACATGCTTTGAAAAGGTTTGTCGCTCATATTGTGCATCGACTACCTCAAGGCCGTTTAATACATCGGCATAGTGATATTTTGCCTGCTCTTTTGCCAACCGATTTGCCTCTAAATAATGGTATTTCTTTTATAACACTATTTGAGCAATCTGTTTTGTACAAAATTGCTGTTTCAATGCCCTATTTTATAAACCACATCTCTGTAGCACCGACTTTATGTCGGGTCAAAAGCTGTAAATCCACAAAGAAGCATCAACCCTCTTCACAAATTCTAAAGCCTCGGTAGCACCGACTTTATATCGGGTCAAAAGCAGCAAATCCACAAAGAAGCATCAACTCTCTTTATAAATTATAAAACCCCGGTAGCACCGACTTTATGTCGGGTTTAACCCCCATAAAAAAGCGCTGAGTTCATAACTCAGCGCTTTCTCAAGATCGATAAAAGAAACCGTTAATTTAAACGCTTATTTCTCTATCCAAGGTGTGATTAATACAGGCTTTGCACTCATGGAATCACTGGTAAATTTAAAATCATCGCCTTCCCAGCTGTCTTCCACTGTAAATTTACACACGTTATTCGCGCAACTGACACCGGGCTGCTTGAAAGCAACCTGATTATCAAACTTAACCGAGATCCCTTTCTGCGATGGCAATAAAAAGCTCATTAGCTTACTTACAAAGAAGCCAGATAAGTCCGATAACAGTTCATCAAACTCATGATGAAGCTGATAAATGTCAGCTTTGGTTAAATTTTCTAACCCAAAGTGCTCAGCTTCAATCTGAAACTTTAACTGGCAATCATGCTTTGGGTTTTGTGGTTCAATGACCAATACCGCTTTGTCTTTATCTAGTTTGTCGTCGTAAGGAAGTAGTAATTGCGCATCTTCAGTGTAGGTTAAAGGCGTTTCACTGTTCTCGGTTACAATTTTACCTTTGGCAATTTTACACGGCTCAAGCGTGGCAATATCAACAATGTAAAAATTAACGCGGGCAAACTCGAACTCACCTTTTTCAATCACCTTCAAACGGTCGTGAAAGCCATCGTAAGACACCACAAAGTTATCGGCCATAGCTGGTTGAGTAAACCCAATAGCCGCTAACGCGAGCGCAAAAAATTTATTCTTCATTAAAATAAGCCTTGTTCTGACGGATCATGTCATTTAATTCTTCAATATACGCATCACCGCGCTCAGAATAAGAAAGCAAGCCTGCAGTCAGCTCTGTTGCATCAATTGGCTTTTTCTCAGCACGTAATTGTGCACGTTTTGCTCTGAGCTCGGTGTACGCATTATGGGTGTTTAAATTTCTAAAATACGATTTAACACTTGCTCTCACAGACTTAAACGCTGCAACTTCATGGGCTGCTTCGTCTGCGCGTCTTTTAGGAACCAAACCGCAGCCCTTCTTGTAACACCACTGCCCAAAAAAGTTAAGGCCAATTCGCGCAAACCTTGATGTACCCCAAGCAGATTCATTGGCTGCCTGCATTAGCGCCAATTCTTTTGGAATAATATCAACATGTACCAATGCATTTTGTAGGCTTTCGACTGTATAGTCGGCATCACCCAAACGGTAATAAGTAAAAATATCGTCTAGTTTTTTAACTTGTGTTGAGGTCAACTCTTCTTCAAATTGCAGCATCATTAATGCAATCTCAATCGATGCGCGTTGCTGCAAAATAGCTTGGTTTTCTTTTACTACATGAGGTTTTATGAAATCAAAGAACGCCTTTTTCTTGGCTCTCACATCTTTGATATTTGCAAAGTCTGGTAACTCTACATCATGAAGTGGTTTTTCTACTTCCACTTTTTTTACTGGTAGCTGCTCTTGAACAGGCGCTTCAACCACCTCTTCAATCACTTCTTCAGGCTGAATAAATGGGTAAATCAAACCATAAATTGCAACCACAGCGATAACCAGTTTAAGTAAATTTCTTAGCATTTTTTCTCCGATAAAACAGCACATTCCCCGCTTCCATGAATGGGTTGTTACCTGCTAAACACCACACTTTATGCGTTGCGAAAAGCAATTGTAACCTGCACTATGTATACTATTAATGAACTCAAAAGCGCGTAATTATATATAAATTCGCCAATAAAGGCGAATTACCCCAAAATACGCTGAGATTATGTCACTATTTTGATACACCTGAATGAGGAATATTCGAGGATTTATGGACTTGATTTGGCAGCAACGACGATGTGAACAACGTAAAAATAGACCCAACGATAACCGCTCAGCTTTTCAAGTTGACCGCTCTCGTATTATTCATGCAGCCGCTTTCAGGCGACTGCAAGCCAAGACGCAGATCATGTCGATTGGCGTTAACGACTTTTACCGTACCCGACTGACTCACTCGCTCGAAGTTGCACAAATTGGTACCGGCTTATTACGCCACTTACAAAATAGCCATCCTGATTTTTCACTGTTTCCAAGCACAAGCTTAATTGAAACCTTATGTTTAGCGCATGATATCGGCCACCCGCCATTTGGTCATGGCGGAGAAACCGCACTGAACTTTATGATGCGCGAACACGGCGGCTTTGAGGGCAACGCCCAAACACTGCGCATTGTCGCCAAACTTGAGCCTTACTCAAAAGGATTCGGCATGAACCTAACGCGCCGCACCTTACTGGGCTTTATAAAATATCCGGCATTAATCAATCAGCTTTGGCATTCGCAAGCTGAGCACGACCCTGCTTCATCATTTATTACCGCCCACCATTGGCTGCCAGCCAAAGGCGTGTATAACTGCGACCAAGACATTTTTGACTGGGTACTCGCGCCTTTCTCAAATGCCGATAAAAACCTACTGCAATCCAATAAACCTTGGGATGACTTTAGGAATAAAACCCAATTTAAGTCGATCGATTGCGCCATCATGGAAATGGCAGACGACATCGCCTATGCCGTTCACGATTTAGAAGACGCCATTGCCACAGAAACATTGTCAGCATCAGATTGGCACAACTACGCCATGCCAAAGCTCAAAGCGCTCGATTCACCTTGGTTAAAACAAAACTTAGAAAGCCTCACGCAACGTTTATTTTCAGATGATGAGTCATTCAGAAAAGACGCCATTGGCGAGCTTGTAAACTTATTCATTGTCAACAGCAGTATGCAAACACAAAACGACGCGTTTGAATCAGACTTACTTAAAAACACCGTTAAACTCGAGCCCGAGTTTGCAGCAATTCTGCAAGTGCTGAAAATCTTCGTTTACGAGCGACTCATCCGCGAACCCAAAATGCAGCAAATAGAATTCAGCGGCCAAAACCTGTTGATGGACTTATTCAAAGCATTCGCCAGCGACCCAATGCGACTACTGCCGCACACGACTCAAGTGATCTTTGAAGAAGCTCATGATGAAAATGCAAGAATGCGCGTGCTAATCGACTACCTATCGGGCATGTCAGATGAATATGCGAGAAAAACGCATGCGAGATTGTTTGCGGGAGTAATTTAGTCTGCTCAAAATGCCCTGATTATTCAGGGCTGCACTTGAAATAATATAATACTCAAAATTAACTTTGATTATTTTACATTCGATTTAGCATATTTAGTATTACTAAGCTGTTTTCTATATGAACTTGGCGTATTGCCCATATGTTTTTTAAAAGCTTGATTAAATGTTGAGCGAGAATTAAACCCCACTGAAAATGCTATCTCTAATAAATTAGCATTTGTTTGCCTCATTTCAATACAAGCAGCCTCAATCCGCCAGCTATTAACAAAGTCATAAAAACCAACACTCATCGAGGTGTTGAGTACCTGAGAGATCCTTATTTCTGTGACACCGGTGAGATCAGATAATTTTCTTAAAGTTAAGTTTGGATCAGCATATATGCCTTCAGACATTGCATTTGTCAGTTTGCTTTTTATTCTATCAATATCGATGTCATGCATTGGTGAATTTTGGTACTTTTCATCCTTAGATTCAGTATTGCTTTTAGCCACTTCTGACTCTTGCGAATCTGCATATATGGGTCGCTGATTAACCGCCAATACACCAACAATTAATAACCAAATTAATTCAAAACATAAAAATACGATATTCTGCCAGCCCACTTCTGAATATTCTGGAGGTAAAAAGAGGCGAACGACCGAAACCACAAAAGCAATAACCAAGGCAATAACAGACCAACGGACCCACGATAAGTCTCGATTTTCTATATTAGAAAAATAACCTTTAATAGTATGAAGATGACGGGTCAATAATTGCGTAATTACTAGTAGATATGCGAAAGAAAAAGGCAATAATAAAAATAAAGCCATTGTTGGGCCCCAAGTTATTAAACCTAAATGATCTAGAGTACCTGGAGGTGATGACAAACGTGTCAGTTTTATATCATCATCAAGTAAGAAGTACGGCATACACATCATGGTTCCTACACCAAAGCCAAGCAAGTGCTTTAACTCTCGGCGTAAATGTACTTTTTGATTTATCAGAGTTAGGTGTTTTACATACAGATAAAAACTCGGCGCAAGTAAGTATAAAAAAGGTATGTATGAATTTGTAAGCCAGGGAGCGAATAACCATATCTTAAGATGCCAAAACCACTCATCAAATTGGTTGCACAGATTAGCAATAAAAAAAATGGCTAAATAGTAACTTGAAGATTTGCTTCTTTTAAGCCAAACAATATGAATAAGCATAAATAAACAAACTCCAAAGGAAGTACCTATGAGCAAAATTTGAATCGCATTTTCAAGATTGGCTTGCACGGCTGTTTCACCTCGTTAGACACAATTTAAGCAATAAATAAATTTATTTAAGATGTACGATTAAGCTTAGACGGACGAAAAAAACAAACAAAATCATATTATCAGGCTTCTTTTAAACTAGAAAAGAGCTTAGATATGCAAGTTATAAAAAAAGCACTACTCAGCAGTGCGTTACTACTATTAGGGTGTGATAGCCGCCCCACATTACCTACTTCTTCGACGTTCACACTCGAACATCATACTGGCGTTTGGCAATCACAAGGGTATGGTTACATAATGAAGATTGGCGTTGAAGGCATGCAATTATTCGATAGAAACCAAGCTGGTTGTATTCAAAAAAATATCAGCAGTGCTGACATTGCCGAAAACATGGCTGTGTTTAAAAATATTGATGAAAACCACATCTCAGTAAGCGCCACACCAAACTCAACTCAATATCACTTCGAGAGATTGACAAATAACCAAGCTGATTTGATTAAAACCTGTATAACTTCAATAAACACAAACCCTGTCGAAAACTTTAATTATTTCAGCCAAACCATGGCCGAGCACTATGCCTTCTTCGATACTTATCAGCAAAATTGGCCTAAAATAGTTAAAAAATATCAAGACAAAATCAATAACTCTTCACCAAACTCGCAATTGTTTAATGTGCTTTCTAGCATGTTAAAAGACTTAGACGATGCACATTTATTTTTAGCTGCAGAAGTCGATGGAAATTCGAAACTCTATCAACCAAGTAAATCGAGAACTCTGCGACCCGCTTTAGACAGAGCTTTTGCCAAACAAAATGACTTTGAAGATCCCAAAGCATTTCGTTTGAATTGGTATGAAGACTATAAAAGCCAAGTGCGAGAGGCTGTTTTAGAAGGTAATGCTAACGAAATTGGCCAGTTCATTATTTGGGGTATGATTGACAATATTGGCTATATCAACTTACAACGAATGCAAGACTTTTCAGAGAGTGCCTCTATTCAAGATGACATGGCTGCAATCGAGCAGGCTATGGATACCATGATGAACACACTTTCAAAAAGTGATGCAATCGTTTTAGATATTACTGCTAATGGTGGTGGCCATGATGAAGTTGGCTTAGTATTGGCTCGTTACTTTAATCAAAAAAAGCGGCTCGCTTATTCAAAAATAGCCTTTGGTGGTAATCACTCGCAACAATATTACCTTGATGTAGCACAGAATATAGCTTACACCAAACCTGTTTATTTAGTAAC
>Ga0209992_10003487_pt1 | contig 13184 bp, 19 predicted proteins | sample 2SBtaG_2_FD_182564 | JGI IMG/M metagenome (GOLD analysis project Ga0209992, IMG submission 182564) | Deep subsurface microbial communities from Kolumbo volcano to uncover new lineages of life (NeLLi) - 2SBTROV12_ACTIVE470 metaG (SPAdes)... | ecosystem: Environmental > Aquatic > Marine >... | reverse complement strand
GAATCTTCCTTAGTAGTTTTTCCATTAGCATCATCTTTAATGATATCTAAGTGTTTTCGGTATTCTTTTTTGAGGTCTACAATTGTCATTAGATATATACATAAAATTCCCCAATATAAGGGTTTAGTTAAAAAATAAAAAAGTAAGGTACTGTTATGCGATTGCTTTACAGTTTTCTTTACCTTGTTTACTAGTGTACGTAGTAATGGTACAGGTTAATGGATCTTCAGCATCAAAACTGAAATCATCTTCCTCTACTGCTTTAAGTACGTCTTTTAGTTTATTACGTACTCCAGCTGCTAGAGTGACCATTTTACCATGTTCTACTGTCTCTAGTGACATTATCTCGTAATTGTTCTTTGGTGTTTTACCAATCTCAGAATCAATACTGATAATGCTGATTTTTTCACCTTCATCTAAATCTTCAACTTTTGGAGAAGATTCATATCCAGTAACGCTTGACATATCAGGCATAGTTATAGTAGATATAGAACGATAATATAAACCTTACCCCGCGAACATTTATATATTAGAGAAAATTTTATATATCTATGCCAAAACCTCAAAATCCCGAAAGGACTGAAACAACTATTGGCGGTGTTCCAAAAAGTCTAGTTCTAAGGATTAGAAAATATGCTGATAAAGATCCCGATAGAAAAGGGAATGAAAGCACAGCTACAATTTTAGGCAGAATCATAGATCAATATGAAAAAGATCATGAAGCACCTAATGTAGCTCCACAACCAACATATCCAAAACCTACAGACGTAGCTCAATAATTAGCTAGTCTTTCTTCTTCTTTTTTTGTTAATGGTATACCATGAAATATCTTACGACATTCAGGACTAAAAAATATTTTTTCTCTACCTTTATATCTAGTTGGTAATTCTCTGTTACAACCACATTTACATCTACGAATCTCGTTACTTCTTTTCATCTTTCTTGGACTCTGCTTTTTCTTCAGATTCTTTTAGTTTAGAGTCTACTGTCTTATCAGTATTAACTGGATTCCATACACCTTCAGAACTGGTAGTGATACCTGTACCAGCTGGTGTACCGTCTTTTCTAATTTGATCCTGTATAATAGCTGGTATTCTAGCCCAATCATGTTTAACGTAATTTTGTGATATATCTGCTTTCATTAATATATCCCTTCTGGTATCAATAGTCATTACATCCCAATGCAGACTTCCAAGTAATTCTGATTTCTTGAATACGTCATTGGCTGGTAATACTACTGCTCTACCTTTATTGAATATCTTAACATAATTACCTTCAAATCCCCCGATTGTACCTGTTTTCTGTAAGTTATCATATACAACCTCATCTCTGAAGTTAAATTTAGATTTTTGTAAGTTAAACCTTTGAATTATGACTGATTTCTTTAATGCTTCTTTAGTATTATGTTCTTTTTCACCTCTGAGATCTTCTTTAAGTTTATCTTGAAGATCTTCCCCTTCACCTAGTTCGACTTTACGACCTTGAACAGTTACCCATTTTTTATCTTGTTCGTCAGCACGTTTGGTTTCAGCCATAACACTTATATAGAAAATTTTCTAGTATATAAGAATTTCTGTTGGTCTAATATGTCCATCCTAAGACTGGTTGATCATCATCTTGGGCGTACCCTTGCCCCCAAAAATCAGGTATATCCTGTATAATTTCACCTTTACGCTGTCCATAACATGCTAAAGCTAGACTATCAGGGTAATCATCATGGTTTTCTGAACGTGCTTTAGGCTGTTGATCCTTAAATTTACCATAATCCCAATACATATATGAAACTTGTTCAATCATTTTGTCATGGTGTAGACCTGTTAATAATGTCATATTTATAATTCTTCTACCCTTCATAGATGAATGCTCTTCAAACATTCTTTCTAGGTTTACATATAAATCAGTTTTTTCAGACTTGAAGTTCACCCCGTAAATTGGTAATGCTGGATATTTGTCTCTCATTATATCACCTAAAGTATCACCCATACCAGTCTCATCAAAGTATATTCTTCTGAAATTATATATCGAATGGAATTCTTTTACTTTTTCTGCTAATCGTACTTGATCAGTTGTAAGTTCAGAATAACAGTCTACAGGGAATATTCTACCATCTTCAGTAACTCCAATTATTGTTAATACTGTCTCATCTTTACCTTTACCTGAAGTATCTACCCCCATTTCATAATATTCGAATTTAGGTCTTTCATCATATTCCATGAGTGATTCTTGAAGTAAATTGTATGGGACGATAGAGTTACCACCATCTAAGAATTCACCATATAATTCCTGTCTCTCAGCTGCTTTAGAAGTACCTTTAATAAGATCCAATACTTCTTCGTCACTAGCTGCAAGTGGATTATCGTATGTAGTTACATGGAATTGAACCCATTTGTATTCTTTACTTCTTTCATGTAAATCATGTGGTACACCTTTTCTATATATCATATATGATTTTTCACATGCGTTAAAGAATGCTCCCGACTTTCCTTTAGGAGTAGAAGTAAGCATAATTCTAGGTTTTGTAGTGACTGTAGAAGGCAAAAAGGCATCATATACCACTTGTGGAATATAAGCTGCTTCGTCCAGAATAGCCATGTGTACAGTAAATCCTCTGAGTGATTCACCAGTATCACCAATTGGTCTTACTACGAAGTTAGTTACACCAGAACCATCAAACCATTCTAATGTCATTTCAGTTTTAGTTTCTCTCTGAATACATTTTTTAAGAGTTGGAGATTTATGAATAAAATTTCTAATTTTCTTAAAAATCAAAGCTGCTTGATCTTTAGATACTGAAGCAATTACAACATTAGCCTCACCTTCATCTAAGTTTTGAGCAAATAATGGAGCAAAATAACCGAAATGTATAGCCTTGATAGCTGCATTTCTTGATTTACCTACCTGTCTACCAGTCCTATATACAATGAATCTTTCCATACAATCTAGAAATACCTTGTTATAATCGAATACCTTGAGATCTAGAAATTGTTCTGCAAATACTGAGCATTGTTTAGAACATAATGCTAACATCTTGGCGTATGTTTCTTCGTCTAATATAGTCTCAATAGGCGGTAATTTCTTCTTAAATTTCATTACTACTCTCTTGTGAAACTCTGAACATCTGTCTAATTTGATCCTTCTTATCTTCAGATAGTACCTTGGTTTCACTTACTTCGATAGTCTGTCTCTTTGTCTTCATTTCATTAATAGTCTTCCCGAGTTTATCAAGTACAGATATACGCTTGGTTACTTCAGGGTTTAACTCACTAGCCATATCTTCTAATGATTCAAAAGTCTTTAATTTCATATAATTATTCATAAATTCCTCTTCCATTAGAGGCAATATAACATCTGGATTTCTAGATTCATATTCTTCAATTACTTTGACTATATCCTTCCTAATACCACATAAAGCATCTTTTTCATATTTTACACATACACCATTACCCCCTTCCATTTTGTCACGATAAGGACAATCATTACATTTTATAGGTAAATTTCTAGCAAATTTTAAATGTTTGACATTAGGCGGGTTTTTCTTTTTATCTAGTGTACGTTTATCTACGACTAGTTCTTTAGATTTTCCCTGTTTGTCAATCACCCGTAATTCAGGCATATATAAACGTTTATTTTCTATTATATAAGGCTTTCGTGCCTGAGAATCCAATCCCATAAACTACTCTCATAATCGGCTAATTTGACTTTAAATGGACGTACTTTCAAATCTTTCCATGATACAACTAGGATAATACCAGTCTCAATTTTTTCCCCTGTACAAAATTCCCACATTTTAGCATAAGCACACATTTGTTCATAATAATGGTTTTCTTTGACTTTTTTAGGTGTCTTTGGTGATCTAGAATTTTTAAAATCAATAATACATTTTTCACCATCTACTTCAGCTACAAGATCCACAGTACCAGCAAGTTTCATTTCATCAGAATATAACTTATGTTCAGTACCATATACTTTCGATATATTTTTGTCAAGCCATGGTTTTAATACATCAAATAATTTCATACAATCGAATGCGTATGGATCATCAAAAGGATCTTCAAAAGTTACTTCTTCATTTTTCAAATAGCATTCTGCTAATCTGTGCATTTCTGTACCTACTCTCATAGATTCAGCACTATAATTTTTACACCATTCTATAGCTTCAGTTCTTCCCAAATTCTCTTTATTCATAGCCCATGTGACAAAATGCTCATATCCTTCAGTTGATTCGAATGGTTCAACCTGTTTAAATATAGTAGTAATACTAGGATAGAGCTCCCCTTTCTCTGTCCTGTAATAATGTCCATCTTCAGTATGTTCTTCCTTTGCAAAAGGTCTTTTCACATCGGGAGTCTCTTCTAGAGTAAACATTTAAATATCTATTATGATATCCTATATTTAAATGTTTGAGGAACTAGGAAAAATTAATGAGAATCTAGAGAAATCAAACAAATTATTAGCCTTGATTGAAGAACATTTACGAGTACCAAATCTTGTAAAAATGGCTAAAGAAAATAAAAAATTCTAAGCATTTTGTGTATTCATTGTACTTGCATTTAATGACTGTACATCTCTAGATGAAACTTTTTCTAGATCGAATGAGTCAAATCTATGTTCACCAAACTCCATTGTAGTACGCATTAATGGATATTTCCAATTAATTGACTTTAATACTTGAGCAGAATTGATACTCTTTTTAGCATTGATAAGTGTGGCTTTCATGTTTTCTCTCATGTGGTTTATATGTCCAGCTGATACTACTTGATATCTAGTCAATACATCTGAATTATCCCCGATAATTTTTTGTGAACCAGTATTCAAGTCAGTTCTATGAGTTAATTGTGGTACAAATATTCTTCTAGCAAATCTACCATGTTCGGTGACACTACTAGAACCAGTAGTTGTATTTAAGAAATATAACTGATCATTACTTGTAGAATCAACATCTTCATATTCATATTTTACAGTAATAGTAGAAGGATCTGTAAATGTCCAAGCTGCCAAGAATGTAATTTCTTTAGCCTCATAATCAATGGTATAATCAGTATCAGGTATACCTATTTGAGTACCGTCTGTTACTATAATTTGTACTGGTCTTTCTGCAAGTGTTTTTACAACATCTCCCCCACTTGTATTAATTGAACCTAATCCTTCCTCTTTATGTTTAAGTCTTAATCTACCAATAAATTCAAGTTCATTAATCATTAATGAATCATCCTTACCACTTGTAGTAATTATATGTCCATTTGAAGTAGCCACATCATTCTGTCTGAAATCATAAGGTGTAGTAATTCCATCTGCATCCTCTAAAACTGCTATCTTTCTAGGTGTAGTATATAATATTCCATCAGTCTTTACCAATAATAATTCAATACATTGTATAAGTCCACCTGTAGCCACGAATTTACCAGACCATGTAGCAGCTGTAGCTGAACTAGGATCCTTATATAAGAATGAAGAATCTACATTTTCTATCATATCTGCTATAATTTCTGAATGATCGTCCCCAGCATCATATACGTTTGTAGTTCTATTTGGTGTTGTATCTGTACCAGACAATATATTAGAAGTCATATTTGCTTCAATCAATGTTTTACCATGTCCTTTTACATGTACTTGAATAGGACTAGTATTATCAGATACCTTCCAAACCTTTCCCGCAAGTTTCATAGTTAGAGGCTGTGGACTTGCTTGATGAATTCGTTCAGCTTCCAAGTCAGTAAGATAATCACCTGTATATAATCTAGCTTGCATTATATGACCACCCCAAAACTCACTAGGAGTAGTAGGATGTTGATGAGCTCCAAATCTAATATTCTCACCTTGACCGTATGCAAAGTCTTCAGTAAATGATAATTCCAATATACCATCTAAATAACATGATACAAGGTTGTTTTCATCACGTTTAATTCTGATAAGTCTAGGAGTATTGTTAATAAATCCAGCCTGAGTACCTTCACGTTCTACTGATGATCCTATATTATCCAAAGTTCTTACAAATAATCTTTTATCTCCACTTGCTTTATGAATGAATCCTACTTCAATTCCCCCATTTGTACCATCATATTTAGAAAATATAATTGCCTTATCTTCACTAGCATAAGAACCCAAAGCAGAACTAAATTGACACCATACATATAAATCAAATTGTCCAGTCATATCAAGTCTAGTATCATCAGTCACTTCAAAATGATCTGTACCAGTAGCCTCATCAAAATCTAATATATATTGAGCCTGAAATTTTTTAGTATTAACTCCTACATTTGGATTAACAAATCTAGTTTCTGCTAAGTCAGTACCATCATGATCATATCCACCTTCATCTTTGGTAGTTAGTTGAAAATTCCAAATTGCAGCTAATCTTGTAGTATCTACGATATCCTGTATATATTTTACATTATAATTTTGATCTACCTTAGTTCTACCGTTAAACCAAAATGTACCAGTATCTACAGTTCTAGAACCAAATCTAGTTACATCTGATTTAACTATTCGTTCATCTCTAGTTTCTGTGACTGTACCTGAAGTATTAACAGTTTCAATTACACATTTTGCTAATTGTGTCATGATTATGCACCTGATACAGCTGTTCTAACTGCTGAGAATTGACCAACTGCATCAGCTGTACTAGAAGCCACTCTAACCTGATAAGAAGTAGCTGCGGTTAATCCTGTAATGGTTTTCAAAGAAGCTGAAGGTGTATAATCTACGCTAGTCCAGTCGTCACTACCTTTTCTATATTGTATTCTATATCCTGAAAGTGTTGGATTACCTGTACCTGTATCAGTTGGTAATGTCCAAGTCATATCAATTTCACCAGAGGCTCCACCTGTAGCAGCTGTAACATTTGTAGGTTGTTTTGCTCCATCAATATTATATACGGTAATTACATTTCCTTCTAAGAATTGAATAGTCACTCTAGCAGAAACAGGCTCCATACTTGTAAATCTAGCACTCATTTTAACAATTGTACCACTCCATGTTATAACATCATTTCCCGAAACTACAATAGCAATTTCATAAGCATCATCAATACTAACAGGTCTAAATTGATTTTTCATAACTAAAACCTGTTCAAATACTGTTTTAGAATCACCTGTAATTCCTGAACCTGTAATTTGATTAGTATCTTCATCTTTGATTACAAAAACAAAAGGTACAGCACCAGAGTTACCTTCAACTTTCATTAATATATTTTCAGATTGATCCTCTTCAGGTAATGGTGTAGGTGTAGCTGGTGTATTAATATCATAACCAAAGGTATCAAATACATCTTTAGCCCATGTACCTACTACAGTACCGTTACTATCCAATTTTCTAACTTCAATAGTTGCACCAGCCATTATGTTCTAAACCTTCCTCTTCCCTTCCTCTCAATTACTTCAAGTACCTTTTCCTCGAAATCATATAATTCCTGTTCACTTGATATATGTGGCTCTATAATATTAATTGTAGTTGTATCTCCACTTCTACTTCTAGCATCACCAGCTCCCGTTTGATTAAACGATGTATGAGATCCTTCTTCCCCTCTATCACCAGTAAAGAAACTAACTATACCTTGCATTGCATCAAATATAGGTTTAAAGAAATCTGCTATCGCTTCCCAAAGACTAGTCAAAGCATCCCAAGCTGGTTTAAATGTCTCAGTAATACTAGCCCATATACCAGCAAAGAAATTTTTCATACCAGCAAAACTTCTACGTACAGAAGTGAAGAAATTTCCAAATACACCATTTAACAAAGTACCAATCCTATCCATCGCACCAGTAAACTTTTCAGATATTCCAGCTGATATATTTCCTAAATCTACATTAAATAGTCCAACTGCTTTTAAGATTGCTCCTAATGGAGATACAATAGCAAATATATCTAATGCTTTTTTCCAATCAAATCCCGAAAACCATTCTGTCAATGCACCGAATGGATCACTCAAGAATGCTACAAGTCCATTTCCTATACTAGATCCCCATTGTCTCATAATTGGAGCTGCGATCCTATAAAACGGTATCGCTATATTCCTCATAAAGAATATTGTTAATGGTCTTAAGAAGAATCCAATAAAGTCCCCAATAGGTCTGAAAATAAACAATAATGAAGTATTAAACAGTTTAAACATAGCCTGTAAAATAGGTGAAGATTCAATAACTAGGGATTGCATCTTTTTAGCAATTGCCAATATACCCGTGACACCTACAGCAATAGCACCAAGTTTAGCAATATTTTTAGCCATACCGCCTACTCCAGCTCCACCGCCCCCGCCTTGACCAGCACCAGTAGTAGTACCAGATAATCCCATCATTTTACCTAGTCGTTGCTCTAAGGCACGAACTTGAGAATCATCTACGAGTAATTTTAATGTATATTGATCCCCCATGATATACATTTAAATAACTAGTTTTTAAGTATATCTATTAGAATATATGCTCAAATATACCTTTTTTCATGTTTCCATTACCATTCATGTTAAATCCCTTGAATATATCAGAAATTAATGTCATATTCATAGATACTACAGTCATTAAATATCTAGTATCTTGTTTATCTACTTGTTCTTTATCCCATTTGAATAATAATGCACAGATTGAATATATATAATCGCCTAGCTCTGAGGGTTGGTCAAGGCTCCCACTATACCCCCTTGATCCAATTTGAGGTTTTTGAAGTAGTTCTCTAAAGGGATTACATCGCCTACTCTCCCTATTAGTTCAGTAACTTCTAATGTACCAAGTGATTTAAATTCTGTTCTATTCTTTGGATCTACTCCACCAACTATAACTTCTTCAAGTAATTGATCTACGAAATTATTAAAATCAAATTTACCATTGACTTCAGAACCACTTAAAATCTTTTGAAAACTTCCCCATGGGATATCATTTTTAATTTCAATATCTGTAGGTACTCCATTAATTGTAGATTGAATTGTAGTGGTTTTGATTTCTGTCATGCTATAGTAGTAAATAATAGCCTATATAAGCCTTTCTATGTCCATGTGAAAGCTGCGGTTGCATCTTTAGAAACTACACTTGTACTTCTACATTGGAAATCAAATTCTTGATATAATACTTCAGTAGGTGAAGTTGTTGGTACTCCATGTCTAGAAAGACCTACACCTGTAAACAATAATACGATACTACGTAAATCAGTACCACTTAGACCATTTGTAAGAGTGACTTCTAAGGTTGCGAGTTCGGTTCTGTTTCTTACTTGATCTAAGTGAGTTTTATTTTTGAATGCAAGGTTTATTTTACCTGTGACTTCAAACAGTTTTCTATATCCATCAACTGCGTTAGCAGCTCCAAGTCCATATAACAATTCAGCATTAATATTAAATGTTAAATCCAAATCTTGAATAGTTGCAATAACTGTAGCATTTGGCATTTCTACAGTTGTCTCTACGAAATTATATGGTGAAAAACCTGAATCAGTTGGTAATGATCCATTTAATGTAGTACCAATAGCATCTTCAATTCCCCAAACTAACTGTTGAGTACATTGTACTGGTTGGTCAATTCCTGTTTTAAGATTAAGACTTTGTGTTAAAACACCTTTGGCATTTCTAACTACGTTTTCATCTGCTAATATACTTCCTACTTCCAAGTGCATAGATTTAATTTTTCTAATATTACCGTTAGTATCTGGATCTGAAGACCATGTTCTTGTAGTAATACCAGATCCTAAAACTTCTGATACTGGTTCATGTAAGATTGAAGTAAATTGGAATGGATTAGATAATACATATTCAATAGAACAACTTCCCGAATTTCTACCAAAAAGAAAGTCTTTAACTTCAGGTGTATATAATTGAGGTAGAGCTTGCATATTGTTAGAATACTCTACACCGTTTAGTTTTTGATCTTTACCAAATAATTGAACATTACTAGCTCCCCCACCAAAAGATGATTCCCACCCTATAGCGACATAACTAGAAGCACCAGAACGTACCATACTATATACTTTTATACTGACTATTTAAATTTATCCATGTACTAGGCGGTGACATTTAAAGCATAATGTGACTCCATTATTCAAAGTAAGGCTCAATTCAGGGAATAATATCTTAGGTTGTATATGGTGTGCCTGTATATTCTCTGTAGATCCACAGTTTTTACACATATAATTATCTAATTTTCTAACAAGTTTAGACCATGATAATAATGAATGAGCATACATCCAACCAGACATATCAAATATTTCACCCATTTTATTCATTATTTTCATATTGGCTTTATAATATGCCTCTGGATTATCTTGATAATATTTCTTATGGTATGCCTGTACTTTCGCTTTATTATCTATTTTCCATTGTTTATTCCTAGCAATTGCTTTTTCCCGATTATTCTTATGCCATAGTTTAGCTCTTAAATTATCTTTCTCAGACTTAACCATAAATCTTAAGATATATACTAATATTTAAAGATTTACGGGTTAAATATTAGGCATGAAACTGATACCATATACCTATACATATTACGATATTCTTCATTTAATGAGGTAATTCCTTCAGGTAAAACCTGTAAATAAGTTCTATTTCCATCTTTTGAGGCTACAGTTGGTACAGAATTAGATTTTAATATACGTACTGTTTCATTAACCATTTGTAATATATCAGCCTCACTCTGACCTGACCTAATATCCAGCGAAATCGATACATCATGTAACCAATCATACGCATCAGTATTTAAAGTTCCCTGTAGAAGACTGAATATTTGAGGATTTTCTGAATCAAGTGATATAATTATTTCTCTATATCTGTTAGTAGCATGACCAGTAGCCTTTACTCCCCATTGAGCAGTAATATTAGGTTTTTTACCACCTACACCAGCCTTCCAATTATCATTTAAGATCTTGGTTATATCAGTCACAAAGTTTAATCCAGCTATTCCAGTCATTTCCTCTTACCTACGCTAGTTATCTTATTAAAGTTGTTAATATGTTTAGCTATACGTTTTGAGGCTTTATTGATTTTCTTTGAAATTTTTACCCCACGATTAAGGAATTTTTCAACTCTTCCTATACTACGTTTAGTACCAGCAGTTCTTAATACTCCACGCTGAGAAATTACAGCTTTTATGCCTTTTTTAAAGAATCTTTTAGGTTTTATACCTTTAGACTTGATTTTATTCATAATTTTCATAGTAACAATATCAGATTCTTCTTTAGGTACACCTAATTTACCTTCAACCCATACACGTAAAGCATCAAAATTTACCTTTTTCCCTGCGGGAGTACCAAATTCAACAAATTTAGCATAAGGAGATTTAACAACTACCCAATGCTGATTACCTATTTTTTCAGCCGTTATACTCTTTGATAGTTCACTTGTGAAATTTATATCATCTACTTCTAACTGCATTCTAGTTTTCTCTATAACATCGTTTTGCAAATCTTCCATTAGTCTGTCCATTTCTGCACGGTTATATTCTATCAGATATCCATGATTAGTTCTAGGTAAAGAGACTTGAACAGAATTAGCATCTTTTAAATTATTAGCAGTTTTTACACCTTTACCAAGTCTAGAAGCTATTTGAATACCAGATCTTGCGACTCCACCTAGAGCAGCTACTACTCCAACTACCAACTAATACACCGTTAGTATTTCAGATTTATTCCATATAATTTTCTTAACTTGTTTTTCCCATTTGTCTATCATTGAGGCTTTATCAACATTACCTTCCCCACCGTATGCAATTTGGGACATTTTAAAGTCTCTAGATAATATATCGATACAAGTTAGTAATTTACATGCTTTTTTAATGTCTCTAGGTATTGTCTGTCCATCAACTACTTCCCTAGTACCACCGTATCTATAAGTAAATCTAAATCTTGATTTTCTGATAATTGTATAAATATATCCTCTAATATGGATAGCACCTTTATCTTTATCAAAATTAACAAAAGTATCTACAGGCTCATCAATTGTTTGAACTACCCATTTTTGACCATCCCATAATTCAAACAAGTCCCCATCAGCTGCACTCCATGGTTTTATATCATGGTGTTTAATAGGTAAATACATTCCCCGACCATAATCATATATATCAGATACATTGAAAGTTTCTGTATATTGTCGTTTAGTTAGCCAAGTATGTCCAGTTTCATCATCAATAACATCTTCGTTATCCATAATAAAATTTTCTACCATTGTAGTATTTGGATCAGTATTAGCATTAATATCAATACCAAGCCAATCGGCTACATCAACAGTAGAACAATATTCGGGATTACGAACCATGATAATATATAAAGTTAATCAGTATTTAAGTTTAATTCTTACCCTTATACCATGCTTTAGCAGCTGGTGTACCAGAGTCACCCTTAGCTTGAACTATTAATTTAGTATAATTTCCAGTAAATGTATCAATAGTAGTAACATCTCTAGTTAATGCTGTACTAGCTTTAACAATTGCCCATTCATCTTCAGTAACAGTCATAGTAGGATTTCTTTTAGTTGTACCATATACGATATAATCTCCATCAATAGCACCCCCCACAATTTGTATATTAACAGTAACACTTCTTAATTTCTTACAATCAATTTCTAAAATATTAGCAAAACTAGTACCTAATGTAATTGCTTCATCTCTACCATATTGATTATATTCACAAGAAGCCCCAATATTTACAAAATCATCAGTTTGTGCCATATAGTATTATAAAAAAACTTTTAGTATTTAAGTATTTCCATGAGGACATACACCATTATTTCGAGCTTTTCCCCAATTACAATTCATACATAGTATCTGAAAACCTTCGGGAAAATCATTCTTAATTAACCAGAAATATATAGTATATCCTTTACCTATTTTACGCCTATGATTAGCACCATTATTATCTATGTGATCTACAGTTAAAAATAGATACTCAGGCTCTCCACAGCATTGACATTTCATAGTACCATTAGTATAATGTCTAATAACTTGTTTTCTTTTTGATTGTATATTGTCTAAATTTTGTTGTTTTAACTTTAATTTATTATTATCATTATATTCCCTTTGATATTCGTTTAATCTCTCTTTATTCTTTAAATAATATTCCCGTTGTTTTTTTCTAACATCTTTTTTATGTTTAGAGTAATAGGTTTCTTTCATATAATAAAAATAAAAAAAGTTTGGTATATAAGTATTTCTACCTATATTCCTCTAATCCTACATCTAATAACCAAGGAATTTGTAGCTGTTGAAGCATTTGGT
>Ga0209992_10003483_pt1 | contig 13192 bp, 13 predicted proteins | sample 2SBtaG_2_FD_182564 | JGI IMG/M metagenome (GOLD analysis project Ga0209992, IMG submission 182564) | Deep subsurface microbial communities from Kolumbo volcano to uncover new lineages of life (NeLLi) - 2SBTROV12_ACTIVE470 metaG (SPAdes)... | ecosystem: Environmental > Aquatic > Marine >... | reverse complement strand
AGAGAAGGTGGAGATAGAAGAAGAGAAGGTGGAGATAGAAGAAGAGAAGGTGGCAGATTTAATGATAGACGAGAAGGTGATGGTGGAAGAAGAGAAGGTGGCAGATTTAATGATAGACGAGAAGGTGATGGTGGAAGAAGAGAAGGTGGCAGATTTAATGATAGACGAGAAGGTGATGGTGGAAGAAGAGAAGGTGGTAGAAGTAATTATGAAAAATCAGATTCAAATAAAAAGAGAAAGAGGTTTGGAAGAAGATAATCAGTCATATTTTTGGATTAAGTTTGAAGGAAAAGAAAATTTAGCAACTGAAAATTTAGTACCAGGAAATCAAGTTTACAAAGAAAAATTAATCATCAAAAAAGGTATAGAGTATAGATTATGGGATGCATTTAGAAGTAAACTAGCTGCATCAATAATGAATAATTTAGAAGATTTTCCTTTTAAAAATAAAACCAAAGTATTGTATTTAGGAGCATCAACTGGAACTACAGTTAGTCATATTTCAGACATTGTAGGTCCAAGCGGAATTATTTTTGCAGTAGAACATGCAAGTAGAGTTGCAAGAGATTTTTTAGATAGAGTAGCAGGATTCAGGAAAAATGTTATTCCAATTTTACAAGATGCAAGAAAACCAAAAGAGTATTTTTCAGTGTTTGGAAAAGTCGATGTAGTGTATGTAGATATTGCACAACCTGATCAAACAGAAATAGCAATACGAAATTGTGAAATGTTTTTAAAAAAAGATGGGTATTTTTTCCTAGTAATCAAAACAAGAAGTATTGATGTAACCAAAGCCCCAAAAAGAATTGTGGATGAAGAAGTAGAAAAATTAAGAGAAAAATTTGATGTGCTGCAAACAATAGACTTGCATCCATATGACAAAGATCATGCAATGGTAATTGCAAAATATCTAGACTAGTTATTTTCTACGATTCTCTGAACAGGCTTCCAACTTTTACGCACAAAACTAGGCATTTTATGATTTTTTTTATAATATTTAGTCACAAATTTCACAGTTACAGAGTCAGATGGATAGCCACTACCCAAATTATGCTCTTTTCTCAATCTAGCAATTGCTCTATCTCGAGTCACTTTAGCAAGAATTGATGCTGCTGATACTACAACAAATCTACTATCTGCACGATGATATGATTTTATTTTATGATTATCAGAGAGTCGAGAAATTTCTTTGCCAAATCTAGTTGGATTTACATCACAGGAATCAACGTATGAAACATCAGGATTTAGTTTTGAAACAACTTTTGCCATATATTTTGCTTCTAATCCATTTAGACAGTGTTTCTTTACACTGGCATCAATGGATCTAGGAGAAATTTTTGCAACATAATAGTCATCAACAATATCAATAATTTTTTTGTAAAGAGATTCACGCAATTTTGGAGAAAGTTTCTTTGAATCTTTAACTCCCAATGATGTTAATTTTCTCAATTTTTTTTTATCCAAAGAAATTCCAGCTATAACTAATGGTCCCAACATAGGACCACGTCCAGCATCATCAATCCCACAAATTTGCATAAATTTTGTGAAAATGCGCAAGTATTAAACCGTTATAGCGTTAGAAAAATAGAAAGCAAGTGGAAATTCCAAATGAAGAGTTACAAGAAATCATTGAAGGAGATACAAAACTAATTGTCCCAAAAAAATCAATCACAGATAAAGTTCCACCAAAAGAACCAGCATTTTTTAATCCTAAAGCAAAATTGAATAGAGATTTTTCAATTTTAGCTTACGCAGCATTTTTGAAAAAATTTCAAGGGCCAAAAATTTTCTTAGAAGGATTATCAGGAATTGGTGCAAGGGGATTACGTGTTGCAAATGAATTAGAAATTGATAATTTAGTAATCAATGATCTAAATCCAAGTGCATTAAAAATGGCTGAATATTCAGCAGGCCTAAATGAATTAGAAAATATTGAATTTTCTGAAAAAGAAGTTTGTAGATTTTTGAGTAATCATTCAAAAAAAGGAGAAAGAGGCTCAATTATCGATATTGACCCATTTGGCTCTCCTGCAGCATTTTTTGACTGTGGGATTAGAGCTACAATGCATGGAGGTATTCTCTCTACTGCAGCCACAGATCTTCAAGTGTTAAATGGATTATTTCAGGATGCATGTCAGAGAAAGTACGGAGGAGTTCCAGTAAGAGTGGAATATGGAAATGAGATGGCAATTAGATTAGTACTAGGATGTCTAAGGGTAGTTGCTGCAAGATTAGGAGTAGAGATAATTCCAATGTTTGTGGAAAGTGAAATGCATTATTACAGAACATATGTTAAAGTGAGAAATAGACCAGATCAAGAAAAAAATATTGGATATATTTTACATTGTAAGAATTGCGGTCATAGAAAAATATCATTAGAGCAAGAATTAGAGTGTGAATTATGTAAATCAAAAATAAAAATTGCAGGACCATTATGGATTGGGAAAATTTTTGATAAAGAATTTGTTGAAGATATGTTATTAGAAATTCCAAATTTTACAGTAGATAAAAATTGTGAAAAAATACTAGACAAATGTCTTGCAGAATCAGAAATGCCTGCCACATATTTTACTCTAGATGAAATTGCATCAAAAATGAAATCATCCCCACCAAAATTAGAAGAAGTGGTATTGAATTTACAAAAAAATAATTTTGTAGCTAGTGTTACAGCATTTAATCCAACAGGATTTAGAACAAATGCAAAAATAAATGAAATTATTGAAATATTTCAGACTATCCAATAAACCCTAGACATACACAGTATAATTCACTACTTTGTTTTCTACTTGCTTTAGGTTTTGTAAGATTTATTCTAGCAAATTTTTTCTTGACATAATCTTTAAACTCCATTGAATATTCACCATCAAAAATTTTAAAGACAGCATTTCCTTTATTTGCCAAAACTTTATCTAAAATTTTGACACAATCATAATTCAATGAAATTTGCTTGGCATGATCAACTGACCAATTTCCACTAACCTTTGGAGAAAGATCACAAATCACAGCATTGACTTTACGCCCAAAATACGTCATCACCTCATCAATTACGTGCTCATCTTCAATATTTTCTCGAATTAGGTAAGCATTTGGAATCTCTTCAACATAGGATAAATCAACACCCATAACTTTACCTTGATTTCCAGTTAATTTTACAGCCATTTGAGTCCAACCTCCAGGAGCACAACCAAGATCTAGAACATAGAAACCAGGACCAATAAGACGATAAGATTGATTCAGTTCTTTTAGTTTGAATGCAGCCCTACTTCTAAAACCTTGTTCATGAGCTAATTTACGATAATGATCTTTACGTGCATCGATTAGTTTCATTTAGACTTCGAAGATTTTTTCATTTCAATAATTACCCAATCTTCAATGAATTGACAGTTTGTTGGACTTATCTCGCCATCAAGTGAACATTTCTGTTCAACAGTACAAGTCAAACATGGTGCATTCACAATTGATTCAGTACTGATAGGTGTTTTCTTTAAGATTAATTTGTATGTCCAACGATTATTTTCAAGAAGTTTTTCTCTGGTAATGAAACCAGTTCGTTCAAGTTTTAAGGCTAAACGAGAACCATCACGACTTGTAAGTTTAAGTTTTTTCCATAATTCACTTTGAAACATTCCATCTGATTCACGTTCTGCTAAAATATCACAAACTTTGTTTGTGAGTCTCTCCATGTCAACTTTTTCAATTTTGAAATTTTCAATTTCTGAATCAGAGAGTTCTTCTTCTAATTCTTCTTCAAGAGTTAATTCTTCTATTCTTTTAATTTCTTCTAATTCTTTTTTAGTTAATTTTTTTGCTTTTACAGGCTTTTCTACTGCTTTCTTTGTAGATTTTGCTTCAGCTTTCTTTGCTGTTTTCTTTGTAGATTTTGCTTCAGCTTTCTTTGCTGTTTTCTTTGTAGATTTTGCTTCAGCTTTCTTTGCTGTTTTCTTTGTAGATTTTGCTTCAGCTTTCTTTGCTGTTTTCTTTGTAGATTTTGCTTCAGCTTTCTTTGCTGTTTTCTTTGTAGATTTTGCTTCAGCTTTCTTTGCTGTTTTCTTTGTAGATTTTGCTTCAGCTTTCTTTGCTGTTTTCTTTGTAGATTTTGCTTCAGCTTTCTTTGTAGAATCTAATTTTTTCTTTTTATTTTTTAATTCATCTAATTCTGCCTTGATTTTTTTTGCTTCATCAATTAGAGTATCTTTTTTCTTTGCCATTAAATTACCTCGTTTTTTAATACTAATTTCTTATTTATCATACAATCAATCATTCCTATTTAACAGTAAATATCCCTCTTATTGATATGTTCTTTAATTCTTTGGAAATCATTTCTGCTACAATTTCATAAGAACCAGGAGTGTCAATAATTTCTGAAAATGTGTCTCCAAGGGGAAGTAAATAATTTCCTTGCTCAAAACATTGCTCAAAATATCCACCTTGAGTAACTGCATTTTTTCCAGAAGAATATATCGTGATGTAAAGATCTCCACAGTCAAAAGAATTATCATGTACATTGATTTTGATATCGACTGGTTCAGAAGTAGAGTATTGGTTTGATAACCCAACAATTTCAATTGCAGTATTATAAGATGAACCTTCAGATGAGGACATTGGCCACATGTTTAATTCTCGATTAGGTTCTTGAAGGATATTACTCATTACAGCAGAGCCGAAAATTATTGAAAGAATTACTGGTAAGCCAAATACAAGAAAAACTTTCGTGGTAACCATTTTGTTTTAAAATCTTCAATTCCCTTATATCTATTTAGCAAAATTTGAGAACACCAGATCAATCTGACGAATAAGTTAAATCGTAGCCAACTAAATATCGCTAGATGCGACTTAGAAAATTCAGAGTTAGAGCCTATAGATGCATTCATGATTCTGGAGAAATTACAGTAGGGGATTTGGCAGCTTTTGTTGGAAGAAATGAAAGTGGAAAAACAACCATCCTTCAAGCATTGACATTGTTAAATAAAGATGAGCAAGTTTCAGAGTTAGATCTTTGTGATGAAATGAATGAAGAACTCAAAGATGAAATTAGATTAGCCGAAGGAGATTTTGATTTAAGCCAATATGAAAAAGAAATTTTGAAAGAAAAATTTCCAAGTTTACCAGATATAAAAAAAATAAAATTATTTAGAACAAATCGAGATCAAAAGGTTCAGTATGAATTTGAAGATATTGAACTAAGTGAGGAAAAAAATAAGGGACTTAATTCATGGGAAAATTTTTCAAAACAAATAATTGAATTTTTAGATACAATACCCAATCATCTTAGAATTCAGGTGGATACAAAATTTTTTGATGAATCAGTTCCAAGGAATCAAGAAGTATTTGATAGTGGAATGGCTGAATTTAGTAACCAATTCCATGTTATTGCCATTCAAGAACCAAGTGTAATTGAGGAATGGGAAAAAATCTATGAAAGTCCAGGTAATCAATTTTCAAATCTTCTAAGTGGTGAAAGTGAAAAATCAGCATTACAAAATTTCATTGCATCAGAATTACATCCAAGATTTGTTTATTTTTCAGATTACAAAAAAATTTATGGTAACATTAATCTCAACGAATACCTTAGAGAAGAAAAAGGAGATAGAGCAGATTCAATTGAATTTGTTGAAGAATTTGACAAGGCAGAAACTGTAAGGAATTTATTTTATTTAGCAGAACTAGACATCAAAGAATTAGATGAAGTAAAATCTAGTCCTTCAAAATGTATCAAACTTCTCAATGCTGCCAGTAATAGATTGACTAGTAAATTAAATCCAGCATGGAAAGGAGATCCTATTCATGTAGACTTGAGATATAATCCTGGAAATATTATGAGTGTTGTAATTTCAGATGTTCACAAAGATGGAACAATTACAAACACAGGATTACTCAATAGACGAGCAGAGGGATTCAAGTGGACATTTTCATTTATTGTAAACTTTGCAGCTGAAACACAAAGATCAGAATTAAAAGAAGCAATTTTACTTTTAGATGAACCAGCAAGGAATCTTCATCCAACTCAACAAATGGGAATTTCAGATTTACTCAAAAATTTAGCAGGATCAAACCAAGTTTTGTATGCAACACATTCACCATTTATGATATTTGATTATACTCCAGGAAACTTACTTGTAGTAGAGTTAGATAAAAGAAAACATCTTAGTAGAATATTTTATGATTATTGGAATGCCGATGATAAAACATTAACTCCGATCTTGTATGGATTATCTAGAGGTCAAGTAGAATCTATTGTAGATAGAGAGATTGGGACAAATTCAAGACCAGTAATTATTGTGGAGACAATGTCTGATGCAATGTATCTTAATGCATTTGATAAATTCTTACAAGACCCAAATATCTCAATGAATCCATTAAACATCATTGCAGCATATAACAAAAATTCAGTGTTACCTTTAGCAATTTTTTATAGAAATCACGGGTACAAGACATTCGTATTATTGGATAATACTGATGAATCCAAGCAAATATCAGCCCAATTAGTCTCAAATGAGTTTTCATCAATTCAAACCATATTCTTTGAAAGAGAAGGGAAAAAATTAGAATCAATTGAGGATTACATTGTTTTAGAAGATTATCTACACCCAGTGAACCAAACTTATGAAATCAAATTAAGACAAGAGGGATTCTCAAACATTACACCTCAAGATATGTCATCAAGGGAAGGGAAAGGTAATCTTGAAAAATTAAAGAAAATATGGCAAGAACATAGAGATGATGATTGGGGCGAATTTGATAATGAGGAAATTACCAGATATATTTGTGAAAAAATTACACTTGAAGAAACTAGTTTTCTATCAGATAAAACTAAAGATCAATTTAGATCATTATACAGATTAATTGCAGAAAGAATCAGACAATATCAAAATGTAAACACAAAACCTGATTTAGATAAATTTCAAAAGGCCAAGATTTAAGATTAAAGAAGGTTTCTCATGAATAACACTAAACTAAAAAATAAAAAAATCCCAAAAAGGAGAATAGAGTGTTAACATAAAATGAATAAATTTTCTACCAAAGGAATTTTCCTTTCAATAGTACTATTATTTTCAATTACTATAATTACAATTCCAATAAACGTATACGCCGAAGAAGTAAATGTCAAAAGTATTTCATTAGAAGAAACAACAATTATCACAGTTGAAAATAATTCAAATGAAGACATCAATACTTTTAGAATATGGCTAGGTAGTGATTTTACTTTTCAATCTTTTAAAACAGAAAAAGGATGGATTGGAGAAAAAACTCCAGTGGGTGTTGTGATTTTTACGTCATCAGAATCAATCAAGCCAGGAGAAGCTGTAAAATTTGGAATTAAAACAGATAAATCAAATCCAGGAATAAATTGGAAGACATTAGATAAAGTAGACAACCAGATAAGTACAGGGATGGTATTATCAACAGGAATACCAGATGTCATTACAAGTACAAGTGAAGAAGAAAAATTAGATCAATCACAAGATGGAATAAATTCTGAATCAGTATTTCGAATTGTTCCAGAGAAACCAAATGTAGGCTCATCAATTCGAGTAACAGGTGATAAATTTGGAGGTTCACAGGAATTTGATTTTTACGTTGATTCTACTAAAATTGGTAGCTTCACTACAGACAAGAATGGTCACTTTATGACTACAATGAAAATTCCTCAAGAACAAAAAGATGGAAGAGTTGATTTCAAAATAAAAGATAAAGAAGGTCAAGAGGAAAAAATTAGTCTTAGAATTGAAAAAATTGAAGACAGGATTCCAGAGTCAGAAATAATCAAACTAACAATTCAAGGAATTCCAAATATTGTTCACAGAGGAGACTTTTTAGAAATATTTGGAACAGGTGATCCAGGTAGTGCAATTACATCAACTGTTACAAATGAAGATGGAGAAATTTTTGTCACCAAAACTGGGGAAATAGATAGTAAAGGTAATTGGAAATTAGATGAACCAATACTTATTCCAGCAGATATACCATTTGGAAAATACAGTGCAACTATTTCAGATGGTAGACAGAATATCTTAAAACAATGGACAGTGGAATCAGACAAAATTATAGTCATAACACCTTCTAGTTTGAAATTTGATCAAGGAGAAATTATGAAGTTTAATGGAACAGCATTACCAAATAAAACAATTGAAATAATCATAGAGGATCCAATTGGAAAAGAAATTTTTGCAGATATTTTCCATGTTGATGAAGCAGGGTTTGTAAATTTTGAATATCAAACAGAACAAGTATCTGCTAAAGGAACATACACAATTATTGCAACACAGGAAAAAGAAAAAGAGTTTATTTTTACAGGAATAGGTCAACTACCTACAATTCCAGTTAATTTAGAATTTGATAGTTTGAATTACAAGGAAGGAGATATTGCAAATATATCACTGATAGGTAAAGCATCAGAAATAGTTAGTTTATTGGTAATAGATCCATCAGACAAACCAATAGGAAATGGCATATCAATTACATTACAGCCAGACGGTAGAGAAAATTATGAACTTGACTTAACAGGTTACCCATCTGGAGTGTATACTGCAGTAATCAGTAAAGGTAGTGCTCAAAGTACAGAAGTATTCACAGTAGGGTTACAAACAGGCTCAGGAGAAATTAAAATCAATACTACAAAAGAAGGATACCTACCAGGTGATTCAATTTTACTTTTGGGTGATACTGCAGAGAATGTTTTGCTAACAGTTGCATTGATGGATTCAGATGGAAAGATCATTAAAGAAAAAGAAACATTTTCAGACAAAAATGGGAAAATTTCAGATAGTACATTTAGAATCCCATCTGATGCAATACCTGGAATATGGAAATTCAATGCAAAAAGTGGTTCAAATTTTGATACCATAGAAATTGAAGTTTTATCTACATTAGAAGAAGGAATGATAGTATCAGTTGAAGAAGGAGCAGATGTAGCAGGGGTTGGAAAAACAATTTTAATCAAAGTGATTGGGGCTCAACAAACAGTAGAATTTGAAATCATTGCAGATGACGGAAAAATTATTGAAACATTATCATTTCCAGCATCAAATCAAGGAGACATTAGTTTACCATGGTTAGTTCCTAAGGATACAGAACCTGGAACATATACAATTTCTGCATCAGATGCATTTAATTCTGTGAATGCCACTTTTGCATTAGAATAATTTTAAACAATTTTATTTACTAAATTATTTTAATTTACATGAATCTTAAAGAAAAAATTGCAGATTATCCAAATTTCCCTAAAAAAGGAATTTTATTTAGAGATTTTAGTCCAATTTTGAAAGATCCATCAGCATTATCATTTATTGCAGATGAATTTTCAAAAAAATTTCATCCAAAAGATATAGATGTATTTGCAGGAATTGAATCAAGAGGATTCATCCTAGCATCAATTCTAGCCTCAAGATACAACAAAGGAATGGTAATGATCAGAAAGGCTGGTAAATTACCAGGAAAAACTACAAAATTAGCATATACAATTGAATATGGAAAAGATACAATTGAAATCCAAAAAGATATCATCAAAGAAGGAGAAAAAATTCTCATTTGTGATGATTTACTTGCAACTGGTGGAACAGCAAAAGCTTCTGCAAAATTAATTGAAAAAGTAGGAGGAAATATCGTAGGTTTTGCATTCATAATTGAACTAGTTGATCTGAATGGAATTAAAGGAATTAGCAAGTACAATTGTAAATCATTGGTGAAATACTAATGGAAAATGATGTTGAAATTGGGATTTTTGGAGGAACCGGAATTTATGATTCAGGATTACTTGAAAATTCACAAGAAGTAGATATCAATACACCTTATGGAAAACCATCAGATACAATAACTGTTGGAACATTCAAAGGAAGAAAAATTGCTTTTCTCCCAAGACACGGAAAAAAACATACAATTCCACCACATAAAATTAATTTTAAAGCAAATATTTGGGCATTTAAGGAATTAGGAGTAACAAGAATTATTGCACCATCAGCAGTTGGAAGTCTAAAAGAAGAATTAGCACCTGGTCATTTTGCATTACCATCACAATTTTTAGATTTCACAAAATCTAGAGATGGTTCATTTTCAGAAAATGGTAGAGTAATTCACATTTCAGTAGCAGACCCTTTTTGCCCAGAATTACAATCATCAATTATTCAAGTAACAGACAATCAAGGAATAGATATTCATAAAGATTGTACATATGTCTGCATTGAAGGTCCACGATTTTCAACAAAAGCTGAGTCAAAATTTTACAGAACAACGGGTGCTGACATTATTGGAATGACACTTGTTCCAGAATGTCAACTAGCAAGAGAGGCACAAATGTGTTATGCATCAATTTCAACAGTTACAGATTATGATGTATGGGCAGATAAACCAGTTACAGCCAAAGAAGTTTTGGAAACACTTTCAAAAAATGTAGAAATTACAAAAAAAATACTAACAGAATTAATTGATAAAATTCCTAAAAGTAGAAGTTGTTCTTGTGAAAAAGCACTATCAGAAGCCGAATTCTAGTCATCAACAAATGATTCTTTTTTGAGACCTTCAGGTAAAGTCAAATCTCCTTGAAGTAAATTATTTTGTAGAGTCATTATGACTTCATCTACATCATAACCTAATTTTTTTAATTCTGCTTCAGTTGTTTTAGAAAGTTTTGCACCAACATTTTGTCCACCTATTCGACCAAAAGCAATAGCAGTAAAACGAAAATCATTATTATCAATAGTAAATTTACCAGTAATCTTTGCAGCCATTTGGCTTCCATGAATATTATTAATGTGAACTGATAGATCCATTTTTGAGATTAAATTTCTACAGCCTTGTTAACATTGTCATCAATCAAAAAGCTCCAATGTTTATCATCTTCAATTTTGTAATCATTTATTTTTAATGGGATAACTTGTTCATCCAAGCATTCATGTTTGATTTCACCATTTTCTTTGAGTTTAACTAATTTCCATTTGTATTTTCCTTGTTGTAATTTACATACAGTTACTGCCCATTTTGCATCAGCATCAATTTTTGGCATTCCAACTAAATCAGCTAGTTCTTCAATTCCAAGTTGTTTTTCTTCACAGAATTTCTTCTTACATACACCACATCGCCATACATCAACTGAACCAATTGTTTTTTCATCGATGTTGATGTTTATCACACCAAAATAGACAGGCTGATGCTTACATGTTTCAGTATCAATATTCAATGCTGTTCACCGATTTTAGCATTATTTAGTTCTTGCATCCTCATATGGTTTTTCTAAAATTACACCAATACTATCTACAATTTTATTTCGTTTAAATTCAATATTTTCTCGCTCACACATTCGTCTATACATGTTAACTGCAGTAAATCTAGGATGCATTGCCTCAAATTCAGATTCAGTAATATCAATAAATGCACCCAAAGTCATAAGGTCTTTTGATGTATTTTGTGCATCATCTAAAGAAATCTTTAATTTCTGAGAAATAATCTCAGGTGACATTTTACCAAAACAAGTGACAAGTAGATACACTTTAGCCTGCAAATTAGATAATTTCAATTCAGAAACAAGATCATGTTCAAGTTTTGAGGAATCCATCATTTTTAAAATAAATTTTAATTAAATAAAACATGATCTATGACTACTTTTTAACATAAATTATTAGAAATTTTTAAAGAATCAATCATCTAGATGAGAGGGATTTTCAAAGATACTTTATATTTGGCAAAACTAAATTTTTACTGCTTGTCAAATTACAAAGGAGCATATTCAAATGAACAGTCACTTAATTTTGTAATACCAATAGTTGTAATTTTATTTTTAGGAATTATCTATATGATGACACAACGAACAGATGCAGGTTATACTAGCTTTGTTTTAATTGGTGGCGCAGCAATTACAATGATTTTTTGGGTTAGAGTTTTAAAGAAAATGACAAAAGATCAAAAACCACTATACACTCAAGCAAGAGAACAAGAGACAAAAAATTGGGTATATGATTTAATCAAAGGAGAGGAAGAGTACGTGTTTGTAGCAGAAGTACCAGGTCCTGAAGATAAAATTGCAGTAAGACTAGTTGAAGGGATGTTATACATTCGTGGAACTATGGGATTTTCAAAAGAAGTTCCAATTGAAGATGCAAAGGGCATGCAAATATTTGATTTTAAATATAGAAATGGTGTCTTGACACTAAGAATAAAATAATTAAAGACTTTTTGCTAGTTCTAGTTTTTGTGGTAAATATTTGTCAGTAATGTTTGTAAGACCATATTTTGAGAAAGCCTCCAGTTCTGCTTTACGTTTAATTTTTAAAAATACATCGAGTTCTTTTTTCCAAACTCCATCCTGATATCTAGGATCTTTTTGAAGATCATAGCATCTCTTAATATCAGATTCAGTCATTGGGATTGTAGGTAACTTGTATTTTTCAATATCAGTAGCCCAAACTCCAACCCATTTTGCATCAGGAACAGTTAATTCTCTAAGGTGTGCAGCATTAGCAGAACCTGATTTTATTACCATTGCAATATGTTCCCCATACACATCCCCATCAGTTAGAACAATTACAGGTAATTTCATTTCATCATGAAGTCTTTTTAACAAAGTTCTAGTTGAACGTGGAGCTTGCCCACCAGTATTGATAATTATAGACTTGAATTTCTTATCAACTTGTTCTTCAACAAATCTTGTAAAAAGACCACCTTTTTCAATAGCAATTACAATTTCAGCACTTGTATCAACTAATTCTGAAGTAGTCAAACTTGGACCAATAGAATAACCATCTGGATGGTTTGATAAATTCATAGTTTTTCCCTCGTATCCAGGAATTGTATACTCTATATTCAAATCACCAAAAATAGAGCTTCTCTCTTCAGGAAATATGTGAAAATCTTCTCTAGCTCTAGAAGTTACTGCCTCTAAATCTACAATGATATTATCAGATTCACCTTGGTCTTCAAATTCTACACCAAATGCCTGAGAAGAGTAATAGACATCTCTTAAGGTAGATGATTTTTTTTCTTTTGTTAATCTATTGGCAAAAAATGCCAACCACATTAATTGTGTAAAAGATCTTAATTGAGCAGAATTTCTTGAACTTCTCAAAGCGGCATTGCTACCTAAGATGTATTGTCTTAATTTTTTATCATAAACAATGTTACTTACAGATCTACTAGGAATAGAAAATTTTGGAAATTGTCCACCATCTAAATCATCATATATTTTTGCACCATGACCTTTAAG